>Ga0163217_1108911_pt1 | contig 18211 bp, 12 predicted proteins | sample SynspAceP_FD_185933 | JGI IMG/M metagenome (GOLD analysis project Ga0163217, IMG submission 185933) | Saline lake microbial communities from Ace Lake in Antarctica - Synechococcus sp. Ace-P (PacBio error correction) | ecosystem: Environmental > Aquatic > Non-marine Saline and Alkaline > Saline ...
TCGCTTAAACCTAACGGGTAATTCCTTTTTATCCGTCTTGACATTTTACATAAGTTAATTTAAATGGAAGGTAAAGCTCTTACCGGCTGTGTGCTCCAGTCAAAAATATAGTAAGGTCCATGATGGGAGCTTTGGCTCGCCGAAGAACGAAGTCGGTCGGCTGTTCTGGAGCTGTGGAGCGTGAAACTGACCGAATACGAAGGGCCCGTGGCACCTGATAGAGTTATATATAACTCCCCCAATTTAGGGAGCAGGCAAGTTTAGTTTGTAATTTAACCTCGGTTCAAATAGTGTAAGAATCAAGAAGAAAGATTCCAAGTGCAATCGGTTCAAGGGCCATAAGTGGCCATTGAGGTTGCGTTTAAATGGAGGGCATAGCATCCTAGCAAGTTAGCTCGCGGCCAGAATTCGAACTACATCCTATGGCAGCAAATATCGAAACTTGGAAACGGAGTTTTTTTGTGGAAATGCAGGAGTCTGGCTTCGGGTCGCAAACCAAAAAAGAAGATCCGGATTTCCCGGGACCGGGCCACGTCTACAACTAAGATCGGCCAGTCTGCAAGTGGAGAACGATGTTTTTAAGAGAAAGCCTTGTCAAAATGAGCACTACCAACAGGAAGACAGAAGTGGTAAGGTCCCTCCAAGGCTAAACCTTGTCATACAATGTGTAAGGGCTCCTGGATATACCATCCGCTCCGGTCTTATTTACGAGCCCAGACGTAGAGTCATGCTGAACAAAAGCTTATGAAAGGAAATGGGATCCTGCTTTTTGGAACTCCCCTACTTAGCGGCGGAACGTATGCCCGATTAAACCTGATACCTTGACCCTTGGGTATCTGCGTAAAGTGAAAAAGGGATAAGACGCTTGAATATAAGTCTTTATGGCCTACAGACTCATTTATAGAAAGCGCCCAGGACTACTATCAGGTGACCCAAGAGCTATAGAGTTCCCCATCTGCTAAAAGGATCGTGAAAAATAGAAACCCCCGATAGCTCTGGCAGACCGATACAAACTTATCATTCCCCAAGTTGCGGGGTCTGTGTATAGTACAATATATTCCTATAATCGGAGGAACCAGTAGAAAAGATCCTTGAACGGAGCATTTCAAATTCAATTGGACAAAGGTAGTGGTGCATAGAACTGCTTAACTTCAGTTCTGCCAAAATCGGGGGCGCTGCTCGTGAGTATACACAGACGATCCGATTCGAGGAGCTCACAAATCAGTAGTCCAATGACAGTCGATGTGCCAAAGAAAATAACATCCAATTATGCAATGGATGGCGTGGAAGGGCCCTGGCTTACAACATTTACACGAGACGTTCTGAAACCTCAAATATGGAAAATGATAATATCTTGAACCCTCCAAACGGGGGTCGGCCCTCTATGCAAAGTGGTAAGCGAGTATGGAGTCGCAGTTCTATAAATACCATAAAGAAGCATGCAACCGAAATACGGAAAGTTGCCGGGCCTCGATCAGAATTTATAAGCTTAACAAAATGGCATCATCATAAACTACAGGATACCTTTAAGGCTGTCTTACAGATGGGCGTAAGTGTCAGATATGCCTATTACGGCCACCGGACAATCTCATATGGATTTACGTTGGATACCATCAAGGAACGTGTTCCCCCTGGGAATCCAGACCCAGAGTAGTGTGTGGTACACCAATAGAGAATGCCTGTAGGTATAGTGGTCTGGAAGGGATAAAAAAAGCATTTTACCGTTGATATGAAGCAAATTCTGACAACGCCCCTACCCAGTGAGGCTTGCCAAGGCGGCCCTGGACACTTTGCAGGCAATGGGAAGAACAAGTATTGCCTACGCCATACAAGTGGTAGGGACACTGCAGAACCAACCGTATGCCTTCGTCAGTTCCCCTTGGACGAATCCGTAAAATTTCTATACCACCAATCTTATAGAGAACCTAAATGGAAAAATTCGAAAGTAACACCAACGAACAAACTTCCTTTCCGACCGATGATTGCGAGTGATGAAATCCGTTATATTTGGCGACAAGGAGGCGACCAAAGAAAATGGTGCCCTGCCCATCCAGGAACGGGCATGTATTTTTAAATGCAGTTCCAACAATCCCTGCCCCGTGCCGGTGCAGTGCGGGTATGAAAAATGGGTCAGTACTTTAATAAAAGTCAAAACACCCTAGTTATTTTTCACTTACACGAGTTTACGGATAAGTGTCTATTTCTTTTCCTATATATGTATATATATGGATTGCTTCAGAAAAACGTATAATCCCTTGGAGAAAGTATCAGCAATATTTTCTATTCCATTCCTTCCCCGTATTGTAGGCTGAAATATCTATTTTAATGTCTCTGCGATATGAGTACACCACCCAATTTCATATCTTAATATTAAACTGTGCCGATAATCACGTGACTACACAAATCCACGGCGAGCAGTCAAAATGAGTTACAACTTGCATTCAAATACACGCTTTATAAGAGTATCCTATAAAAAAGTCCTTATCATCAATTTCTAAAAGAGGCAACAACGGATTCTAAGATGACCCGACATTCCCGGCCAGACTTAATGGCGACTAACTCAACTCAAACTTAAAACCCTAATACTGAAGTACAGATCATTCATCGAAAGTCTGGAAAAATAGGTTTTCTTACATGATCAAGTATTTTCCCTTACATTTAACCCCAGAGAAAGAACGCCCCCAATAGCTTTCTTCAATATTGGAAATCCCACGAAACGATTAACAACAAATTAATCCTAAATAAATTTTCATGGCTAGATAGCCTCTTTACATGAAGTGAAAAAACATACATTGCACTACAAGCTCTTTGTGTCCTTGTCCAAGAAACATATGTCCTAGTTAACCTTTTGCCAACCTTTAATTGGACCCTAAAAGAATGCTTTTTGGTTGTCTGTAAGCGAATTGATAAACTCTTCTATCACTAAAATAAAGCTATTGAAATTTCCGAAAAAGTGTATTTGTCGCTTTCCAGACACCTTACCTACGAAATTCATGTCCTTTTATCAGTGCTTTCCCATCACTTCCTGAGCTTGAGATGTGCCATATGATTCATCTGGCCAACGCCTAAGTTCAAAAGTCATATTCCTCCTGATTCTTTCAATATAATTAGTGCCAAAACAGTTTAAATCCGCCTTTAAACCAACTCCTGAACAGATTACACACATACCCTGCGGCCCAATCAATTACAAAATATACTCCAATTTCGGACACGCCCACAGAAATAAACCTAGTTTTAATCAAATTCTAGGTTTTGCGGTTCTCATACCGATTATCATAGTGAGATGACATAATTTTTTAGCTATTTCCTGTGATATGTTCCTATATAAATATTAGTTGTTGAGATAGGGTCACTTTCCAAATTTGTATAACTCCTCCAGGTCCCCAACCAAACGCCATTTAAATCCCATAATACCTAGTGCAATAGCCCACTATCTTAAGCCGAGGTTTCCCGCTTTACGAGTTTGTATAACAACTTTTCCTATGATATTTTTAAGTTTCTTCAGAAATATTCCCATTTAAAATCCCCAGACAAGCCTTGTACCATTTAATTCCTATAGTCGGCTTTCCTTCCCATGGTCTTTTAAATTCGATCAAAGTATCAAAAACAGGGTTGGTAATATCCGTCCTGGTAACATGGGTCAAACATGCAACCTTCTTACTTTGAAAATCACTCCTTTTTGGCCATCTAAATAAATAAGGGAACCCTGTCCGCCTTCGTAACGATTGGGTTCTTTACCCCTCATCGCCGCTATTTAATATATTTACTGCATACTTGCGTTGGGGGTACCGTATTGAGATCACTCCAGATAACATTAAAAATCGGTATTCTGTTTCAAACATTCGTTTCTCAAGAAAGTCGGACCAGAACCTTCTTCCAAGAATTCTTAATCAATATTGCAAATCATTCCATAAAATCAGAACGGGAAGTTGTTCAGGTGTCCTCAATAACTTGTATTCTTTACTGGATTGGAATATTGTTACTTCTCGCGCCACTATTTATGGGAACGGAGGATATTTGGTAGCATCAGATGCAACTATGAAAAAAAGGGTTGGTTGTTTTTTTCTGTTTTTCAGCCATTTTTTAGCTTCATTGAAAAAACATATCCGAGAATCATCCTGTCATGATTTTTGTTCTCAACCCAGGTATGTGCTTAGTATTGTGGATCAAATCCTGACATCCCAACCTATATCCCTGCTAACCGAAGGTAATGCCCAGAGCCTGAAACTTAAACACTGCCTCAAACCCTCTATCCTGAGGCGATGGGCGAACTATCGCCCAAGGTGCCCATTTTCCAAATCCTGTAAGAATTAACGCCAGGTATGGCTTAAAATACTCGGGCGATCTATTGGAATTTCGCTGAACATCATGGAATGACCTTGACACACTGCAGTTGCATATCCATTTCCTTAGCGCATACTATCCCTGTCATCAATTGTCGCACGGCGTTGGGGTACACAGTATGGGACCAGAACGAGAAAAATCCGTTAAACCCTTACACTTTCTTTCCCCAATTTTTGTCCATAATATGGCCTGATTGAAAACTGATTCCATTATGACAAATCTCCTAACCTGCTGATTAATCTCCAGTAAGTGTCATTACGTTGGGAGAGTTTGCTTGTTTGTCTAGGGAGGACTCTCAATATCGTTTTGGATTTCCCTTCGCAGCCTAAATAACTAACCGGTATTATAAAAAAATTAAAATTGAAACTTTTTTCATATTATTAAAATTTTCGCATGTAACTAAAGTCATAACTAATCATTAAGCTGAACCACTCAAAATATTTCCTGAATGAATATTCCCATATCGCAAATAATAATTATCGCAGTATCCGTGTTTTTTAAATCAGGGTTATCGCTGCAACAAGAATCGCTAATCCAATTGCATTTTATCAAGTCCAAAACAATCAACAGTTTTTGCCGTCGTTACCTAAGTTGGCCCAGAAAAATTCCTAGCTCTTCCGTAATTGTCCCGCTGTGATACTTAAGTTAACAGACGGCAATAATGTTTCCAATACTACTAAGTGATATATATCTCCTACTCATAGATTCTACTCCTTTTGGCTATTGCCATTTTTAACATTCATTGTTTAAAGTATACTATCATAAATAATGAAGAAAGTAATCATATATAAATCTTAATTAGTTTCAAATGTTGAGTAAACTATTCGGTTGGCTTTCTTCATTTACCCAGGGTAACATAGTTGCAAAGTACATTTCCTCTAATCCTATGCTGCAATGGGAGTTGCAGTAAGGTAAAGCATATTATTAGGTATCAACAAACACATTCTCATGGTACATCCGGAACGTCATCAATAGTTGGCTTTTCATGGATTCTTTCAATTGCCTTCCGAAATAGTTGCCACATTACTTTTAGAATATTTCACCCAAACCTGCAAATTATTTAACTGAAACGGAATCTTTTTTGACCATGTGTCAAAGTCTTCTCGGTGCCGTTGGCTAAACGCTAGATAAAAATAAGTAGGAATATTGTTGGCAATGATTTCTGATTCCCCAATAACCAAAATTTTGTGGACCTTCAATTGCCTGTAAATCCGTAAGTGGTCCGTCATGGTTCCCCCATACAAACTCCCCGTAGGAGACGTTCGGTCATAAATTTCCTCACAAATAGAGAAAAATGGTATCTGTAACAATGGCCCTTACAGGCTAACACAACACATGAGACTTCGTAGAGGCTGCGTGTCTTCGCGCCATCATGCTACAACATGATCCCTGTGTTGTCTATTCTTTCTTGAATTGTTCTGACTTAGTAAGTCGGAATGTATAACTGGTTTTAGAACCACACCTTTTGGGAACTGAAAAGCCAGCAACTATCCAAAAGCAGGTGGCATTAAACATATCCTACAGTGCTTACAAAATCAGTATGATTCCCGCCGTACTTTATGCCTTGCCCGGTCCCACGCAGTTGCTAGCGGGCAAGATTATGCCTGCCTGAATAGAGCGCTCCTCTTTCCCCGCGGGCCAAGGGCAATGCCATGGGCTCTGCCGGAAACAACAAAAATATGTATTGCTTCAATATTCTCTCCGGATCCTTTTAGTATTGCAAGTTGATTTCTCACTAATGCCTTGTTCAAACCAGTATTTAACTTCATAAATAAGATGTCGGCGCAAGAACTTCTGTTAATGCTCCATTCTTCCATGGTAATAAAAGGACCTCGAACTGGATTCATATCGCAAAACATTAATATTTTCCAATAGTGCTCTGCGCGAGTCCCTTTTTGATAAAAACTATGAGGCCTATGAGTGCCCCAATTATGGACCAAAACAAAATGGCCTGCTTTTATCCCTTGATTTCATAAAAGCCTATAAACATTCCCTGACATATATCATATCAGTAAGATAACCGGGAAAGGAAATCACTTTCTTTATCATTGTAGCATACCAAGAGTGGATTTCTTGTTCCGACCACTTCCTCTAAACTCCCAGGGCCCCCAGCCCTTACCGGTAAATGCTACCGTGATAAACGCACCCTTTTCCAAGTAATCGGGATACACATCATATTTGGCATCCAATATACCGAAGAGGTTCGCTCCTTTTCCAAGACTCACGGACAGCGCCTGTCAAATATCCCCGCTCTTGATGCTGTGCCATGTTGCCAGCCACATAGGCATTTGTAAAATAACTCCCGGATTCTGCACTTTCAAAATTAGGGCACTGAAATAACTGATTGCCAGTAAATGTGGCATCAACGCCCCCAATTCGCAGCTAAAGCAAATAAGATTAGCCTTTATCTTGTGCATGAATACACAACACATAATAAAATATCAGGAATATTAACTTCTCATTTTATCTAAAATTAATCATCAGATTAAAAATCCGTCATGTTTATGAGTTCTTTTAAATTTTTCTATGTCATTCCTGTACCAAGATACCGTTGCATCCCGTAAAGCATAGTTGTTTTCCCCCATTGACCTTTTTTATATCGCTCCCCAGACATGCTCAACGTTTTTGAAAAGGTACATGTCCAGCATTTTGAAACGTTTTATTGCACAGTAATGCCCATTATCCATGTTATTGGCATGTAGGGCTGACATGCAAACGGATTGTCAAAGAGTAAATTAAGGAAAGGAGGCTTCTGCTGACACATCGCGTTACCAACTGTTCATCCTCACTTCCTGTTCCAATGTTGATGGGAATTTTTCTCCATCTACATAGAAATTTTTTCATCACTTCTCCCCCACCACAATCAATGGTTCTTTTCTCCAGGCTCCAACACCAGTCCTCTGCTTCTTTCCAGGTCGCCTATCAGTATAATCCACATGAAACGATGCCCCAACAAAACTTCCACTTCCTGAGTTTGAAAAATGTCCAGTCTAATCTTTACCTCATTTTTTCTCATTTTCAAACGAATCATCATTGAAATTTTAGCATAAAACGTAGTAATTTCACTGCCGACTTCCAATGGTGAAGAAACTATTGTGCAGGTCAATTTCAAAACGTCTTTTTAACCCTTATTTATTAATTTAAAACGGTAGCATTTTTGGAAAGGGCATCCACCAGTTCGAAAGAAAAGTATTCGGCCCAATAATGCCCAAGGAATGACCTGAAATATACACCGGATACGAAACGAAAACTGAATTCCATAATGTTACCCAGAATATTTTGATAAAGTTGATTTCTCATTGACCGAATAGGGCAACCTCCGTAAAAAATCGTAATAGCATTTCACTAAAATCCATTCTCAAAGCAAAAGCACTAACCCTTTTTCAACAATAACTGAATCTCCTTTTTTTATTATAATCTTTAAGTTTTTGGTCCATATAAATATAAAGATTAAACTGCACCAACTGTTTTTGTCAACAAAAAACGATACCTTAGTGTAGGTATAAGTAATCAAATCTGGAATAATAACTCTAGTTACAATAAATATCCATTTCCCGTACTATTGGTATATTGCTTAATCGTCCCGCTGACCAATGTTGCAGCAAATCGGACCAAAGTATTCACGCCCGCGACCCTTGTAACCACAAATTCTTTGCGCCAAATATCCCTAAAAATACCTCGATGGCTTCCAGCTATCAAAAGCCTCATTATACGTCTTAAATCTGTACTATTTCTTCTAAATTTAAATCCGGTTTAATTGCAGATATTTTTTACACTTAATCCTTTTCCCGATCTCAATTCCTAAACATTAGTTCTAAATCGATTTAGTTTCGGTGCATTTTTGGCCTGACTCCCGAGGGAAATGCATCTTCCCATATTAGATTTAGCTTCTTACGCTTTTCCAGATGATTTTAGTTCATGTACTCTAAAACTTTGACCAAAGTTTTTGGGTTGGGATTCACAACCATTTATCTGAAAAAATGGATATTTAAAATCATCTAGTTACCATTATATAATTGCCAAACAACTATAGCAGCCCTCATTAGCATAACTGTCCGATAAATTTTTATAAATTACCAACCTAAATTCCAATCGCTTATCCACCAAGGCGTAAAATGAATCCGTTCAAGTATTCCGCTTACATATATTCAATTTATATCCATATAGTTTAACTAAGGCATACTATTGTCTTTCTATTAGTGCTTTATAATCTACCGATGGAGTTTTTATGGATGCTAGCTTACTATCAAATTATCTCCTATGACTCGTCACAAATGAGCAGATATATATAAGTTTATTAATCTCCCGCCGTTCTCAACAATCCTATCATTTCGTAGTCATATGCACTTGAGAAAGACACATTTACCTGATCATCTTCGTAATAATAAACCCACGGAACTAATAATCATTCAAATCGTCACGCCTCAAAAATGACAACTTAAATACGATTACATATTTCAAAGAACTATTTTTAATTTTTAGTGCACTAGTGTTAAATTGTATTAGTTAAATTTAATGGTCACTTCCCAGATTGTGTAAACAAATTTCATCATCAAGATCATAATTGCTAAATGGCATAAAGGTTATTGGAAAGAAAAAATTTCCTGTCATTACGGTAGACCCTCATCCAAAAAATAATCAATGATGTTATCAGAGAAATGGTCCCAACATTTTCACTATGGAGACTCGTTCACTTTTCTTTCCTATTGAAGAAGGTATTGAAAAACTGTTTCCCCCGATATATTCGATCGATGAAAAATGTAATCGGTGCCGTCATATCCAAAGGATAAATTCATCGCTTGCTTGTTGTAAAGTTAAAAGTGAAACTGTCCTTTTTTATGTCTGAATATCAAAGCTGAATAACAGCACGTGAAAAATCTACCTATCTTTTTGAATTGACGAAGCCAATTCACCATTTATCAAATTTCCCTTTATACTTTGTTCCTATTATAGGCATCAATTTGCCAAATCAACCATCAAAAGCCCAACCCTATAGAATCGCATCTTGAATCAAAATTTTATTTTTCCCTGCCACGGTCATGTACTACGCCAGCTCGTGTGAACTTGATTTGCTATTCCCAATTGGCAATCCAGCTCACTAAAAATTCCTCCCTCCGCTCTGAGGTAAACATGGAAAAGTAACTCCGGCGAATTGTCCTTCCCAAAATCTATCCCAAATGACCTTGTTAAGGACTGCTTCAAATCCTTAATCCATGGGTGAATTTATACATCAAAAGCACCAATAAAATTTGTGTTAGACACTACCTCCATTCGGTCCCCCGGAATTACACTACATAAGGACCCATTTGATCTTCGGTGCCCTCATGAATGGGAATAAATCCGGGCATCCCAAACACCTCGTGGTTCCTATCCCCTATCTCAAATCCGCGCCAAAATCAGATAATAGTCCCAGCTCTAAGATCCTTGGAGCCATAGAACATTAGTTTTAATCCTGGCGGCCAAACCATACGCATTTCTTATGTCCTCGTCCAGGATCCTTGGATCCCTGAAATCCTTGATTCCCGCGGATTCTCTGACCGGTACCCGAATATTTGGTCCCAAGTAAAGCCCTTCATCCAGAGAAGGCAAAGGCCGGATGCAACATTCTGAACTCCCCTGGCCTCCTTTCAATATTTCCCATATTATGATCAGTACAACAAGCCCGCCCACGGAGCACTTGTATGGCAGGAGCGCCCACTAGCACTTGTTCCACTTAGGGTATCACCCAAAGCCAGAAGTACCGCCACAAGAATCCGACGGGTGAACGAGTCAGGCTTCACTTCAGAAAAAAGATATATCCCATATCGCTGGATAAAGTCTGGCGAGGCTGCGCCTCCAAATACGCTAATGATCGGTGCCTCGTTAGTAAGATGTACCCCCAAAGCATTGAGGCGGCCCCATTTACTTGCTGCGCCAGTGAGAGAGGTGAAAATATAAACATCAGATAGAGGCCCAACTGAATAATGAGCACCCTACTTCCGTTGATCGTTTCCCATCATCCACCTTTTTGCGTGTAAAAATGAACAGAGACGATAACAACGCCGCTCTGAGAGACGATCAGTCTGACATAATCCGCACCATATGGTGCAGGTCGCCGAGGCTGAGCTCCGTAATTGGTTGATGTTTACAATCTATGAGACATTATAAACCATTAGGATATTGTGAAGGGAATTAACTAAAACTATAAGAAAATTTCAGTTAATCACCCAGTCCATCCACACTCACTTACAGAGGTCAATACTATATCACAACATCAAGGATAAATTCCTTTTGTTCCCGGCGCAGTCAATATATAACACCCACAAGAGATAACTAGTCGTAAAGAGCCATCAATGACATTGCAAAAAACAGAAAGAACAATCAGACACGCCATTACTATGCAAAGAGAGGCGCGACAATAAGAATATGAGACAGCCAAGCCGAGAGCCAGAGTGTGACCCGACGAAGTACAAATGAATGTATAGCCCGATCACGCAAAGTGACTTCAGCAAGTGAATCTTCCGAAAAGAACCCCAAACATTTACACTGACGGTCCCTGTACCTGAGTGACAGAATGCAATGTAAAAGAACAATGAGAGAAGGCTAGCAGATACCTCTCCTGCCCAGAGTTAAAAAGAAAGCGCATACGAGCGCAATTAGACCTGATACATTAATGTCCATCCAAAAGCCATAAACATAAAATAGTTGCTCACCAACGCGCGACGCATACAACTTCCCCTTAGAAGATATCTGCTAAAACCAGCATAATTCTCGTATAATCGCTCGTACACCAATACCCGCTTAAAGAGCGACTCAACGCGAACAGCACAGGTGCCAGCTCTTGTTATACAATTCTCCGGGTCAACTAATAATGAATGCTTTTCGATGACCTGAGAAACCTGATTGAGAGAAATTCAATCAAAAATAGCCAATATAAAGGAATGCGTACTTTATATAGGAAATATAATATGTCTAAGTAATGCGTAAATTCCGACAGTTCTCCTTATATCATCCCAAGCCAGCATTTTCCGAAAATGATTCAGTTGTAGATAACTATTTCAAGCAACTTTTTGCCTCACTATTTCTAAATTAGTTAGGATGCCAACTGCTCTTGCGGAATCTGTGCAAAGCCAAATACTAGAAAGAACAGAGCTGGGAAATTCTTCCTATACCTGTCACTCCACTGCACGCCTCCATCACCCCAACCCATTGTTAGTCATAAATAGATCTTAGAAAGAATGCTAACGTCAGTCAGTCCATATACAATACTAAATTGATAACCAACCAATTACGCGCGAGCGTTGCTGGCGCATTGCTGAAATAATACGCCGCCTGCCAATAAGTGGATAGCCCACCCACAGCCCCCCGAACTAATACGAAGAATATTAGCAAATGATAGATCATAAGACCAATCCCCTGAACAATGGCACGGAAACGCATCATAAACACCATCGCATATTAGTGTTTTTTGCGACATCTACGACCTAGTCCGTGGAAAACTCCAATAGACGAGTCTTCTACACTTCCACAGACGTGCATACATCCAGTAACCACGATAACCCACGAACAGAGGATATATATGCCCCACTAAAACAGTTGTTAATTCATTTTCAGCCCCCGAAATAAACGTCAAAACCTAAATCAAAAGCTCACACAGCCACACACTAAGAGACCAGATAGTAACTTTGCACGCATTATACCGAGTACAAATCTAATAACACTTGAAACAAATACAATGAACAAACAGATATACTATAACGAATATTCACACATATAATCCAGAGTTATCATTACACATAACTTGAGAGCACTTGTCAGAAAGTTCTAGCATAGACAACTATAATTCTTGCGCCGTATATCAATAAGATGATTAGCAACTCAACCAAGAGAATGAAACATTTCACTAACCAGTAAACTGTATTTATATCGATACAGTCTAATCGGTGTAGAAGTAAATTTCTGGCAGGAAAAGCGCATATGGTATGCCTATTTCTAAAAATATACCTCAGATTTCCTTACATCTAAAAATGGTAATAATAGAGAGAGATGAGATAGGCTTCTCTATCGTCAGATCTGCCGACGATTAGCCGAATTGAGAGGTACCGTGAAGACTACAACCTTCTATCGCAATATAAGACAAATCCAGCATACTCTAGACACCATAATTTCATGTATGAATACTCTTTACTCGACCCACATTCCCATTGACACACAGACACCATTGCCTTCCTCGCACACTCAATCGCCAAATAACTCAACTGTCTGCAATAATCTCCTATAAATCAATCACCAAAGCAATAATCGAATCATATCTCATGCATCAATACCATAAGCCTTTAATTAAAGATACGACAATCGAGAGAGTTTAAACATATATACCAAGCTTCCTATTACTAAACATCTGTTCTAACACTTAAAATGTAACTCTAACATGTTGCAATGTAAATTCAATGCTAGATACCGCGAATCATCCAAGATGTTAATACCTATTGCTCTTCAATCGGATCTTGGAGCATAGACAGCGATGCACATGATCGCAAATATTAATAGCTGACTTCCTGTAGCTAAGTTATATAGGAAATACTCACATCGAATGTGCTAGAGAAAACCCGAGAGGAGTATCAGAATATTATTCCACTATGCATCTCTATCAGAGTGATACAGCCCCTGCCAGCCCTAACTCCGACTTGACCGAAAACTAATGAAGAAAGATTCGGTCTAATTTTGAGTAAGACCGCGAGTCATATATCCTTGAACGTTTAATCGCCCCAAACGGATTGCGAAACAACTCAATATTGGTATTTTTGAGCTAATCTGGGTGCAAGACTAGGAGAGATAGAATACCGGATCGACTTAAATGCCCCAAATTCTTGCGGTCTTCGTTGATATCCCTGGCCTGTAATTCCCTTAACCTATTGAAGAACATCCTCCCTGATCACTTATTTAGCACTCTTGTTGGATTTGATAGACTCCCTAGTTTAACTCGCCGCCAAATGGACCATGACATTTTAAAGCCATTGCTTTCTTAAATTAGTTTGGATTCGATCACACTTTGAAAGTACTATCCAACGCGGATAGGTTCATAAAAATGAAATCGGTCTGGAACCTGTTCCTGCACTTGACAAAAATCCATAATGGGAAAAAACGACTGGCCTGTCCGGTGACAACTTCACACCAGATATTATAGCCACTTTAGCTCCTACCCCTCCTCGAAGTAAAATATCAATGGCCGGGGAAGTTTCCATATCAATGAAATAAGTCCATACTAATCCCTTCGATATGCAAAATCATCAACCCAAGACCCTGTTGAGCTATTGGGTAGTTGGTTGTGGCTACGTGTAACGGTTGATTGCTAACAAAATCAGTAGTTTTCGACAGCAGACCATAAACTCCCCAATTTTAGACACAAGTAAAGTTTAATAACCCGTCAATATAATGAAAGATCAAGAAGATAATCAGTGCCATCGTTTCAAGGCCAAAGTGGCCATGAAGGCGTTAAAAGGAGCAAGCACCCTGCAAAGAGCTCGCGGCCAATCGAACACCTACACAAAATCAAGTTGGAAACGGAGTTTGGAAAATGCGCAGATCTGGCCTTCGGGTCCAAGCCGAAAAAGAAGTCCGGATTCCGGGACCCGGCCACTCCTACCAATAAGTAATCGGCCATTGCTAAGTGGAGAACGATTTTTTTAAAAAAACCTGGGCAAAATGAGCACTACCGAAGAAACAGAAGGTGAAGTCCCACTCCAGGCAAACCTTGTCCAACAATAAGCTCCTTGGAATCCATCGCTCCGGTCCTTATTACAGCCCAGAAGTGAGAGTATGCGAACCTAAACATGAAGAAAGATGGCCTGCTTTTTTTGAACACCCCTACACGGGCGAACGTATACCATTACCTGAACCCTTGACCGGGTAACCGCGTAAACTGAAAAAGGAAAACGCGATAAAGCTTATCCTCAATTGGAATTTCAACTGCCCAACCTCAAGGTTGGCAATAGGATAAGAATTTGCCAATCCGTAAAACACGTTTAAGCGAATTGAGCAATCTGTAAGAACAGTTCCGTGAATAGCTTCCACAGAAACTAATTGTCCGGGATTAATGTCTCGGAATCATGCATACCGCATAAGTCGATATAAGTAGTCTCGACAATGGCTTTATCCTTGCGATGACAGTTATTACTGTTTAGAAAAACTAAAAAACCCTGGAACATCACATCGGAACCAAGTTAATAAAGACAAAAAACAAAAAAAACACGGAAAATCAAATTATAATAATATAAAAAAAGGTAATATAGGATTTTTTCCTAAACATATCCTGGCAGTTTTCTTATAAACCATATACACCTCTTGTTGCTCAATTATACAAAAAAACTTGGTCAAATCGTAGATACAACTTTCTTTATCCAAGCATTGATACAATATTGACACGGCATAGGAGACCTGGCTGATCATTAATAACCAAAAGGTCCTTTCTATGTTAATGTAGACTAAATTTCCAACGCTGATCTAAATAAAGGACGCAATATATGTAAATTACTAAACAAATTTTAATATCGTTAAAGGTTTGAGAGAGAACCCGAATAATCAACACATTGTAAAAATAATACATAGTCTAATGTTTTAATTTTAAAATCCGCAACTGTTGAATAAATCAATGCATAGTTCTGACAATGAAAATTCGATATGGGAGAAATCATGTTCAAGCCCAATCCTTTCAAGCACAGGTGTTGGAAGGCTAGCTGTAGAACCAACTTCACCAAGACATCACAACTAACCTGGAATACCTTCATTTTCAGGGTACACTCTTAAATCTAATCGAAAAAGACTTACATGACACTATATTAAGTCGCAACACCATAACCTTGAAAGGGTTCATTAACCACTTATTTGAATAACAACAACAAGATAACAATCAATAGAAAGGTAGGATATAATCTTAACCACATTACAAAGTCCAATAGCCAGTATACCAAAATACAAGAGAATCCCCAATAATCAATCTTACATAGTTCCATATACCCACGGCTGCAGAACCCGATAATATTGCTTCGTTTATAAACGCGAAAATATAAGTTAAGGTATGTAGGCAGAAAAAGACGACACCGAAAAAACTCTCCTCGCTCTGGTGTCCTTCGAAATCGCCCGAATCCAACCAAGTTCTGGCAACGACAAGATAATAAGCTATAATGCTAAAATTCAGGAAGCTTAAAAGCAATAAGCAATAAAGTAATAATACTATAATTAAATTTACATGGACCACAAAAAATGAAATAGAGGTTGTGGTGCACTTGGCGTACTTGTTCCACAACAGGCAGCCCACAAAATAGCCAGTATGTAAATTACCGAAAGAAAGAAATAAGAATACTTAAACAACAATTGAAGATTTGAAATACGAACCAACGCTCTGAGACGAACAATGAATTGGACCGCTTGTTACAGGCCTCACACATGAATCCCTTGAAATCATTACTAGTCTACGATATGACAAAGACATAAAAGGAAAACACCGTGAAATCAAAACAGATGGAACATGATGAAGAGCAAGATCAAAACCGACAGCTTATTGGATATTAAGCTACTCACTAAATACCCTACCGAGGTAGCAAAGAAGCCATTGAAAATCAACCAATTCAGGAAATTATCTCGGGACATTTATATGGGGGAGCCACGGAAATTGAACGAAACGTAAAAAACAGAGTTAAATTTTTTCGGACTGGGAAGGTTAACTTAATTTTGAACAATCTTTTTCCAATCCATTAAATATACGGACCCTACAAAAAAAACCCATATTTAGTATCCGATGTTAAATCATAAATGACCCATGCCATATAATAAGAAAGATAACGGTCTGTAGATAAAAAGGATAAGATAAATCATTAATTTTATAGGGCTAAACCAAGACATCGATGGTCCGGCCTGGATTGTTATGTGAAGAAACCCTGAAAACTAATCTGCACCATTAATATTGCTTCGAAACAACAAAGAACAAAAATTATTGACCCTTGCGACGATTGAGGACTAATTAAAAAAGAGATCAATAGAAACTGTATTGTTAATAAGACGATCAATCCAATGGACAGTTATATTGCCCAACAATCATCACAAAATAAAATTGCACAGAAATAAAGCGTACAAAACTCTGCCATAAGCCTGGATTTTAAGCCCCTAAAAAACGATCCGAAGAATCCCTGAGCAGGATTTCTGACATCAATGCCTAAAATGAAGATTTGGTTCCTGAAAGTGTTAAGAAACTTCCGGAACCCATCCATGGACCAATAAGGTAAATGCACGTCTCGACGATCAACAGCATTGACCCAATCTTCATACCTTCGTAAAAAATCTGACCAAACCAATGTACCAGCATCGGTGGATATATACAACGCCAAATTGTTCTTAATACACTCCAATAGATTCACATTTTAAAATACAAAGCGACATCCCTTTAAAGCAATATTGAAGTTTAAAATTCACTTAAAGACACACCCACAACTGTGAAGTTAAAAATAACTGGTTGACTTTATAAAGCGACCCTTTTCATAGATCGGAAGAACTGATTTAAAAAAAGCCCCCAAGTTCCGAGGCATGGACCATTTCTTGTCCGCCCCCTTGTGCTAAATAACGGATTTCATCACCGCATCGTCGTAGAACGAAAGTTTTTGTATAACTTCCTACTTCCATGAGGTCTCTATAAGAATGGTCGTAATAGAGACTTACGGATCCAGGAAACTCGAAAAACGTGATGTCCTGCCAGTTTCCTCCAACTTGATGGCGTAGGAATACTTTTTCCCATTGCCCTGCAAAGTCGTCCAGGCCGCTTTGGCAGCCCCCTGTAGGGGCGTTGTAAATTTGCTTCAGTCAACGGTAAAAATGCTTTTGTCCCTTCCAGACCACATACCTGCAACCATTTCTTTATCTATGTACCAACACAATCTGGCCGTACTTCCCGGAATACTCTTGATGGTCCCGTAAACCCATTGAATGTCGTAAGCCGTAATGAGGATATCTTCGTGCCCGCCCCTGAACGTCCAGTACCTCCATCCAAAAAGCGGCCGATTCGTCTGCCGAGCCAAAAGTCCCACAACTTCTTTTGACCATCCTGCGCAGGGCCTACGCAATATAAACGGTCTTGTTGATACCTGGAGCTCCACGTACCTTAAATACAATGGCCATCATCCAACAATAAGTAGACAGGTCCAGCGCGGTCTGCCAGCTACGTATCCCCGATAACCTTGTCCGATCCTTGATATGTCGAATGGAGACATCAAAGTTAGACCTCCCTTATTTGCCCCTCGAATCGCTGTTGCTCATCCCCTTGCATAGAGCGATACGATAACTTCCGATCCCGTCGACCATGTTGCCGCGTTTGGCACTATCATGGTTAAAGGAGCATCCCCTGTCCCTTGTACGGCTATTTCGGAATCCCCGAAAGACATGCGTACCTTCTTTTGAAAACCCGTTCGCGATGCTCTACTTTGAAATTTTGGTGCTGCATAACAAATACCATCCAACTCTCCTCGAGCATCTCTCGATACCCGCTTTGAGCCCTAAAAAACCGTTGAGCTAGTCCCCGTCCTGAACGCTAAAAAAATCCCATCATCGAAAATTCTTCTTTTCATAATGTAAATATTAAAATAACAAAAACAATAGCTGGCAGCCCCACTATTTCTATTACACACTTTATGAATAGCCCACTTAAAGCGTATATACATTTTTTGTATTACAGGTTAACACTCTACCGTGCTTTGAGAACAAAAAATGACAATAAGACACCTAAAGCCATAGTTCGGACAGGTAATTTAAAGTGCCCAATGTATGCCCCTGTAATATGAAATTTGTTCTCCCATACCTGCGTTCTAAGGGGGGGGGGGGGGGAAATACCAAAATTTCGTGG
>Ga0163217_1017207_pt1 | contig 18207 bp, 23 predicted proteins | sample SynspAceP_FD_185933 | JGI IMG/M metagenome (GOLD analysis project Ga0163217, IMG submission 185933) | Saline lake microbial communities from Ace Lake in Antarctica - Synechococcus sp. Ace-P (PacBio error correction) | ecosystem: Environmental > Aquatic > Non-marine Saline and Alkaline > Saline ...
AAAAAGAGAGAGAATTTCATCCAAAAAATTGGGGAAAAAAAAAAACCTGGGGGGGGGGGGGGGGGGGGGGGCCAAAAAAGCCCCCCCGGAAAAAAACCCGGGTTCCCCCAGGGCCCCCCCCATTGGGAAAAAAAACCCCCGGGGCCCCTGGGGTGGGCCGCCAACAAGTTGGGCCAGGCCCCCTGGGCCCGGGGCCCAGAATGGGGCCCCCCGGCCCAGCCAGGCCCGAAAAAGCTCCAGGTGGATGCCAATGGGGCCCCGGCCACCTGGAAACCTTGGCCCCACCGCCTGTTCCAGCTGGAATTCCCTGGCTGGCCGAAAGGCAAGGGGGTGGGTGCGCCCTGGTGGAAAGCGCCCCCGCTGGCCCGCCCCCTGGGCCGAATCCGGAACGCTTGGACACTGGCCGGTAATTCGCCGCCCTTGAAACACCCACTGGCCCGAATCCCGGCTTGGTGGGCCGGGATGAGAGCTGCCTGGGACCCCTGGCCGATCTGCTGCGGCTTGGCTTTCCCCAATGTGGGGATGGGGTTGAACCATCAAGTTTGCTCAAAACCGGCGGGCTTGCGGTGGAGGCCCCCGTGTGCTGATGGGCCCAGACGGCCCCCCCCGCAGGCTCGGTCTCCGATTCTGATGCGCCTGGGCTGCTTTATTCGACAGCGCCCTTTCTCAAATGGCGTCCGCCGCGGCCCCAGTTGGCCCTGCCCTGGTGGCGCTGGCCGGATTCTCGACAGCCCATCTCAACTTGGGAAAGTGAGAACGACCGTTCGAGGGACCCGAATCGCTTGCGGCGACCTGGTGCGCCTCGCCTTGCGGCCGGGCCTGGGCGTGATCCGCCTCAGCCGCGAATGCTGAGCGCCACAGCGCCGATCGTGCTGCTGCTGCACGGGGGGCTCGAGACAAACCTTCCGGCAGAGACCGGCCTGGCCCTGGTTTGCCGCTACCGGCCGGGGCCGATTCGTGGCGGTGGTGGATCCCGGGCCAATGCGCGCGGCCAAGCCCTGGAAGGCCGATCACCGGCCATCCGGCCGGTCGGTGCCCGTTGGTGGGCGATCTGCGCCTCTTCCTCGCCTATGGGCCCGGGTGGGCGGGTGGTGGGCCTGGCCCTTCCCGGTGGAACCTTGCCAGCCGGGCTCCGCAACAACCTGCTGGTCGCCCGTCGACGCCGGCCTGTCGGTGGCCCAGCCGGCCTGCACACCCGCCTTTTGGCGACGAACGCCTTGAGCTGGCGGCACAATGCCAGCCGATCGGTGGATCTGGATCTGCCCGCAAGGAACCGCCGGGTCTGGAGGTGGCCCAAAGCGGCCAGGCCCGCTGGCCTGGTCGGCCAGCGGGGATCCCTCCACGCTGGAACCGAACATGGCCCGTTTGGCAAAAATGAGCGCCCTGCCTGAAGCTGGGTGGCCGCAGCGAGGGCGCCAGGGTTGCCAGCCCCGCTTCGTCGGCACAGGGCAAGCAGGCCATCCTGATCAGCGGAGCCGGCGGTGCCCCTCGATGCGGTCGAAGGGTCGACCTACGCCGCTGGCGCCGTGGAGGCGAGGGGTGCTGCAGGCCGCCGCAGGGGCCGGGCCACGCCACCTTGTTTCGGTTGGGAAGGGCCAGGGTTTCGCTCTGCCATCCGGCTCCAGCGCCCAGCCTGCCCCTGATCCGCGGCTGCCAGCCCACCGGCTTCCTGCCTGGTGCAACCGTTGGCGGGCGCGACCCATGTCAAGAACCATCCGAGCATTCCCCTGCCGCCCTTAGCCGAGCTGATTTCGCAGCAAAAACGAGCAGCTGGCCCACCTTCCGGCCGAATCGGAACCCAGCCCAGCCGCGCTCCGAGTGCCGCGCCGTGGCACTGAAACAACGGCGCTTGCTCAGCGGGAAGCGGAAGCCCAGGCCAGGGCCGCGCGCCATGCGGAGACGGAAACTCGGACTGACCTGCGCCGATCCGGTGAGAAAGCCCGCAAGCAGCCGATCGGCTGCTGGAAGCGAATAAGGGGCGAGCGAGGGGATTCGAAAACCCACCGTTAATGGCGGCACCACAAGCCGCTGCCTTAGCACTTGGCGACGCCCGGCCGTGTCTTTGCCATGTATCAAGCAGCCCTGGCCCCGCTGACTTGCCCCGTGCGCCCAATCCGCCATGACGATCCGATTGGAGAAACGTTGGCCATAATCGCCGCTGCGGTTCTCGGCCGTGGCGCCTTGGCCCTGGCTTTCACCAATTCCAGGTCCCGCCCCGAATTTGAAGACTTTGCTTTCCGAACAGCTGGTCGAGAGGGGCGATTGCGAGGTCCTGGCGGGCCCGATGGCCTACCGGCAAAAAACGCTAAGGCTTTTGCTGATCAAGAATTGCCCGGAGCTTGATCCGTGGCCAGCGCCCAGAATGCTCGGAAAGCCTGGCTGGGCAGAGCAGCCGGGCGCCAGAAACTTCGGGCTGGTTCAGCCTCTAACCGCACAGCGAATTGGCGCCCGTCCGTGCTGCCTTCTCAGCCTTCCCACCTACCCACGCCCGTCACCTTGGGCGGGGGCAGGCCAAATTCGTGATCCCTTGAGGACATCCAGTGAACGCCAACGACTCCTCCCCCGGCAATCCTAATCAGGGCTTGGCCAGCACAGCGCGATGACGGACCCGACGTTTGAATCCCAGCGCAAGTGACCACGCCCGGACGGCCTGCCGCCTTGAGGCTGCCGCGCAGCCCTGGCCTCGAACCCGCTGCGCAGCGACCTGCCCCGCGGCCGATGGCGAAGGATGGTGAGCGTGCGGCCCCTCGGCCCATTTCAGCCGGCCCGGATCACCAGCATCAGCGCGCTAACAAGCCCCCAAAAGCCGGTGAGCCTGTTTGCCGCTTGGGCCGGCTCACGCCCTACTTGAGCCCATGCCCAGACCTCGACAAGGCCTTCAACCTGGGAGCGCGACACCCAATGGGCTTACGAGCACCATGGCAGGCGCCCTGGCCGGCCCCAACCACAGGAGCACCTCCAGCGCTCACAGGAGCAGGTAAAAATGGCAAGCGGGGCGAACGGGGCCTGCAGCAGGCGTGGGCGGCCAAGGGCCTCCCGGGCCATGCCGGCAGCCATGTGGGACAGCGCGCGGGCCTGGCTGCGGAGGCCAGCTGGAAGGCCCTGCTGGACCGCTGCTGCGCCGCTGGCAGCGGGCTGACCCTGCAACTGGTGGCCTTGTTCCCGGCGGGCACTGGGCCACGACCGCGGGGGGCCCGGCTGGCCAGACGCCTGGCCGCAGCCGGGCCGGGCCAGCGACGGGATGGAAGCTCCCTGGCCGATCCTGCTCCGGTGGGTTTCTCGGGCGCCCCCTTCTCGGCCGATGCCAGCGAGCGAGCCGGATTTGCCAGGCTCCTGCTGCCTTGGCTGACGACTTGGCTGCGGTGTCCGACCTTTGCAACGTCGATGAAAGCCAAGCGGCGAAGGCGGCAAAGCGGCTGGAGCCAGGCGTTCCGGACGGTGCCCCGGCTGGTGGAGGGAGCAGCGGAATCGCCAATTTCCGTGACCTGCAGCCACCAAGCGCCAGCATGTCCCATGCTTTCCAGCCGTCGTGCTTGGACCTGGCGCGACGTGATCGCCAGAGGCGGGTGGCCGTGGTGCCCTGCCCCCCCCCCCCCCCCCCCCCTCCACCAACCTCTGGTTTGCTGGGCCCACCACGGTGGGGACGACGCCGAAACTCGCGACCGATGGCGCCGATCCGCCCAACTCAGCGGGCCGCCGTGACTGTTGGCAAATTGGTGGGAGATAACGTCCCCAGGAATCCTGGGTTTCGCAGGCGGTGAATTTCGATCCGTGTGTCTCGAACTGTTGCGGCTGCCTGTGACAAGCGCGCCCCCACCTAGCCCCATGGCAACGCCAGGTCTGATGGCCGTTCACCACCGCTTGCGGCCAGGCTGAATGGGGCCTGGGGCCTGGGCGGGGTTGCTGCCGCGAAGGGGCGCCCCTCGCTGACCTGATCCTCCCTGGGCCCGCCAGCAACTGAGCGACCTGCTTGCCGCTGCCGCTAGCGGCGGGTGCTGCGCCAGGGCCCAGTGGTTTGCCCCCCTGGAGGCTCCGGCCTTGCAGTCGCTGCTCGAATGCCCTGCCGCGCGTGGGGTAGGGCACCTGTCAGAACCAAAGCTCACATGGGCCCTTCGCCCCTCTTTTTCTGCCGCCGTGTCCGTCAAGCCTTGCCTTGAACCCGCCTTCCCTGAGGCCTGCCCAGAGGAATCTGCCTGCAGCGGCCCAACGGCAGCCCAAAGTTGGCGGCGAATCGAAAAACCGAACTCAGCGAGGCCAGCGGGGCCCCGGCTCAGCCATAAACTGGTGTCATGACGGCCAGAGCTGGCGTCGCCCTTCCGCGCGACTTGTTTTCGACCTACTCAAACCCGGTGTTTGCCAAAAGGCGCTTGCTGAGCGGCCGAATTGGCCCAGCCTGGTGGTCAAAGCAGCCGCCTCGAGGAGGTTGCTGGCCCGTGGCCAAGGCCTGCAAGCCGTCAGGGTGTTCCGTTGACCGCTGCGCGGAAAGCGGCACCGGCAATTACGGCAAGTGCGGTGCCGCTCGCGGGCGGGTGGGGGTGCTTCGACCTCAGTGGCCTGAACCGGAATGCGGCCAGCTTCGAGGCCCAGCTGCTGGGAATCGTCACGGCCGAAGCGGGCTGCCTGCTGGCTCGACCTGCGACCGTCCAACTGTCGTTTTCAGGCCGCTCACTGCGCTGGCCCCAGCACCTGCGCAAGCGCCACCGCGTGGCTGGGTTCATCGCTGGCGGCTCCGGAGGCATCGGCTCCCTGGCGCTGGGGATTCCTGCGCGATCCAGGCAATCTGATCGGCCTGGAGCTGGTGACCCCTGGAGGCGGAACCCCGCCCTGCCCTCGCAGCTCGATGGAAGAAGCAAGCCGGCCGATTCAACCAATGCCTACGGAACCAAACGGCAATGCATCAACGGCGGTCCGCCTGCCCACCGCCGGCCGCCGTGACTGGAAGAAAACTGGTGGTGGAGTTCAGCCACTGGGAAGCGCGCCCTTCGAAGCCGTTCCGCGATTGTTGCTGGCACAGCCCTGCTGCTTCCACAGCCCTCTTGCCTGCTGGAGGAGAAGCCTGTGCCCGTCAAAAAATGCAGCCATCGCGGCCAAGGAGCAGGCCGGCTGCCCAAGCGGCCCGTGGCCATCGCCTGCTGCTGTTGGCGGCGCCCCGAATCGCTCGAAAATCCCTGCCCACCTGCTGGCGGATCTGGCGGGAACCCTCATCTGCAAGGACGCCGGACAAGGGCCCAGCGGGGGCCTGCGCTGCGGGAACATCTTGCTGGAACCAACACCAACCCTTGCATGCGCGGGCCAAATGACCCGGGCCTGGACCTACCTGCAGATGCTGCTGCCCAAACCGGAAAGCACCCCATTCCTCTCGGCCGCTGAAACAGCGGCTGGGCGAGGATCTGCTCTGGCACCTTGAGGGGGTGGCGGCCAACAGGGGGAGCCCAGCGGCTTGGCGGCCCTTCCGCTTGGTGCGCTGGCGCGGCCGCAGAGTCCCTTGCCGAGCTGAATCGCTGAAGGTCCACCCAAAACGGCGGCTGCTGTTCAACCCCCACGTCTTCAACGTGAGGACGGCGGACTCCGGTGTGGTCGAATAGCCGACCAGGTGTCAGCCAAAACAATTGCTTATGACCCGCGGCGGACTGCCTCAACCGCAGGCAAGTTACGGGCTTGGGCTGAAGCGAAAAAGCGCTGAAGCAAGCATTGAGGAAAACGCTCCAACACTGGCAGGCAGCCCGGGTCAAACGGCATCGAGCTGAGTCGGGTGCTGACGCCGGGTTGACCGGATGGGTGCCATGGGGCCCGCAGGCTAAAGTTGGCCGTTGGTCCGGCGCGATCGAGCAGGGGCATCGCTGAAGTCGGCGTTCTCGGATGCGGGCCTCAACTGAAGTTGCTGCAAGCTTCCAATGCACAGCCCGCGCAGCAGGCACCGCTGAAATCGGCACGCTGAAGTCGACCCGGTCCATCAGGGGCATCGCTGGGATCGCCCCACGGAAATCGGCCCCGCCGAAAACTGGCCTGGGTGAAGGAATCGAACCGCGCAGGTCCGGCGCGGCGAAAGGTTTGGCAAATCGGGCGGCCGTGGCCCGCGGCCAAAGGAACTGAAGGCCCCAGGGCCTTGGCCACTGAATCGCAGTTGCCGCTCTGATCGTGAGGGTGTAGTGACCCGGTCCCTGGGAACAGGGCCTTGCCCTCGACCGCCCAGCAAGCGTGCTGGAGATACAAGCGCCAGGCCAGAACCACGCAACGGCCGACCGAGGCGGGAGCAGCCCAGCTTCCAGGGCGGCTGCCGTGGTCCGATTCGCGCCATCTCTTCATTCTCGCAACCACCGCCTGCAACTGCTCAACCCGGAAACGGGTCCATTCCTACACCCTTCAAGCTGCCGTGTTGCTGAGTTCGCCGCCAGCGAGGCAGGGCCCAGCAGATACAGCGACCCCAGCACGACGCACAGCCTGGCGGGGCCGCCCCGCCGGCGCTGAGCTGGCGACTGGGCCGTGGGATACTTGCGCAAGCTGTGGCAGCGGCCGGCCAAGGGCTTTTTCAGGAAGATCGGCCGCGGCGCTGAGCAGATCGGCCAGCTCGGGGCCAGGCGCCAGAAGGGAGGTCGCGATTCCAGCTGGGATGGCGGGCTAAACCGGCACTCAGCCGGCCCGCTCTCCAGTGAGCCAGCCAGGGCAACCGGAGCAAGCTCGGGTGCCTGCTTGTTGGCGAGGAATGCCGACACCCACAGCCAGGAAAAATGGGACGCCGGCGGATCGGGCGGCGCCTGATCGCAATTCCGCTTGCGCAGGGCCACGGCGGCCGGAACGTTATGGGCCCCATGGCGAAGCAATAGCAGGGGTAAGGCGCGCCACCAGGCCGGCTGCAAGCCGGGCCGGCCAAGCGGCGCGCAGCAAAACCCGCGGTGGATCCCTGGTCGGGAAATCGTCCAGCCCTTCTCCGCAACGTCTGCAAGCATGCCGAGGGCAACGGCGCCTGTTGAGGGCGCTGCAAACACTGGCGCGGGCAAACCAACTACGCCAGTGGCAAGTTCCCATCGCACAAAAGCTTCATGCACCGGCAAGACCTCAAGCGGAATCCACCCAGAAGCAAGGAACAACCCGCAGGGGCTGCCGCCCGCTGCTGCAGGGCGGCAAGCGCACTGCCGGGAGCTGGGGCGGCGCTGACTGCGGCGGGGGGCCCGGGGCTCAGGCTCGCGGCGCTTTTTTTCCGCTGCGATCAAAGCCCGAGGTATGCCGAGAATACCGGCATGTCGATGCGATCGTGCTTGAAGCCCACCACCTGCCGATCGGGGTGGCACGCTGGAAGGCATCGAGCGGCATCCAAGTCCACCTCCAGGCACGACAATCTTAGCGCGGCCTCGGCGAAGGCCAGAAAAACGCGGCGGCGGTGGATCAGCTCGAAACGGAGTTGGAGGGCATGGGCGTTGGGCAGGGGTTTGCAGCCCCTGGAGCAAGAAGCGCAGCTGGGGCGCTGGATCTCGCTTGGGCCCAGCCGATCGCGCTTCGCACAGCTCACCAAGTGGGGGAGGTAATAGAGGCCGCAGCGCAAGCCAGCGCGCTGAGAAGCGCCATGGGGAAGGGGAACAATTCGGAGCCCTTGCCGTTGGGTGCCGGGCACCTGCACGGCCCCGCAAAAGCGACGTTCCGGGATGGCCGAGTTCGCGCAGGGCGGCCTGCAAGTACGCTGCCGGCCCAGGTCAATGCCGCGGCGGCTGAAGGGCTCGATCAGAATCTGCAAAGCTATCGAGCGTTTGGCAAGCTCAAGCGGCGGCGATGCGCCTGCAAACGCTGCTCCAGGCGTGACACGGCCTAGGTTCAGCTGGCGGGGCTTGATCACGCAGGGGTGGCACGGAAGCTGCACGCAACCCGCGGTCCAGCGGGCACAAACCAGCAGGCCAGAATCGATGGGCCTGCGCAACGCAAGCCTCAGGTGCTGCCGTGCCATCGGCCCGCAGCACCAGGCCCTGCAGCAAGCCCCAACCCCTCACCCCTTCGAGCTGCTGGGGGCGGCGGCTGACGCAAAGATCAGCAGCCAGTTTCTGCAGCAAGCACACCATCTGCTCCACATGCCGGCACAAACAGGCCGGCGTTCCAGTTCCTGGGCACGGTGAGCGCAGCGCGGCAAAGGTCGAAGGGATTGCCGCCGAAGGTGCTTGGCATGGTCGCCCGGGGCGGAAATGGTCGACGGCGCTGCTTGACGCAAGCGCCCCGATCGCGAATGCCACCGCCAAGCCGCCTTGGCCAAGGAGCTGATCGCATCGGGCTCCCCCACCCCCCCCCAAGCTTCCTCGTAAACCCCAGAGCGTCCGCTCCGGGCCCTGCGATCTGCACTCATCAAAGATCAACAGGAAAATGTTGCGCCTTGCATGCGCAGAGCTGGCGCCACACGCCGGAAGAGGCCGGAATGCGCCGGGGTTTACACCCCCTTCACCCTGCAGGGGCTGCGAGCATCAAGGCAGCTCCCGGGGCCCACTGGCCTTTCGGCTTCGAAAGCAAAGCCTCAAAAAGCCTCAGGGTCCGTTGTAAGGAAAAGAAGCGTAATCTTTCCACCAATCGGCTCGAAGCCCTGGTGGTAGCCGGGTCTGACGCGGTGGCGCTCACCGCGCCAATGTGGAGTGCGTCGGAAGGCTGGCCTGGGGCCCCGTGAGGAATGACCGGCCGCTGCAATGCCCCTCGCACGAAGATGGCCATGCTTTTTGCGGGCCGCAGCTTGAATTTCGCCGCTTCGTTGGCCTCTGGCTCCGGAATTACAGAAAAAGACGCGAATCCGGGTGCAGCCTGCTGGCTGGTGATGCCAGGTGGCGAGCAGTTCCTGTTCCGAGGATCCTGTACAGGTTGGAGACATGGCTGTAAGGCGCCCAAGCTGGCGGCTCAGGCCCGACGCATCACCGATCGCTATGGCCAAGAGGCGCAGGTGGCGATGCCCGGCGACAGCAATTCGAGGTAGCGATTTCCCGCGAACTGTCCTTGAACCCAGACCCCCTTGCCTCCACCAAAGCTCAGAGGAAAACCGGGTGTAGGTGTCCATCACCGCACCTTTGTGGGCGGCGTGGCGGAACTCGCCTGGGCGAGCCAGGGCCTGTGCGGCAGGTGCAATGGGAGCGGTGGACTCGAACCCACAAACCCGAAGGCGCTCCGATATTTGGAGTCGAGTCCGTCTACCAATTCCGGCACGCTCCCCATGGGCAAAACTTAGCCGCGCCTGTGCTCAGACTTCAACGCGACGTCGCGGCCGCGACACTGTTTGAGCTTGCCTTCGAAGGTTCGGAAGTAGCCGCGGCGATCGAGGTAGCAAAGGCCCTGCACGGCGGTGGTGGCCTTCGGCGCTGCCAGGCCACGCCAGGACCATGGCCGCAGAGGCGCGCAGGTCCGTGGCCTTTCACTGGCGTCCGCTGGAGCTGGGGGACGCCTCCAAACAAGGCGGTGTTTCCGGTTGAGCGAATGTTGGCCGCCCATGGCTGCAGTCGGTGCACGTGCTGGAGGCGGTTCTTTCCTCGAAGATGTTCTCTCACCACATGCTGGTGGCCAGGGATCGTGGCCAACAGGCCTGCAATAAAAGGCGCCTGCGGTCTGTGGGGAACCCGGGAAAAAGGGTTGGGTGCAGAATGTCAACGGGAACGCAGGTCCCGCCTGGATGGATGGTGAAAGGCCGGCTTGCGGAGTCCGTGAACGAACAGCCGGCATCTTCGAGCTTGTGATTCACAGCGCTGAGATGGTTCGGTTCGCGATCGGGCCAAACGGTCAGCTCCGAGCGGGTGATCGCAGCAGCCAGCAACAGGGTGCCCGCTTCGTATGCGGAATCGGGGATTACGGCGTAATCGGCTCCATGCAGGGCCTTGAACGCCAACGATGTGATCGTCGGGTGCGGCGCCATGCAACTTCTCCGCCCATCGCCAAACCAGAAGACGCGGGAGATCCCACACCTCAGGTTCGAGGGCAAGCGGTTCTGATCACCGTCTCCCGCATCGGCCAGGGGCGGCGGCCATCATCAGGGTTTCGGTGGCCCAACGCTGGGGGCAATCCAGGCAAGTATGCGTCCACCTTTTAAGAGGCCATTGCCCGCGGCACTGGAACGCCGCTGAAACGATTCCGCGTGCTCAATGACCACGCTGAGCCCCGAGTGCTTTTCAGGCCCTTGACATGAACCGCGACGGGCCGCGAAGCCGATCTGGCAAGCCCCGCTGGCAATGGGGATCTTGGCTACACCGGAGGCCTGGCGAAGGAGAGGGCCGATACAGAAAAAGCCTGGATGCGCAAGGCTGCTGACCAGCCTCGTAGGGAGGCATGGCCGCGGCTCAGGTTGGCTGGCGTCGAGCTCGAACCCAATCAGGGCCGCTTTTCACCTAGACGCCAAAGGGCCATCAAGGATTTCCCCCATGGCCGCATGTCGGTGAGAGGGGGGAAAACGTTGCTGAGGCGCAGAGGTTCTTTGGTGAGCAGCAAAGCCGCCTCAACACCAAAGAGCCGGAGTTTTTTGGCCCCGTTAACGGCGTACTTCACAGCCAGGCGCGACCCACACGGAGATTCTCCAGCTGGGGTGTAAGCAAAAAGCCTGGGGAGCCACGGTGGCGGTCAGGGGCAATGGCCTCTAGGGGCAATGGATTTGTTGGGCAATCTTGACAACCAAAGCACGGATCGTCCTAGGCGTCCGCCCAAGAAACTGTCTTATCTAGTCACAAATTCAATTTCAGGAGGTTCAGCGGCAGGTGAAACAGCTTCGGCAACCCAGCCTTCAGCCCCCGCCGGGAAGATGGGGGGATGGGGCACCAACGGATGTTTTTATGGTTTTGGAAGCCCAACTTCGGTGGCGGGCCAGCGGATGTGGCCGGAATTGGTAGAGCGCGCTAGTTTCAAGGTAGCTAGTGGCAGCAATGTCGTGGGAGTTACAAAGTCTCCCCATCCGCAAATTTTTTTCACTCCAGCTCCAAAACGTGCTACTGTTTCTCCCGGTTGTTGGTCCCATGCACCGCTTGAAACCAGATTGTTCCGTGATCGTCCTCAAAATGATCAACCAATGCGTCCGATGTGGTGGCGGGAAAATCGGCAAATTCCTCGAAAAGCCTCACCCCGACGCTTCGATCAATCACCATTGAAGACATCGTGGTGAAGAAGTTGTGGAGATGCTTCAAACAGGAAGGCGCTGAAAAGGAGAAGTGGCCTGATCCGGGCAAATTGACCTGGTAGAGGCGAATCTATGGTCCTGGAGAGTCCACGCATGGTTTCGTCGCCAAACAGCAACTTCCTTGAGGCCGCTGATCACAGCCGGCGCCATCTCGCTGGTGGCCCGATTCCGGGCCTTGCAAAATCTGAAGGGCAAGGCGTGGAGCAGGGCCTGCTTGCTGCCTTTGAAGGCACCGCATCTGCTCGAAGAGGTCCACAGCCCCTTGGCCTGGCACCCAGAAGAGGTGCCTGGCCACCCGCGGCCTGGCTGCAGCGGCAATCTGCTGGAGCCGAATGCGGCCCTTCGCCCCGTGTCCGAAGTCGGTGGGGCTGGCGCCGTCGCCACCACGGCCCATCCCCGACGGGGTGGGTGGCTGCAGCCCTGCCTGGCCAATCCGGCCGCTGAGGGGCCAATCGGCTTCGTGCGGCGCTCCGTCATACTGCAGGAAATCCCGGCAACCTCGGCACTTTGAATGCGCAACGGCGCCTGGGCCGCGCGGGGATGGAGGCTCTCTGGTCTCGCTGGCGGGGCTGAATCCTGGCAACCCAAGGTGCTGCGGGCCTCCGCAGGCGCGCCCAGTGGCCCCTGCCGCTGCGCGGTTTGAGGCCCTGGCTCGCGGTTGGCAGCAGGCGGCGCCAGCAGGGGGTTCAGGTGGCGGCCAGCGTGGTTTCCAGGCAAGGCGAACGCGATGGCAGCCGCCACGCCAAAAGCCACTCCTAATGCAGCTCGATTTGGACCACGCCCACCGTGCTGCTGCTCGCAATGAAGCCGCAAGGGGTGGCGGCTGCCATCGCGTCGCCTGGCTGGAGACACGCTGGCCGCCACCTGAACCCCCTGCTGGCGCGCCTGCTGCAACCGCGAAGGCCAGGGCCTCAAAACCGCTGCAGCGGAGGGCCAGGGCCGCGCTTGCGGAGGCCCGCAAGCACCTTGGGTTGCAGGGACAAGCCACCCGCCAGCGAGCCAGAGAGCTCCACCCCGGCGGCCAGGGCCGTGCGCATCAGGTGCCGAGGTTGCCGGGATCCTGCAGATGATCGAGCGCCGCACGAAGCGATTGGCCCGCTCAGCGGCCGGATCGGCCAGGGCAGGCTTGAGCAACAGCAACCCCGTCGGGATGGGCCGTGTGCGGAACGGCGGCAAGCACGTACCGACACGGGGCGAAGGGCCGGCATCGGGCTTCCAGGCAGGAAATGCCGCTGCTAAGCCAGGCCTTTTGGGTGGCCGCAACCTCTCTGGTTGCCAGGCCCAAAGGCTGATGACGCTTCTTCGAGCAGATGGGTGCCTTCAAAGCAGCAGCAGGCCCCTGCTCACGCCTGGCCTCAGATTTTTGCAAGCAGCCGGATCGGGCCACAGCGGATGGCGCCGGGCTGGTGATCAGCGGCTCAGAAAAGTGCTGAATGGCGACGAAACCATGGTGGAAACTCTTCAGGACCAGTTTGCGCCTCTACCCAGGTCAATATGCCCTGGATCGAGGCCACTTCTCCTTTTCAGCCTTCCTGTTGAAGATTCTCCCACCAACTTTCTCACCCGAATGTCCTTCAATGGTGATTTGATCGAAGGCGTCGGGGTGAGGCTTTCGAGGAATTTTTGCCGATTTTTCCGCCACCACATCGGACGCCATTGGTGAATCTTGAGGACGATGCATCGGAAATCTGGTTTTCAGCGGTGGCAATGGGACCCAACACCGGGCAGAAAACAGTAGCCCAACGTTTTGGAAGCTGAGTGAAAATGCGGATGGGAGACTTGAACTCCCACGCACATTGCTGCACTAAGTACCTGAAACTAGCGCGTTCTACGCAATTCCGCCACATCCGCTGGCCCGCCACCGAAGTGGGGCTGCCAAACCATAAAACATTCGTGGTGCCCCATCCCCCCATCTCCCGGCGGGGGCTGAAGGGGCTGGGTTGCCCGAGCTGTTTTCACTGCCCGCTGAACGCTCCTGAAAATTGAATTTTGTGACTAGATAAAGACAGTTTCTTGGGCGACGCCTAAGACGATCCGTGGCTGGTTTGTCAAAGATTTGCCCCAAACAAATCCATGCCCTAAGAGCCTATGCCCTGAACCGCACGCGTTGGCTCCCGCAGCTTTTTTGCTTACACCCAGCTGAGATCTCCGGTGGTCGTCCCGCTGGCTGGTGAAAGTAACGCGGTTAACGGGGCCAAAAAAACTTCCGCTCTGGTGTTGATGGCGGCTTGCCTTGCTCACCAAAGAACCTTGCGCCTCAGCAACCGTTCCCCTCTCACGCGACATTGCGGCCATGGGGAAATTCCTGTGGCTTGGCGTCAAGGTGAAAAAGCGGCCCTGATTGGGTCGAGCTCGACGCCAGGGGCCACCTGAGCGGGCCATGCCGCCCTACGAGCTTGGTCAGCAAGCCTGCCGTGCCCAGTTTTTCTGTATCGGCCCGCTCTCCTCGGCCAGGCTCGTGTGCCAAGATCCCCATGCCAGGGGCTTGCCAGATTTCGGGCTCGCGGCCCGTCGCGGTTCATGTCAAGGGCCTGAAAGCACTGCGGGCTCAGGTGGTCAATTGAGCACGGAATCGTTTTCAGCGGACGTTCCAGGCCGCGGCATCGCCCTCTCAGGTGGTACGCAATGCCTTGCCGGATGCCCCCAGCGTTGGGGGCCACCCGAAAAAACCCTGATGATGGCCGCGCCGCCCTGGCCGATGGGGAGACGGTGAATCGAGAACGCTGCCTCGAACCTGAGGTGGTGGATCTCGCCGTACTTCTGGTGGCGATGGGCGGAGAGTGCATGGCGCCGGCACCCGACGAATGCACCATCGTTTTGGCGTCAAAGGCCCTGCATGGAGCCGATTACGCCGGTGATCCCCGATCGCATCGAAGCGGGCACGCCTGGTTGCCTGGCTGCTGCGATCAACCCGCTCGAGCTGACGCGTTGGCCGCGATCGCGCCGACCATGCTCAGCGCTGGTGATCACCAGCTCGAAGATGCCGGCTTGTTCGTTCACGGAAACTCCCCGCAGCCGGCCTCAATCCAATCCCAGGCGACCTGCCGTCCCGTTGAGCCATCTGCACCCAACCCTTTTCCCGGTTCCCCCACAGACCTGCAGGCGCCTTTTATGAGCCCTGTTGGCCACGATCCCTGGCACCAGCCATGGGGGTGGAGACATCTTTCGAGAACCCGCCTCCAGCACGTGGCCGAACTGCAGCGCAATTGGGGGCCAACATTCGTCTCAAACGGCAACACCGTTCCTTGGTTGAAGGGCCGTTGCCCAGCTCAGCGGAGCGTCCAGTGAAAGGCACGGACCTGCGCGCTCTGCGGCCGCGATGGTCCTGGCGGCCTGGCGCCGAGGCCACCACCGCCGTTGGCAGGGCTTTGCTACCGTCGATCGGGCTACTCCGACCTCGAAGGCAAGCTCAACAAGTGTGCGGCGCCGGATCCGTCGCGTTTGAAGTCTGAGCACAAGGCGCGGCTAAAGTTTTTGCCATGGGAGCGGCCGAGAATTGGTAGACGGAACTCGAGCTCAAAAGTCGTAGCGGCCTTCGGTTTTGTGGGTTCGAGTCCCCAACCGCTTCCCATTGCACCTGGCGCGCAACGCCCTGGGCTCGCCCAAGGCGAGTCGCCACGCCGCCACAAAAAGTGGCGGTGATGGATCACCTACACCCGGTTTCCTCTGAGCTGGTGAAGGCAAGGGGTCTGGGTTTCAAGGACAGTCGCGGAAAATCGCTACCTCCGAATTGCGTCGCCGGCATCGCCACCTGCGCTCTATGGCCATAGCGGATCGGTGAATGCGTCGGGCCTGAGCCGCCAGCTTCGGGCGCCTAATCATTGTCTCCAACTGTAGCAGGATCGCGGAACAGGAAACTGCTCGCCACCTGGATCACCAGCCGCAGCTGCACCGATCGCGTCTTTTTCTGTAATTCGGCGGAGCCGAGGCCAAGAAGCGACGATCCAGCTGGCCCGCAAGCAAATGGCCATGCTCGTGCGAGGCCATTGAGCGGCCGGTCATCCTCACGGCAAGGGCAGCTTCCCACCGGCCGCACATTGGCGGCGTGAGCGCCACCGGTGCAGCCCCGCTACCAATCCAGGGCCTTGCGAGCCGAATTGTGGAAGAATTCCGCTTCTTTCCTTAGCAACGTGACCCTGAGGCCTTTTGAGGCTTTGCTTGCCGAAGCCGAAAGCCAGTGGCCCCGGTAGCTGCCGTTGATGGCCTCGAGCCCACCTGCAGGGTGAAGGGGGGGGTAAAACCCCGGCGATCCGGCCTTCTTCGCGCGGGTGCGCCAGCTCTGCGATGAGCGCAACATCGCTGTTGATCTTTTGATGAGGTGGGCAAGATCGCATGGGCCGAGCGGAACGCCCCTGCTGGGGTTACGAGAAGCTGGGGTGGAGCCCCGATGCGATCAGCCTGGCCAAGGGGCTTTGGCGGTGGCATCGGCGATGGGGCGCTTGCGTCAGCAGGGCCGTCGACGGGAGGCATTTCCCGCCCCGGCGACGCATGCCAGCACCTTCGCGGCAATCCCTTCGCCTGCCGCGCTGGCGCTTCACCGTGGCCAGGAACTGGAACGCCGCCTGTTGGTGCCGCATGTGGAAGCAGAATGGGTGTGCTTGCTTGCAGGAAACTGCTGGCTGATCTGGTCAGCCGCCGCCGCCCAGCAGCGCGAAGGGGTTGAAGGGTTGGGGCTTGCTGGCAGGGCCTGGTGCCTTGCGGGCGCGATGGCCCGGCAGCACCTGAGGTGGTGCGCAAAGGCGATCGATTTCGCCTGCTGGTTGTGCCCGCTGGACGCGCGGGTGGTGCGCTTCGTGCCACCCCTGGTGATCAAGCCCCGCCAGCTGAACCTGGCTCGTGTCACGCCTGAGCAGGCGTGCAGCGATCGCCGCCGCTTGAGTGCCAAACGGCGTTCGATAGCTTGCAGATCTTGATGAGCCCTTCAGCCGCCGCGGCATTGACCTGGGCGCTGGAGCGTCCTGCAGGCCGCCCTGGCCCGAACTCGGCCCATCCGAACGTCGCTTTGCGGCCGTGCAGGTGGCCGGCACACGGCCAAGGGGCTCGATCCTGTTTTCCCGCTTCTTCCATGGCGCTTGCTGCAAGCGCCGCTGGCTTGCGCTGGCGGCCCCTTCTAAATACCTCCCCCCACCTGGTGAGCTTTGGTGTTTCGAGCGGATCACGGCTGGGCCAAGCGAGATCCCAGCGCCCCAGTGCGGCTTCTTGCTTCCAGGGGCTGCAACGCCTGGCCCAACGCATGCCTCACTCCGTTCGAGCTGATCACCCCGCCGCGTTTTCCTGGCCTTCGCCGAGCGCGGCTGGAGATTTGTGCGTGCTGGAGGTGGGACTGGGAGGCCGGCTCGATGCTCCAGCGTGCAGCCCGATCCGGCAGTGGTGGGCTTCAGCGATCGGCATCGACCAGGCAGAGTAAATCTGCGGCATACCCTGGGCTGATCGCCAGCGAAAAAGGGCCGAAGCCCTGAAGCCCGGGCGCCGCCGCAGTCAGCGCGCCCAGCTTCCCGGAGGTGGCTGCCGCCCTGCCAGCAGCGGGCGGCAGCCCTGGGGTGTTTCTTGCTCTGGGTGGATTCCGCTTTGAGTCTGCGGTTGATGAGCCTTTGTGCGGGAACTTGCAGCTGGCGTAGTGGTTTGCCGCCAGGTGCAGCGCCTCAACAGCGGCCGTTGCCCCTCGGCATGCTGCAGAACGGTTGCGGCAGGAAGGGCCTGGACAGATTCCCGAACGCAGGCGATGCACCCGCGGGTTTTTTTGCTGCGGCCGCGCTGGCCGGCCCGGCTGCAGCCGGCTGGTGGCGCGGGCTAACGCCCTGCCTGCTCGATGGGGCCCATAACGTTCGCGGCCGGCCGTGGGCCCTGCGAGGGAATTGGAAATCAGCGGGTGCCCCGATCCGGGGCGTCCGCATTCTGGTGTGGGTGGTCGGCATCCTCGCCAACAAGACAGCACCCGAGCGCTCGCGTGCCCTGCTGGCTCCCTGGAGAGCGGGCCTGGCTGGTGCCGGTGCCCGCATCCCAGCTGGAAATCGGCGACTCCCTTGCTGGCCGCCTGCCCCGAGCTGTGCCGATCAGCACAGCGCGCGGGCCCCGATCTCCTGAAGCGCCTGGCGCCGCCGCTGCCCACAGCTTGCGCAGTATCCACGCCAAGTCGCCAGCCAGCGCCGGCGGCGGCCGCGCAGGCTTGTGGTTCGTGCTGGGTCCGCTGTATGCTGCTGGAGCCTTTGCCTCGCTGCGCGAACTCAGCAACACGGCGAGCTGAAGGGTGAGAAATGGACCCGTTTCCGGGTGAGAAAGTTGGAGGCCGGTGGTTGCGAGATGAAGAGATTGGCGCGAATCGACCACGGCCAGCCGCCCTGGAGCTGGCTGCTCCCGCCTCGGGCGCGTTGCGCTGGTCCTGCTGGCGCTTGTAATCTCCAAGCAACCGCTGCTGGCGTCAGGGGCAAAGGCCTGTCCAGACGCGGGTCGACTACACCTCCCGATTCAGAGGGGCACTGATTTCAGTGGGCCAAGGCCCTGGCGCTTCAAGTTCCTTTTGCCGGGCCACCAGCCGCCGATGCCAACTTCGCCGGCGCCGAAACCTGCGCGTTCGATCCTCACCAGGCCAGTTTTTTTCGGCGGGCCGATTTCCGTGGGGCCGAATTCTCAGCGGGATGCCCTGAAATGGGGACCGGGTCGACTTCAGCGGTGCGATTTTTCAGCGGTGCCCTCTGCGCGGCGTGATGGAGCTTGGCAGCACTTTCAAGTGAAGGCCCCGCATCGAGAACGCGCGACTTCAAGCGATGCCTGCTCGGAATCGTCGCCGACCACGGCAACTTTGCCTGCGGCCCTGGCAACCATGCCGGTCACCGGCGTCAGCACCGAACTCAGCCTCGAATGCCGTTGAACCCTGCGGGCTGCCTGCCAGTGTTGAGCGTTTTCCTCAATGCTTGTTTCAGCGCTTTCGCTCAGCCAGCCCGCGTAACTTGCCTGGTTGAGCAGTCCCCGGCGCGGTCATAGCAATGTTTGGCTGACACCCGGTCGCAATCACCACACGCGAGTCCGCCGTCCTCGAACGTTGAAGACGTGGGGGTTGAACAGCAGGCCGCCGTTTTTGGTGCCTCAGCGATCAG
>Ga0163217_1045640_pt1 | contig 18203 bp, 30 predicted proteins | sample SynspAceP_FD_185933 | JGI IMG/M metagenome (GOLD analysis project Ga0163217, IMG submission 185933) | Saline lake microbial communities from Ace Lake in Antarctica - Synechococcus sp. Ace-P (PacBio error correction) | ecosystem: Environmental > Aquatic > Non-marine Saline and Alkaline > Saline ...
GGCACCAGCAGGGGCAATACCAGTGCTTGGCTCCCGGCACCGGGCCCTGCGTGGCAGAACGTCTGCTGCCCAGCAGATGCGCCAGTTTCCGCCTCACAGGCTGGTTTCGATCGGGGGCGCGCAACTGACCAGCAGATCCGATCCCATCCGGCCGGCAGGCGTCCCGTCTTGGCAATCGCGCTGCAATACCTTCCCACGCTCAGCATATTCCGGTGTCGGGGGAACCAGGACGTCGCGGTAGATCGAACCTCCACACGGGCCTAAGCGGTTTTGCGCCGCAGGCGTGGATGACATGGTGATAGTTTGATGACAATGGAACGCGCCTGGCCCATGGGTTTGCCCGCCCGCGGCCGGCCAGAGGATAAGGTCCACGGGACGATTGGGCCTGCACGGACCCAGAGCCGGAACGCCCATCGAGCGGTCATCGGTAGAGGTGGAGCGCGCAGGGACGTTCCCGGATCGAGCCCCTGCGACGGGGACACGCCGCTGTAATGTATTGATACTCGTGATCTTAGGAAACCCGCCGTCCCGCGTGACTGGCGGCACCCGATCTCGGTCGAACCCGGTGGTGCCGCCGCTGCGGCAGAGGCGTCATTAATGCGTCGTTCCGCCCTGACACGGCAGCAACCCGCTGCTTGTTGCGCCGGGCAACCAGCGTGTCGATGAAGTGCCGGAATCTTCAATCGTTGCGAGAGTCGCGGACTGCCGGCGGCAACGGGATCATGGCCCTGGACAACTCGCTTCTTGGAATGCCGGTTTTCCTGGAGGCACCACCGCCCCGGACTCGTCTCGTGGGACTCACCACGGTTATTTTGCGGCACTGGGCGTCCCCATGGGGCCGTAATCGGCCGAACGGAAGGCTATGCATAGCGCCCTTGTGATGTCCTCGCGCTGATCGTGGTCAGGTCTCGCCCCCGGAACAGCGAACCGAAAGGCTGTCGGCCGGTGGTTTGCGGCACGCCACCAAGCGACCATAGGCTTGCTGCCAGGTTTCCTCGGCCAGCGCCGTGAAAGCTTTCCCCACCAAGAACGACGCCAACGTGTTCCCAGCGGCGTAGTACCATGACGAGTGATAAACAAGGTGGGGAACGGCTGGCCCTTGCGATCAAATCAACGCCAGCTCGTCAGCATGGGTGAAGTCGGACTGGCCCATGTATCCCGGCCTCCCCGGCGTCTGGCGGAAGAAATGATGTCCCGGCTCGGACCTCGCTTCAAGAGCCGCCACTGCACTGCCGCACCCGCCGCTCCAGGGTGCGGCCGATACGGTTCGTCGGGGAACGCCAGTGGATGTGCGCTTTTGAAGGTGGCGCAACAGGGTGACCGCTGCAACGCGCGCTTATCATTTCCAAAAGAGGGAGAGGGAAGGTCGTGCTCTCCATAGCGTGCCTCCGAGAGAGGACGCTCACAGTGCGCCCCATGAGCGATTTGCGCTTTGAGGGCGGTGTGGGGTCGGCATGCGAAGGCGTCGGCGGTTCGTTCTCGCCATGAACCCCGGCGCGGGCCAGCCGCTGCTCGCGCTGACTTTGATTGGTTGAAGGTCGGTCAATGTCTCAGGGGAAATTCTCATTCCTGCCTGGCTCGTTGATCGGGTTTTGTAGGCCAAGTTCAGCCGGGTCCTCCCGTTTGATGGCGAAGAGAACCTGCGGACTACCAACCCCCGCAGCGACCAGCACCCTATCCCAGAAATCAATCAGGCCGGTGGGGGCAAGCCCGCTCCAAACGGGTCTATATGTCCGCTTCACGGTCGAGGACACCACTCTGGCCAAAGCCGCCGGTTTTGCTCGCCACTCGGCCAAGGATGGTATGCTGGCTCATCATTGTCCATGATGCCGTTTGCGCATTGAGGGTCCAGTTCAAATCATTCAGTCGGTCTGAAGGCGTCCGATTTATAAATTGTGCAAGTGACCAGACACACCGCAAGCAATAATAAGTTTGCTTTTGTTCCGCCATGTCGCTAACTAGGAGAGCAATCCAGCCGAGATCCTAAAGCTCCACTTTGCTGCCAATCTGCTTGACACTTCGGTGGCTTGCGCGCTGTTGTGCTGCCAGCAGTGCACGGGCGTCTGAACCTGGAGCCGTGAATGGCTCCAGGGCTATTCATGAACTTGGACACCGGATGCCTTGCAGGTTGTCATGCGAAAGCCCGCCTTTCCGCCCGACGCTGCAGCAAGTTGCCTCGGCACCCTGTCCGCTGGCGGTTCAAACAGCTGTGAGTCCGCTTTGGGGCTGCCTGCCTGTCCATCGAGGTTTTCGGGCTCAAGATGACTTTGTCTGGCCTGACCCCTCAGGCCGCTTTCACACGGGCATGTTGCGTCAGGTGCAGAACACTAGGTGGAAGAATTAAGCTTACCCGGCAGGGTGTAAATACGGCGAAACGAAACGCGATTTCTTACTGTGGCTTATGAAACCACGGGCATAAGCCCAACCCTCATAGTGTTCGCCCTTGGGATAGGACACACGCGCGCCTTAGTAGCGTGTTGTCTCCATGCTTCGGTATGCCGTCCATTGTGTTCCCCCCGTTCGGCCCGTGCTTCTCCATTCGTTCATCCGTGCCAATTCATTCCGCGAAAGCGACGCGGCCCGTCAAGTCGGGGGGAATCCCTAACCGCAGGCGTGCCAATAAGGGGAAGCCATCGGATGCGCCGAAGAGGGTTCGGGCCTGCAAGAGGGGCTGCGACAACCGCGACAACCGCGACAACCGGGGGGCATAGCTTCGGGTAACGGGGGCTTGCGCACTTGCGACACTTGCGACCGCGGCCACAAGTGAAGTGGCTTGGCGGTGATTTCCGCAAGCTTGGCTGGGGGTCAAACACATCGCCCCGCCCTTTCAACAATCCGCCATGCTTCCTTGCGCGCGAGTTCCAATCGCAACACCGTGGTTGCCCATGGTAAAGCCGTGGTCCAGGTCATCGATGTCGTCAAGTTGGTCACGATGATCGTCACTTCATCAATCCTGCGGACGGTGAAGGTCTCGAGCGAGAGTTCGGTGGCCCTGGCTGGACCATAAGACTCGCACCTTGTTGCCGTCGCGGTGAATCGTGTCCGCCCAGTCGTCCAGATCCACACCATCCAAGTTCTGCCTGCGCGCGTTGCATCGGGCCCACACGGATCGTTGCGGTCCCAGACAGATCTGGGTTTACCCTTGCTGGATCGACGATGATCGAATCGTGCGGGTTTCGGCAAAGGTCGCCGTCATGGATTCAGGTCATCTTGGTCCAAATCGATGGCAAACAGCTGCTCGTTCTCGGCTTTGGAGCGGCCCAGTTCAGGAACCTGTCCTTGGAAGAAAACTTGTTTTACTCGTGATGAGTAGTATTTTCCGTCAGCGTGAACAGCGTCTCTCCCAATCACGGTCGAGTTGTGACCGGGCGATAGGTGCACGTCCGTTTTGACGCGGATCGATCCACCCTCGCCATTGTACAGTTTTGATTGCATCCTCGATATTCCACTGACACGCTGGCTGTCGAGGAACGCGTGGTAATAGCCGTTGCCTTAACCGTCGAAGCAGGTGTGCAATGGCCCAAGGCCAGTTCCGGTTTCGGCGACGACCGCACTGCGCAGATCGGCATCTTCGTTGAACAGAGCATCCAGCTGCGCACGTCCGGATCACCGACAATACGGTGGCGACAACTTGCCGCCGATGCACAAGTGGATCTTGTCGGGCGCCATGTTGCAGCCAATGAGGGTTTGTTCGGGAATCGGGATGTAGCGGGTAGAATTTCTTGTTTTTGCCCCTTGCGCCGTCCAGACCTTGACGCGTTCAGTTCCGGATGAAATCACCGGCGGCGATACCCTGCCTTCGATATCGGCGATGCTGAAACACGCACGACATGGTCCAATGTCGGTTCGTCATGTCAAGGCAGGGTCATCCCCATTTCCCGAGTGTACGAGGTCCGAGAAGGCGTAATTTGCCGTCCCATAGTCGCAATCGGTTGTTTGTCAAAGGTTGCCCGAGACCATGAACCTGCCACGCTACGTCATCTCGTCGGCATCCGGCCTAATAGAAGTTCACATATTCTCGGCCTCGTCCAGGATTCTTGCGCGTCATTGACCATCGCACCTCGTCTTCGGCGTGCGAAGACAATAGTTGGTGCGGCGCCATTTCTGCCGGTCGCAAGCCGTGGATCGCCTTGGCGTTAAGGGGATCTCGAGGATCTTGTCGCACTTCAATCACGTCGCAGGACACGCGGCCATCGCGAGTGGTTCGCCTCTTGTCGTTCCAATAAACAGGAAACGGCCGTCATAGGTGCCCTCGTAAAGACATATGGATCATGGTGAAGGTCGCCATTCGTGGGAATTCCTGCCGTTGTCAGCCAGATCAGGCCCTTGGTTTTTTCGGTCAGGCTTCGGTCAGGATCTTTTTGGATTCTATCGTTTGTAGTGCCCCAGCCGGTGGCCGAACACATGTTTTGAACACCGGATACGCATCAGCTCGCGCATCGAGGGGATGCCCAGAATGCGCATCTCGCCCGCACTGACCGAGGACCAGAAGCCATAGTATTCATCGAGTTGGCCCGGGGACACAGTCGCTGCTGGCGGCGCTGGAGGTGTGGCGACCGTGGCAGCTCCCACTGCACAACCAGGTAAGGATGGCCACGGCCACCCATGTGCCCGCAAGTGCTGCAACCGCCGGCAGTTGCCCCCAGCATGCCCACGCACGGCCGGGTCATCGAATTTTTTTCGATCAGAACATGGTTTGTCCTTTCAGTAGACAGAGTGACGTCAGTTTGAAGATTGAAGGTTTGAGTTGGTTAGGATGTCCCAGCGCAGCGCGTGACAGATGCGGGGGCCGCGCCACGGCCTCGCGGCCTTGAGCTCTTGATCACGACAGGCAGGTTGTTTGCGGACCTGGTAAAGCACCTGGCCAATGTAGGCAGTTTGACAATCACATCGTTCGGGTTGATCTCGCCTGTGGGATGGATCGCTGTCCGGGCATTGATGGGGCAGGTCTGCAACGGGCTGCCACATTTCCTTGTAGCGCTTGAGCCAGTCGAACATCCGCAGACGTGCGGGATGGCCAAGAGCCGCCCCCAGCGGGCAGAGGTAGCGGCAGAAGAACCGCTCGACGACAGACCAGCGATCAGCAAGGGCTGCGACATAGGCGACAAAGGCCATGCCCGCATGAATTCAGAATGGATCGCGGCTTGAACGGGCCTCCACTTCAGCCAGCCGTTCGGCTTTGCTCGAAAACTGGTCAACGAGACGCCGAACAGACCGAGGGAAGATCATGTATTTCAGTGGCCACAGACGCTCAAATGCAGGCCCCATGGCAAGGGTCCATTGGGGAATATCGCAGGCGCGCGCTACTGATTAAGCAACTCTTGCAATGCCCCGAACGGGCAAGAGCCGCCCGCAATAAAGCGCCGCGGCCCACCAGAACAAGCAGCGCCGCTGCTACCATTTGCGAACCACAGGATGGAAGGTCACGGGTCGAGCAGGAAGGCCTGCCAGCTGAAACCCGTCATCAACGATCCGAACAAGTGGCCATGAGGTTGACCACAGACAACTGCGCGTTTGGAAACTCCAGCCCAGATAGACCCAGCGTGACCGTCAGAAATCCGATGCGGAACCAGTAGAAGCCGGCGCTCCGTTGCGCACCGCCAGCGTCTGGAAGAAAACACACCCGTCAGTACGATCAAGCATCAGGGACGCACCGCGATCTCGGTCTTCTTCCGACCCAGATGCCGCTTCCAAAGTGCCCTGATGCCCGCATCGGCCTCGGTCTGGAGGTCAGGGCCAGGTCACACTGTCGGGAATTTTCAGCAGAGGCAAGCGGCGCGGCAATGGTGCGGATGGATTTGGGGCGGCAGTTGATACCCAGATCGAAGGTGGTGAAAGACCTTTTCATCGCCCCCACCTCGCGCTGCACCAAGAGTTGGAATGCGGAAGGGTTTGGTGGAATCGAAGCCGCTGTCGCGGGGATATGAAACAATCGCTTCTGCGAAAACCGGGGCACCTGGTTGCGGCGATCGTGGTTGATTCCGAATGGTGCATCCGGTCGCGGAAAACGGACCGACACATCGTCCTGGATCAGGAGATCCGGTCAACAGATCCCCGCCCCGGCATAGCCCGACCCTTTGAAGGAATACAGCCCGCGCCCCCACGAGGCCACGGCATGATCGCCCTCGTCCAGCCAGTCCCCTGAAATTTTGCGGCCACCGCATGCCCCAGAATTTGCGCGCCCGATTGGCAGGAATGTGAGACAAGGGCCGGCCTGCTCTCGATAAAGGTGGTCTCCGGCGCCTCGGTCAGAGCGCGCTGGCCTGCACGCACGTCTTCCATAGCGGCAAAGGGAGGCGTTGACTCTGCCCCACATCCAGTGAGAGACGGCGCAGCGGTGCATCGCCTTTCCAAGCGTCATCCAGTCCATTCGACGCCTCGGCCTCGGGGTTGATTCAACTGCGGACCGCGTGCCCGGCTGTTCGACCGCCAGACACCCAGCCCAAGTTGGGCGCGCCACCTGAGGCCGGAGGAAAGATGGAATCGTCGATCCCATGGAATCGTGGACGGGTTTGCGCCCGAAATGAATATCTAACTGATGCGCAGTGCCGCCCGATTCAGCCTCGGCAAACCAAATCGAGGCCGCGTAATTTGGCGACAAGGGCCTGCCACCTGTGCCTCGGGGATGCCGAATCAGGACGATGGTTCGGAATGCTTGACCAGCTTACGGCCGATTCACCTGCGCGGAAGCGTCAATAGCGACCATCGGTCAATAGGCTTCCCGAATAGCCTGTGGTCGACACAAAGTCGAAGTGATGAAAGGCCCAAGCCGATCTGCTCGCCGTTTTCAGCACCTGAATGACGCCGGGAGATCCGGATGGGTTGCGCCGAAGGCATCCGCCCCCCTCGACGCAGATCGCGCATTCAACGTCGGGCACCAGTTTTGGCCAGAGCCGTTTGTGCCGCCGCCGGAGCGCAAACACGAGCAGGACCGCAAGAACTGTAAGAAGAGTGAAGATGGAACGGGGGGGCACATTCCATGCGCTTGGCATCCTTGGGGGTAAGCTGGGCCCGGCCGCCGCGCGTGGTTTGGATCTGTGCTGATCAGGGTCGTCCCAGGCCCGGCTCGCCTGAAAGACAGATCGCACACGGGAGGGCCGCGGCGGGAACGGGCAATGTATAGCGTTGACCGGCACAGGCCGTATCGAAACGAACGTAGGAATACTCAGTAAATCGAGCAAACACCGTTGGACCGGACAGGGGTGGCAAAAGGGCCATGACCGCGGTTTTCCGGCCTGAGAACAGTCCGGGCAGTCGGCACAGTCATGAGAGGGTGGCGATAGGCGTGCCGTCCTTGCCAAGCAAAACTGTTTTCCACAACACGCATCGGCACAGAGTTTCGGACGGAAAGGAACCGCGCCAAATCTCGGCCATGACCGATGTGGCCGGGCCAAACAGGCCTCAAGCGACGCCAAAATCAGAACGCAGGAAAAAGGGCATAAGGCGTTGTTTCATGCCGCGAGCCTAAGGCCGAGGTCGGACGTCAGAAGTTTGATCTAGCACAAACTTCGAGCGACTCTTTGGAATAGCGCCGCTGATGAAGACCCCAGCAGGAACGGGGCCGGTCGGCGCAAAGGCGCCATCTGTTTGATCCCACGGTTATTCCAAAGTTCAGCAGATCATTGAAAAAGAGCCGCCAAGTGGCAAGCCAAGGATTGCAAGACATAATGCGCCCGAGGGCCAGACTGAATCCGCGTTGCCGTACGTTGGCGAAGAGGTAAAGTCCGAGGTACCCAGGCGGAGGTTATCCGCGCCTTTTGCCAAGCGAGCAGTAAACAACATGACGGCCAGTAGTTTGTCGCCTTGGCCCTTGTCCTCGGCGGTTTTCGTCCACTTGAAGGGCTTTGGCTGTCGTTGTGCTGCGGCCCATATAGTATCAGATCGCAAGCCTCCAGGTATCGACGCGCTGGAAATAACTGCCCACGTCGGATGGCCGCGCGGTGATTCTCGGCGAAGAACCGTTTTTCCACCAAGTTCAGCTACGAGCGCTGGTCGGCGTGAAATGCAGATTGAAAGCGCGGGTGCTTATCAGCCAGAACGTTCACCTCGGCGTCTTGTGGGGCTGGCGGAATGTGGTCGAGCACCAGATGCACATCGCGCCGCGCGGGGACCGTCTTGTCCGATTCTGTCGCAGGAATTTCCCAGGAACTCTTTGGCGCGGTGGGCGGTGCATGCAGTCGATAATGACATGCCTGATTTTCACGTTCAGCGCGGCATAGAAGCGTGGTTGTGACCGTGCGTTTGTAATGCATGGGTCATCGTCGCGGCGCGGCCCCGAACCTTTGAACGGGCAAGGCCCGGTTGCGTTCGGTTCGAGCGCTTGGATCTGGGATTTTCTCGTCAACACAGAGCACCACGGCCCTCGCAGGAGGGTCGAGGTAAAAGCCTCACGATATCCGGCTGCTCCTCCGAAAATCGGCGCATTTCGGAGACTTGAACCCCTTCGTGACATGCGGCACAAGCCCGCTTCCGCCCAATATGCGGACGACGCTGGACGGCGGAGATGCCCATGGGCTTCGGCAATCAGGCGCGGCCTCAAGTGCGTGGCATTGGTGGGGGTTCCTGCACCGTCCTGGCGATGACCTTTAGCCCTTGTTTCGATGGGCAAGTGGCGGACCCGGAAGGCCGTGTCTTTGTCGCGCCTTGAGACCGGCGACGCCCTCATCGAGATACTGATGCTTGCATCGCCAGATTGTGGGTTCGACATGTTCGTCCGCCGCATGATCTCGAAGGTGCCATGGGCCGTCGCCAGCACGATCCCAGACCGCCGAGCGAGCTTGCCGCGAATGTGTGGCGGGTAGTTTCTGCAAGAGCTTAAAGCTCGACCTCGGATCGGCGGGGCCAAGGTAAAGGCAGACGGTCGGAGCGTCTCATGCGCAGGGTATGACCACCCCAGCCCGTTATTGGAATTCTTTGGTGTCAGGTGGCAAACACCAGGAAACTGGGATGGCTGCTGCGGTAGTCATTGTGCGGATTAGTGGTTTCCTCGTTTACTTATTTTGTTGGTTTGAAAAGTTTACTCTGTTCAGATGTGCGAGTTTGCGCTGGCGCAAGCTTTTTGGCGGCAGTGCGTAAAGAATATTCAAGCCAGGCAATCTGGGGTCATGGTTGCGAATATACAGATCTTTCCACCGCAAGACGCTACGCACCTCGATGAAAGTCCTGCTGATACTATCTGCCGCCGTTTTCCCGGCTTGGTCCGCGTGAACAATTCGTACGATAATTGATCAGCTCCACGTCACTCGGTACGCGGCAGTACGTCCGGTGTTTGCAGAAGGGGAGCAGGCTGAGCGGTTTACATGTTGCTTGACGGTACGTTCGTGGGTGCGGACGACACCGGACGGGAGACCCAAAAGGTAACGATGAATGCCACATTCCACGGGGCCAAATTCTGGGAATTGCAAAAAGTTATCGGGCGTGAGACCTACCTGCTACCGCATACGGTGACAGAATCCAATCCGGGCTGAGTTGGCCAACCCGCTTGTGGGAAACCTTATGGCCGACTACGATGGATTTGCGACTGAAAACCGTACAAAGCGTTTGGTGAGCGATTGGGCGAGATGACAAATTCGCATTGTTGAGTTGGCCAAACAACAAGTCGAACAGCGCGTGGCGAATGCAATTTTGCGACTGATCCAACCCAAACTGGGCCGCAAGGTAGAGGGCGGATCGAGATCGAACTTTCCGATCACATCGTCGCGATTATCGGAAAATGACAGGTACCACGTTACAACATACGGTCAGCAGACTGCTTGTAGCGGCCTGGGAAAAACAGGGCTTCGTGAAACCAGAGCAAGCGCATCAAGGTCTGCCACCTCCCGCGCTGGAAGCTCAGTCAGGGGTTGGATCAGTCAGACCAATTCTGGATGCGACAAAGATCTCGGCAAGAAGGTTTTCTGCGTCGAGGTTGTAGCAGCGGCAGGCGTCCGTGATCGTATGAAACGGGCTGCAACAGCACCCGACGCAGAGCATGCGTGCCGTTATAAAAACCCGGAATGATTTTTGGCCATGGACATCAAGTCTTTTCAGCGCAAGTCGGGAATATCAAGTTGGAATGCGGCGCATGGACATCTCCTTTCCGGATAAACGTACACACGCAATCGCGTTTCCAACTTTGTGCTGCGACAACCTCCGCGCTAAACGTTTCTCCTGGAAAAGGTCAAATACGGAAAACTATACCAAGCTTGAGCGCTAAAAGCGTTTAATCGTGCCTCGCTGGGCCTATGGCCAGGATCAGCAATAGGTGCTTGTCGCGCGAGTCTTACCAATTTCCGGGGTTTGAGGCCTGTTGGTCGGGTCGCTAGCGCGGTAATGCGCAGCCAAATCCAGGCTTTGCCGTATAAAAGATGCCGACATTACCTGTTCGCGGGATATTCCGCACGGCGCGCATCCAGCCAGTTCAGCAATCTGGTCTTTCAGGGCTTTTCACATCCACGCCCTTCTTCACCGATAATAATCCTGGTGGGCAGCCACGTGGCAGAAAAAACTGCCCGTAATACAGTTTGTGAGGATCTGCGCGTGCGATCGCAGGCGGCAACGTCTTCCAGCCAGTTTCGTCATGCGCCGCAGCGCGATATCGAGGCGAGGATATCCTCCACCCCATTTCGGTGAATGTAGTGAAACGGACCGCAGCCGCCTGCCGCCGCAAAGACGGTTGAGCGAGGCAAAGCTTGGCTTCCCGCGCGGCGTGCATTCAAAAAACGCCGTGGTCGCGTGAAAAAATCCCAAGATAACCGCGAGCGCCTCTTCAATTCCCTCGTCAACGCATTTTTCAGGATCAGGGTGATGCGCATAGCGGTTCCGCCAGTCACGCAAACGCGGGCGGAAGTGTCTGGTGTCAGTTGGGCAAAAATCTGCATGACTTTGTCGGTCAGCCCCCGCGTCAGCCGAAATTTTGTTAAACCGCGCCATCGAAACGCACCTTTACAGCGCGAAAAACATCGGCAGCTTGTCGGTGCAAGCCAGTCGATAATTCGGCACAGTATCTGGCCATAAAAAAAAAAACCCGGGGGTCTGAGATGTCGAAATCACGTCCCCCCACATGTATCCTCCGGAAACAGGCAACACCGGTCCCGAAATCGCGCAAGGAATATGACGGACGCAGTTCGGTCCAGGTTCGTTCGGGATCATTGGTGCCGATATAGAGATGTCACTTCGCTCTGAGGGATTTCGTAGGTGTCGAGCCGTACGGCAAACACCGCCAGTTTCCCGCACAAACCCCGCCGCCTCGTAAAGCCTGCGCTTGTCGGCGTTTGAACCGCGCGAGCGTGTCCGGCAATCCACATCGCGGACGCGGGCGACATAGTCCCGTATCCGAATGCTCTTTGTTGGTCCGCCTCAAGATCAGCAGGTTGTGAAATTCCCCTGCCTCGACGCGTTTAAGGATTTCCTCGGGGGTATCGCCCCAACCGAATCCCAAGGTGATTGACTCAGCTTCAAGTTGCCCCGGCCTTCGGTGATCCGAGCATAGAGGGAAAGTTCTGTATAGGACGGCCCCCGCTCAAAACAGCGAACCGCCTGGAATTGTTGCATAACACCCCCACGACTGAGGCCCCGATGCAAGACGAACCGATCACGCGAATGCGGCTGCCGCCCAAGGTTTCAGCAGTTTTTTTCCAGCGGGAGAACACCGTGGCTCCCGGCGGGGCAGGCACTGCGCGGCCCGTCCTTTGAATCATATGGAACCGGTCCAGCCGTCGCGTGTTTGTCAGCAAACATCCACGGTCATATGTGCCCTTTGGTGTCGATCCTTCAGTCATCCCTGTGTTGGCGGCCTGAAGGGATCACAAATTGTTCGGCCGCGACGGCAGGCTTGCAAACACCCGCCATTGTTCAAGCACGATCCGGGCTGCACCACGCAAAGTGCGTCGCCTCACCCGACCAGGCCAGCCTTGGCGAAACCGTTCGGTGCGGCGACGTCCGTCAAGACAATTTAACGCGTCCAACCCGATGCGGCGCAATTCGGGTATCAGGGGTCAGTTTTTGTCGCCACCATGGCTGCGTTTGCGGTCCCTCTTTTCGTTTGGATCCACGCGCCAAGCCGTTTCCCTTCAGATCTTACGAATGATTGTGCGCCAATCGCCCAGAATTGAAGGCACGAGTCCGAATCAGCCCCATCGGCCAGCGAGAGATGGGTATCAGAAACGACAAGCCAGTTCATGATTTACTGCCCGCGATTTTGCGTACCAGGCATGCCAGGGCCAAAGCCCAGCACGGGAAGACGACAAGCACCCAAAAGGCGCGGGTCGCGACGCTTATTACAATGCCAGCCGCCACGATGCCGCCCCAAGGCAAGGCAAGGCCGGCAGGTTTGTAAGACTCATTGCAAAGCTCACCCAAGTGCCGTCAGCCGCGCCACGCCGTTCGAACAAAGATGGGAATGGAAAACAGGCCTGAGCGCATGCGAAGGCGCGAAATCGACCAAATAATGGCGGAGCCCACGAACATCAATCCCAGCATGCGGGCGTGATCAGGACATCGGAGCAATGCATCGCCGCGCCCCGGCAGCGGAGCAAACCCGAAGAAACAGCGCAATAAAGAGATGCGCCGCCCGCAGCCAGAACGAACAACAAGGCCCGCAGCAGTCCCGGCAAAAGCCAGTTGGCCCCCGAAGCAAGGTCGCACCAAGCAGGCATCTGGTGCAGCTCGTCGTTTCGCCCCCTGCGACCGTCTGCGGCCTTATGCGTATAGCCCCCCGATGGCAAGAAAGGGGGCCACGATCAGGAAACCTGAAATGGCCGGAAGGGCAGATACAACAATCCACAAAGCTGCAAGCCCATAGAACAGCATAAGATAGTGCCGTACACATCCGCATAAGCAAGGCTTTGTCCCGGGCGCGCGAAAGTCCGACCAAGCCGGATCGCAGCCAGCCAACGGCGGCCGCAGGCTGCAGATCGCGGCCCAGCGTTGATGCTGGGACGCTGTGGGGGGTGGAGTTTGTAAGGAAGTGATTCAAGCATAATCACAAACTTTCAGCCATGAGCCGGACGCCGCCGGGGTGCGGTCGCGGTCTCGGTGACAACAAAGCACTTTTGCGAGGAATATCGCCAAGACCAATGTATCCTTTGTAGGAAAACAGCAATGGCAACAAGCAGGACGGGCACTGCGATGGCAGCCATTTCCTGCGTTTTCACAATTCATATCGGAACCTCGATTGATGTTGCCGCCTGTCCGTAACTACGGTTGTCAAGGCCAGACGCGAAAACGTATAGCGCAAAGGGCATTGATTTCTGCATCGCTTCAAGCGGTTCCGGGACCAATACGGCATCACACCCTGCCGCCCTTTCATGAGCGTGTCATTACAGTGGTCCCGGCGTCCTGGCCATATTAGATCACTGCCGGTTGGTCCGATCAGCGACGGCGCGCGCGTTCAAGCAAACCGCGCCGCCCCGCCGTCGCCCATGACCATGCTAACACAGTTTCATCGAACAATAGGTCGCGGCGGCGCTGTTTTGGGTCCGCTTGCCCGAACCGGCAATCGCGGGCAACATAGTCAGACAAAGCGCGCAACTCGGCCACGATCCCATCCAATCAAAGACTTGGCATTTGGGCCACAGGCTTTCAGTGGTGCGCCCGGCGTTTGAATCCCGACCTGCAAAAGTCCCAGGCGATTATCTTCCGGTGTGCCGCCCCAAAAGCAGGTGAATCGTCGTGCAACACAGGAAAGCGGGCCCACGCACCAGCGTCACGCCCATGGCAGGCGCCCCGAACAATTATCGAGATACAGCCGCAGCTGCAAGGCATAGCGGATCCCATGAGTGCGGCGTCCTTGCTCAACGCCCGTGAAATCAGGCTCCTCCGTCGAAAGCGCGTGAGCCATCCGTGCGCAGCGCTGTCCCAGATCGCGCCAGGTGTCCTGTGCCATCTGCTGTTGATCCATGACCAAAGAAATGCCGCGGGTAATAATCCGCCCAGCGCCATGCGGCAACAAGATCCACGTGATATGACTGATAGACAAAGGTCAAAGCAAGCCGCGACAAGTGCGATTTTTTCGGCAAAGGGCGTGTTCAGCTCCCTGATGCCGTTCCAATCGTGGTGCGTCTGTCGTAGCCAGTGACAGGGTCAATCTCCGGTTTTGCCGGTATGCGGGTCAGCGCCGGGCAGCGCCTTTGGTCGGTCGTCCATGTTTGGTCCTGCGCATCGGCTTCGTCCGAGGATCGAGCGGGCAATACCGGTTCCTGCTCAGGCGCGTCCTGCCGGATATAGCGCCGAATGAAGCACGAATCAGCATGAACCCCCCATCCAAAGCGGGCCAACGACCTTGCGATCCAAGACGTAGGTTTCATGCGTCATGGAGCTTTCCTCCGTCATTATCTTCGGACCGCGGCATTCGTCCAGGGTCCCCCAGCGAACTTGCAGATAGGCGCCCATCGCGAAATCCTTTCCGGTCAGGCGCGATGCGTGCCACAAACGCGGCGCACGCAATGTCCTCGCCATAAACGCTTCCAGAACGCCCCTTCAACGCCATCCGCATCGGGAGTTGCTTTGCGCGCGCGCGTCGGCCAACGCGTTTCGATCTGCGCCGCATCGTAGGGAACGCCCAAGCTTTTGCAAGCGTGCTAGTTGGCCTGAAAATGAGGTCAGTATCCAGCGTTCGCATTAACCACGGATAGCTCGGCGCAAAATGATCGAGATGGGAATGACATCGCGCGGATTGAATCCAAAATGCGCGACATGCCAATCGTCAGAATATTTTCTCGCCCAGTCGGGCATGTCCTGGGCCGGTGCGTTTGGAACCCCAAAGCATGGGATGGTCATAGGCGCTTTCGGCGGCGAATGGATACGGACCGTAGCGGTCGATTTCATCCGCCAGAACTGCGCACCAATCTGCGAATGGCAGGCATAGCAACCCTTTCGCCGGATATAGATTTTCACGCCAGGCCAAGTTCCAGCGGCGATGGTGCGGTCGCATGTCATCAGGGGAGACAACCCGTCTGTTCGATGGTAAAGAGCGGGCCGCATTTCGACGATCCCGGTCCGACGCGGATGCCAACGTGGAACAATTGCGCGACGAAACCCACGAGAACTTTTTCGAGGTTATAATGTAGTTCAGCATCTGCTCACTCCGCCGGTTTGGGCAACAGAGGGCGATCAGAAGCTCCTTACCATCCACGCTGCATGCGGCGACACATCGTTGCAAAACAGTTCAGCGAACACAGCACAGCCAACCCTGCGAGAAACAGGGCCCCACCCAGTTGTGCCGCGGCCAGCCTAATAGGGCAGCATCGCTTCGACGACTCGATAAAGCTGTAAGACAACGCGCCGCTGGCGTCATCAGGCGCCCACATCAGCCTCTTCATGCGTGATGCCCCGCATTCCACAGTGAAACCAACGTAATCAGCGGTTCCGTGAATCGGGCGAGGCGCAGAAAGGTGCCATTCGAACGGCCTTGGGCCAGCCATGTCGTCGCGGCCGCAAAGCTTGGGAGCCATGGCTGTAGAAATCGGCGCCGAACACGATCATCGCCACCCAGCCGAGTGTTCCGGAGTGGGACGTGGCCCACAGTCCAATCAGTGTAAACTGCGAGAGTGCGTTGAACCGACGGGATCGCCAAAACGACCCCTCGAATGTGGAAAGCCCGTAAAACAACTGCCGCCCCACGAACATGAAGCGCAGGCACCGGCGTCGTCGCGGTACCTTCCGGTGCGCAGGCACCATTCAGCGTGGAGCGATGGCATTTGCCTGCAGAAGCCCGCTTGGAATTACAGCAATGACGAGGAATGTCATCCCCAAGCGTCTGCCAACCCAATAGGGCAGCGCAGTGGTAATGCAGGTGGTGCGATCCGGCGCCACATGTAAAAGAACACGAATGCCCCAGAAGCTTAGGATCGGACAGCCGGTAAGACCAGATCGGGCGACCAGCACGCACCGGGCAGAAGTAGTAAGAGCATGCCAAGGAAGACCACCCGCCGTCCAGAAAGAACGCGGACGGCGTTATGCCCGTACACACGCACTGAATATCATGGCGTCCTGTACACCGGATCCATGATGGTAAAGCTTTCGCCGGAACCCAAGTAACTGGGATATGCAAGGTGTTCACGATGTGCAGCATCGCCGACCACAAGGATAAAAGGCCATGTAAATCCAGTTAGGCGACATAAATGTGCGTTCGCCCGTCGAGCCAGTGGTCCTGATATAAAGCAGCACAAAATAAGTCACCCAGACGACGACCAACCACAGATCGGCCAATAACCAATTCGCGCCGTGTCCGCATACTCCCTATTTCGATGCGTGCCTCACATCAGATATCCGGTCGCCGCCGGCAAGACGCAGAACAGGTTGAAACCCGAAATCAACACGAACCCACGGGCTGACTGCATCCGCCCAGCCGTGCCCCGGCGATGTTCGCTGCACCACGTAGAACGAGGGTGGCGATCAAATTGCAATTGCCGCAAAGCCGAAAGATCAGCGCCGGAAGTGAGTGCACTGGTCGCAACCGCCCATTAGCTTGTTGCGGGCCAAAGCGGCCGTTGCTCGGGCCAGTACATCAACGCGGCAAGCCAGACAACCTACCCGCCATACCCGCAATGGCCCAGTCACGTCATCACAATGCCGAATTTCACTGGGGCGGGCGTCTAATAATTGGTCGATCAAAAGCGTCTTTGAAGGCTACCGTGTGATCATACAGCGCGCCACCCAGACGAAGACAAAGACGAGGCCAAGTTACCAGTGCAATCGCGCCGTGAACTGCCAATCGGCCCCTGTTTTGCGACAGCCGCATGGCAAAGTCCCAACAATGGTAGCGCATAACCGATAGCCCAGATGCCCAATCTGTTGCTCTTTGGAGAGTGAGGGTTGCGGTCATTGGCCATGTGTGAAAATTCTCTTTTCCAGGATAGGTTGCTGGGGCGGTAAGTGCAATATCGGCGAGTGTCGATCGGTCCAGGTCGGCTAGAAAATGCCTCTTCGGCGGATTTAAGGCGGTCTTGAGCCCACACCCATCAATCGAGCGTGCAGGCTATTGTTTCGGACCAAAACACTCGACAAGCGGTTGATCTGCTTCAAGCAACCCTTACCACAGCACCGGAGCCGGATCTGTTCCGCAGGGTGGCGCAACACAGCACCGGCCGCCACTGCCCGCGCCGCGTCTCGATCAGCCCTTGCGCGGACAGATGCCTGCCATGATCTAATGTCAAGGTGATTTCGCGACATAAGGCGAATTCATCAGCCAGTTCCTGCGGTCCGAAACGCAACGCTCTTGGCGCGCTCGCCCATGGGCGGCATCAGCATGCGTAAACCGGAAGGTCCGGTAAATGGAAGTCCAAGACGGCATCCCCACAGCTTTTCTGGGGATTTGGAATTGGGTATTTACAATACTTATTATCAAGACCCTAAAGGGTGTTTTGCGAACTGCAAAGATAATTGAGGTTGTTGATGGTCACTCCCGAACACGGCCTTCAAATGCCTCTGCCGCGGCCCAAGACATGGACGGCATCCGTGATGTCCAAGACAGGCCTTAATGGCAGCCCTTCACGACCTCGTCCACCGTTTCTATGTGAAAATCCGAACGATGTCCGATGTGAGTCCTATCTTTGCGGAACGAATCACGATTGTGGGGGCCGCACCTGGACGGCGCATGGTCACTTTCTGGTCCTCGGTGGGCCGTTGATGACCGGGCCACCTCACGGTCGAACCGGTGCGTGCGGCAAACAACGCCGCTGGCCGATCTCTGGCGGCACAATTTTTCGACGCTGCTGCCCTGTTTTCCGCGAGGACGGGCGCAGAGGTTCTGTACGATCGTCCGGTGCGCTTCACGTAATTAACGTGCCGAGCGGCAAATCGCCGCTCGCTCCATATGGGGTCGCGCAGGGCGCAGGCCGCCCCCAACACTGTTCCCGGAACCTTCGCTGACGACAGGATATTCCGATGAACACGAGACTGCCCCGATCCATGATGGCCGCCCGAACTGATGCCGCACATAGAGAACAGCGTTTACCACGCACGGCATCCGCGAACAGCTTTCCGCCGTGCTGCCGAACATGGCAGAGAAGGTCGAGAATGTTGTCACTTTGGGCCGACGACGATGTGCCCGAGGGCCTCTCCGGCCATCCTGCGCCGCATGATTGGCGGAAGATGGAAGTGACATGAAAAAAAGGAGCTGAATCCTCTTTCCCGGCCACATTCGCAAGGCGGTGGGCCCGGCATCGGACCCGACGCGTGTGAATGCGCGCCGACCATGACAATCACGCCAACCGAGGTGACGC
>Ga0163217_1059026_pt1 | contig 18200 bp, 24 predicted proteins | sample SynspAceP_FD_185933 | JGI IMG/M metagenome (GOLD analysis project Ga0163217, IMG submission 185933) | Saline lake microbial communities from Ace Lake in Antarctica - Synechococcus sp. Ace-P (PacBio error correction) | ecosystem: Environmental > Aquatic > Non-marine Saline and Alkaline > Saline ...
AAAGAGGGAGATTGGGCCCAGAAAAATATTTTGGGGCGGGATCCCCGGCCCCCCTCCCCCGGAAATCACAGGGTGGAAAGGCGCGGCCCCACACTTTTTTTGGTGGCAACTCTGAAACGCGCCCAAAATCTGATCCATCGCCTGCTACGGCTCCGTATAATTGATCGGAAAACAAGAGCGGAAAGAACGCGATGGAACGAGCAGGGAAGCCAAAATCAATGAAAACGAGGCAATATGACAATCCGGCCCTATTGGCCCCAGATGTTAGCGCAAAGAAGGCCCCGAATGAATGGACACCCGGATGGCAAATGGTTTGAACGATGCCCGGGACCTTGTTTGGTCAGCGGCCTTCGGCCTTATACTTTTCCTCTCATTTGGCACTCAGCCCAAGCCTCCGCACTATTCCGGTAAAACGCCTTCCCCGGCGGCTTGAACATCTGTGCGCAAGGCGCCCTCGCAAAGTCCTGGCGCCCGGTGGCCGCAACGACTATTCCAGGAAAAGCCAATCTGGCGCGAAGGCGAGATTTGCCGAGAAGACCTACTTGTTCTGCGATCAACAGGTCCAGGTAAGATTGGTGAGCATGGCGAGCCATCCCGGCGAACATTGTGGACCTCACGGGCTATCTGGAGGCACGCTGGCGGGGTGCCGCCGGAAAAGGGTCAGGCTACCTCATAACGTTTCGTTGGCGCATGTCCGGAGCTTCTCTATACAGCCCATAGAACCCTTCCAATTTGGACGAGCTCGGTCAAGATCGTCTTTGGCACAGCAATTTTGAAAAAACTATTTCAGAGGTCCGCGAACTGCGCCAAATCTGAATCAAAGGAAACAGTTTACAACAATGAAAATCAAAGACCCGCCGGGAATATCGCAGCAAAGGGCTTGGGTGTTGTTTTTTGAAACAAGGACACGCCGGTATTGGACGCCGTCGCCGTTATGAGCGAGAAAAATTACGGCGCAGTCGTGAAATCGTCCGACTTTCGGCGACAAGCCGCTCGGAAATTGTGACTGAACGAGATCTGAATGCGCCGGCTGCTGGCCAAACATAAAGATCCCAGTGGCCACGCGGCTTGCGGAGATTCATGACCCACGGAGCTGAAGGTTCGCCAAGGCCGAAGACACCTGGCCGACTGGTTTGCGGATAATGTCGAACGAGCGGTTTTTTTCCCCGGCACTTGCCCTATTGTGACAGATGCCGGTGTTTTGAGCTTCGAATGATGAGCGCAGGGTGATTTTTGTCAGCTATACGTGGCCGGAGCTTTTTTCAAGCGTCTGGGGGAGCAAAGCAAAGGCCCACGTTTATCAAAGATGCCTTCGCTGATCTCCATGGTCAATCAGTATCCGTGATATTTACCAGTCGCAGCTGGTTTCCTTGTTGTGCTAGCAAAGCTAAAGTGGTTGCGCAACTGACGAATTTGAGTTAGACGAAACTTCTGCAAAAGTCGCATGCGCCGGAATGCGAGACAGCGCCTCCCGTCTTCAAAAATGAATAAGTGAGAATTCTCAGCGCGATTGGTTGGGAACCGGCGTCGGCTTGCGGCAGCCGTTCATTTCCATTGACTTGCATTGGCGGCCCGGCAGGATGGGCAATTTGTCCGTGACTGCGACCTCGAGATTCTTCTATCGCCTCATTGTTTTCTTCTGAAGTTCAGCGCCGCAACCTTGTCACGTTTTCTTTGTAAGCGAAACGATTGAGGACTTCCCCTTCCTGGTCGCGCACGGTATACTAGAGGATGTGGGGTCGTTCACGGCCCGGATCTTGGCTGCGGCCTTCTGCCTTCGGCTGACGAATGAATGATTGGGTGCCCAGCGCAACTTGGCGGCTCCGCGCAATCGACTCTGAGCGCCGCTTCCGGATTTTGTGATCGAACAGGTGCCGACCGTTCCACCCAGAGGCTGAACGCTTTCATGGCAGATATCCGATGCCGCGTTCCGTGGAACAAGGTCTTCAGGCGGGCATCAGCCCTCTTCGTCGCTGGAGGTCTGCTACCTACAATCGGGCATTTGTCCTAAAATGAGCGGAACCGGGCTGCCCTGTGGGCGGGCTGTGTCGCGGACCTTGTCCTCTGTGCCAGCGATCGATTGGAGCGACATCCTCGTGGACGCGGCAGCCGCACACTGTGATCCGGCAGGGCGCCATGCTGGAAGGCGCCGACTGAAGCGACCTGCTGGAGCATGCTGGGTACGCCGGATATCGAGCGCACGCAAGCCATCTCTGGAAGACTGGCTGGCGGTGGTATCAGTCTAATGCGAAAAGTCTCGCGTTATTCGCGAATGAGCAGGTACTAGGCGACGAGAAGGTCGTCGCACTCGCGAAGCGCGGCGTCTCGTTTCTGTTTAAACTCAATTCGGGAGTTGATGTGGCCTTTGCGAAGTTGAAAGTGATTGTACCTGACGAATGGATTGAAAACGAACTTCTGCAAACTTCGCATCCGCCGGAACCGGGAACATTGCCCGCTTCTCTCGTCGGAATTGGCAAGTGTGAGTTTTTCGGCGCGATTATTGAGATGGCGCCCCGGTTTTCCTGGCGCGTCTCATTTTCCGATGACCTTCATTGCGGCTCGTAGGAAGGGCATCTGTTCCGTGACGACCATCGCGGATTCCCGGTACCCGCTTCATTCTTTCTTTGAGGAATTTCAACGCAAGCAGCCTTTTCCCGCTTCTTCGTGACATAAGATTCCAGGACTTCGCCTTCCATGATCCACAGCTCGCCAGAGATAGTGCTCTCGCCGCGTATTTCACGAAGACCTCATCCAGGTGCCACCGCACTTGCGGACTTCTTCCGCATCGACTTCTGAGCGCGGCTTTTCCTGATCTATGAGCGCGAAGTAAGTCCCGAACCCGATTCGACCCAGAGGCGGAACACTTTCGTGACAAGATATCGATTCCCACGCTCATGACGAAGGTCTTCGACATTCCGAAGTGAAAAGTGGAAATCGAACGTACAATCCATTACGCCTAAGCGGATGACTCGGGCGAGGTTTTGAATAGCGGAACGGGTTCTTGGCCATTTTCCGAGGCTAAAACGCTCAGGATTGGGTCACCTCAAGCCCCCGGTTCCTTTGACAATGCCGACTGGGATGCCCAATGGGGCTGCGCTCGGGTTTGACGCGGCTGCCTGAATACCGCGTGAAATCATTCCCTGTTTTGGCTTTGAATAATTTCCCTGCTAGCTTAGAATAATCCCCTGTTCCTGGATAGGGAATTTTGCCAAACAAACCTGAATTTACGTGAACTTTTCTTGGCCAAATCGCGGCTTTTTCCTGATAAATTGACGAATTTCCCTGTAAAACGGGCTGTATCAGGGAATTTAAACGCTAACGGTACTGTTTTGCAATTTTGGCGGACAGAGACTTGGGCTCCATAGCCGCCCAAAAATACGCTATCTGAAACGGAGACTCAAGTCAGCCGCAAAAGCCCCGCTAACCGCGGGGCATTTGGCAAGATACTCGATCTTTTCATATTCAAGCCGACTGGCTGGCGGTGCTGTCAGACGAAATGCGAACCCGTTTGCGCATTATTCCCGACGAAGGCAGGTGCTAGGCGACGAGAAGGTTCGCGCCACTCGCGAAGGGGCGGCGTCGCGTTTCTGTTTGAAGCGATTTCTCGGGTTGATGTGCCTTTCGAGGTTTAGAGTGATTGTGCATGACGAATGGATTGAGACGAAACTTCTGCAAAACTTCCGCATCGCGCCGGAAACGGGACATCGCTGCCTTCTCTTCGTCGGAACGGCGGGTGGAATTCTCGCCCGATTTGTTGAGATGACGACCCGTTTTCTGGCGCCGGCGTCAATTTCCCGATGACTTTCATCGCGGCCCGTCAAGAAGGACACCTGTCGTCAGCGACAACATGCGTGATTGCCATGCGCTCTTTCATTGCTTTCCTTAGGATTTCAACGCCAGCGGCTTGTCCGCCGTCTTCTTAGTGAGTAGGATTCCAGGACTTCTCCTTCGTGGTCGACAGCTCGCCAAAGATAGTGCCTGCTTCGCCGTCGGGTGGCGGATTTTGACTGAAGACCTCATCCCAAGGTGGCCACTGCCATTGCGGGCTCCGACGCATCGTTTTCCCGATCTCGTTTTTCCTGATTTTTGTTAGGCGAAGTAGGTGCCAAATCGGGTTCGACACCACAGGCGAACGCTTTCGTGGCAACATCTATGCCGCGCTCGTGCACAGAAGGTCCTCGCGACATTTCGAAGCGAGAGCGGAACCGGCATACATGCAGCAACGGCGAGCTGGATAAAATCTCTGGGCGAGGTTTTGACGTAGGCGAAACGGGTTCTTGGCCATTTCCTGAGGTTAAAACGCCTGGACCCGGTCGCCCTCAAGTCGGTTCCGCCTGACAATAACCCTCAGACTATTCGCCGGAGCTGGTAATCGGTGCCGTCGTGCTAGCGGCTGCGATCCGTCGCTCTCCCTGCATGAATGATACGGTAGAGCGCGGTGGGCAGGTAAAAGCCGTCAGCAAGGTCGCCGAGACGATGCCACCCAATCACGACGGCGCAAGTGGGCGCTTGAACTTCGCTACCGAGACGCGACATTCAAGCGCCCATTCGGCACAAACACAGGCTCGGCACGAGCGCCGTCATGAGCACCGGTCGCAGACGGTTGCAGGCACCATCAAAGATCGCCCTCTTCCAGCGATTCTCTCCGCCTCGCGTCGTTGCCGGGATTGAAGCTCCAGCTCACGACGCCATTGAGCCACCGCGATCCCGGAGAGAGCGATGAAGCCGACACCGCGCCGATATCGACAAAGGAAGATCACGAGGGCGAAGCGCGGCCACACGGCCCGCCGGTCATTGTCCAGTGGAACCGCTCCGGTAACACGATGCCCGCAATCCCGGAACGAGCCGAACAGCAAATGGAGCAGAAAGCCCAAATATGTCATGAAGTGCAATCGGCACCACAATCGTCAAGGCGCGACTATCGGCCGACACAAAATTGTTTCCACGTGCCCGCCAATATTCGACGCCAAGTAGCCAGGCCGGCAATTCCGCAATCCCTAGTCAGCCATCCGGGCCTGCAGGTCGGTGATAAAAAGAGCCAAGGTCACGGTCGCGTACATTGGCAGTCACGGTCAATTTTTCGCCTTGCCGTTCTCCCCTGACTGATCTGATTGGGCCCTGGGAGCAATTTCGACACGGGCACCTCGGAAAGCGCACGAACATAGGGCCGTTCCGCTGCGACGGGCTTTCCGGCAAAGGAAAGTGCAGGCGTTCAATAGCTGATCACATCCTAACAAATATCCGGGAAGCGAAGCAACAATATGAACCGTCGAATCCAACCTTCGAAATAGCGTCCTGCACTTCACCGCCGAGGGGCGATTCCGGCGACGCGGTTGGAACATCCTGATGTCCGAGGCCGTAGCGCGCCATTGGCATCCCCGATCAGGATGGTAGACAGGATTGGGCAACCCGGTCACTTTGTTCATATGGACCGTCCAAGCAAGAACCCGGGGATGCTTGAGACACGCCCTCAACTATTTCGGCGGGTTTCCGCCACAAAGTGTCCGAGAGTCGTCACCATAGATTTTTTAGCTAACATCCGCTCGACACCCGAAATCAGTTCACAATTTGAACCCGGCAATCTCGATTGGCTGCGGTGAATCTCATACTTGCTGCCGGGGATTTCTCGACGGCTGCTTGCAGCTCAAGCCACAAATATCGGTTTGGATTTGGCGCGGGTCTGGCCAATCCCTTGGGGGGTTTGAGAATTATGACTGATGGTCGGCCAAACACTTGGGACGCACCGGATCGGTTGCGATCCAGGCGTTCCGATCCTTGCAAAGACACGTTCGACGCTCCGGCAACTGCTTGATGCGGCGTTCCAGCATCTCCTGCAGTCGATCGCCTGCGTCAGACTTCGTAGCCGGGTATTCGCAGAGCGGTGCAGGCAATGTCCGCCTTCGTCGAGATTCGGGAATGAATTCCGATTCCTAGTTTTCGTTGCGCCCATCCGGCAAAACTGACAAGCACAAGAGCGGCGATGGACAATGGCGTACCGGGCCTTGAGCGCAAAGCGCAGGCGCAGGAACCGATAGGCGAAATGGCACCGGCAAATGATCCAGCTTTCCTTTTCGGGTCACCTTTCGCGCGCAACAAACAGCGCGACCCGCCCGCCGGGACGAAGGTCAGCGAGAGGATTGAGCAGATGTCAGCGTCGATCAACTCACGGTGAACGCCATCGGGTGGAACCATTTCCTTCAATGCCTTTCAAGGGCAAAGATCGGCAAGGTTAGACAACTGTGATAATGATGACACCAAAAATTGATGGTTTAATGCACCTCGCTGGACCGCAGAAGCAGCAGTGAAAAGCCGTTCTTCGCGGGTCAACAACCGTCCAACTTGTGCTGTGCTTCTCGAACCCGCCTAAACGAAGCAGTTTTCCACGATGATGACGGCTCCCATCACGATCAGGCCAAAGTCGAGCGCGCCCAAAGGGCCTCATCAGATTACCTGACGACTTTGTTCTCGACATGCCCGTCCCGTCATCAGCAATCGCGAAGCGGGAATAACGGCACGGTTAAGCAGGGCGGCCGGAAGTTTCCGAGTAAAAGAAACAGGACCACGAATGACAGAGAAAGCGCCCCTTCGGCGAGGTTCTTTTCGACCGTTTGATCGTAGCGTCGACAAGGTTTGGTCCCGTGTAGACGGGTGTGATCGTGAGCCGTTTCCGGGAGACGCGGGACGGATGTATCGCTTGGCATCGACAAGCGTATCGAGACGGTCGCGAACTGTTCTCACGATCAGCATGAAGGCAGTGCCAAGCACGCACTTCTTCCGCCATTCTGCGTTGCCGCACCTGTTGCGTAATTCCTTCGCCTTCGCGCGGATGTCTGCTACCATCGCCGAGACGGACACTGACAATACCCTATCTTTTCACCGTGATCGCACGAAATCATCGAGAACTCGTCACTGACCTGGCCGGCGGATCCAGGTTTCTGTTCGCCATTGCGTTCGATATAGCCAAGCGCCTGTATTGGGCATTTGGTTGGCGCTCTACAGCGGACATAATGTCATCGAGGGAGATCGCGAACAACCCGCCATCGCGGCAGGATCCGGGCCAAGATGTGGATTTCCTTCTTGAAACCCGCCCAAATCGTGGTTGCCTCTTGTCACACCCTCGAAAGTGCGCATTGAGGGAGGACGACCCAGTCATTTCAACGTCCGCAAGTCATTGGGAGTCCAATGGCGTTCCATTCTCCGTTCATGCTCCCGGCGTGGCGGCAAGGAATGTACATATAAATTTCGCGCCAGTCCCGGTCGAAATTGGCCCCTGGTTGTGGGGTGAATGCCTGGCGGCAGGAACCGTCTTGTACGGACTGAATACGCTCGGAGCGAGTTTGGCGGGCGCCGAATATACATCGGTGGGCCATCGTCAAAAACGACCGGATGACCTGGGCTCAGGCTAGCGTGAGAACGGAGCGCGTATAATCGAGGCCCGGGAAGCCCGGAGATGGCCGTTTCAACTGGAAAAGGTGGATGTGTGCTCAGTTTCGAGCGGAGAGAAGCCCGGTCGCTTCCGTATTGATCTGGCAACCTTGGACAAATTCGTGATGTGGGCACGGCTCGATCGGCAACCGTTTGAAAGGTTTCGCAGATTCCGAGCCCCGCGAAGCCCTCAGCACGATGGCCATGACGAGCCAGCGCTGGCCGAATTTGAGAATACGAATATACGTTTCGAGCATGTTCGCCCCCTAAATGATCGTGGCTGGCGCCGGACTTGTTCGAATGTCGGCTTTTAATTAAGGAAGGGAATTATCGTAACGTAAACATCGCCGGGGACCTGAGCCCGCCCAGCAGCTTCTAACTGTTTTTGGCCATCGGCCGTCCGAGGTCGAGCATGCGGACCTCGTAGGTTCGCCGACTTTTGCATAGACCTACCGTGAAGTCCCGGGAAGCTCTGCAGTCCGGTTTCTTTCAACGCCAACGGCACTTCGTTTTCTTCGACCACGACCTCTGCCATCAAGCCGCATGCCGGGTTGAAGCCATGAATCGGCCTTGGCAACTTTGCGACGCAAATACGCGTTTGCGACGTTATGCGCCTGCCAATGGGCAAAAAAAACGCGAGATTGTGTGGTCTCAACGCTTCATCTCACCGCCCGCTACGCCGAGCCGAAACAGTCTGGCGGTGCGCACCCTTGCGCATCGCGGGAAAGACGTGCAGTATAGGCCATCCCATCTGGCCGAAGTCGGCGATCACAAATAGCGGATCGCTGCCGGCAACATCTTCCGGCGTTTTGGTGTGGCGCTTCGAGAAGGGTCCCCGATTTGGGCGCAAGTGACTGTGTATTCTTGCAAGCTGCTCGAGGGATTTTCCGATCGGGCGAGCGGCTGATCCGCGCTGTAACGGTGGTCACGCAACATTCACGCTGACTGACCGGTACCGGTCCCGGATAGGGTCGCCCTGACCGAGGGACTTTGCCGAAGGGGCAAGCGTGACTTCGCCGGAGAGGCGGTCAGGACATCTGGACGATTGGCGGGAACCAACAGCGGCTTCCGACCATAACGCCCGCCTAGTCGCCACATCAATCGGTATGAACTGTGCGTCCCTCAAAGGATCGTAGCGCCACGAATAGGTTTTTTCCTTCAACACTGCTTCAGTCCGACCTCAAAAGAGTGAGGTTCGGTAACCACGCCATTGCCCATAAGAAATAATCCTGGCGCGGTGTGAAGTTTGAACGTGTCGACGATATCTCCAAGCCGATGCAGCCGGACGGTCCAGCTTCAAGTTGACGCCGGATCAATTGGCGTGCCATCCTGGTAGGGATAGATGCGGTAATTGTGGGGGCACTTCCGGTTTCGAAGATCGGTCCATTTCGAGCGCGAAATGGTCCATCCTCAAGCAGGCGTCCGCTCATTTGGTCCGCGGCGTTAATAATCCTCTTCTGCAGCCTCAGCATCCGCGCCGTGTCCCTGAGCGGGGGTGGAAGGTTGACGGCGCCTCCGCAGGCACCAAGCAGGCAGAGCAATGAATGTGGCCCGCCATCGGGCATACCAAGTCCGGTTTATGGGGTTTTTGTCATTCGGCGGGTCTTCCATGCGCGTGACAGGCTGGTCGACAAGGGGGTGCCAGACCGCGCGCAGTGCGGCTTAGTTCAAAATATAGGTTTCTGAGATGTGTGGAGGCGCTCTTCGCGCAGGGATCGCAAACGGTGCGTTGGGCATCGACTATATCGAGATACGAGAACGCCCGCTGAACATACCCATCACGTGCGAGGTCTAATACGGCCTCTGTCGCAGAAGGTAGAAGGAATTGTGTCGATCTCCTCGATTCCATCAAAGAGGCGCTGTGCGCTGATCGCTGTGATAGCCGTGCTGCGCGACGGAGCAATTTCTGGCCGTAGAACTTCGCGGCTCAATGTCGATCCGGGCGCTGAATGCTGCTCGGCGCTCTGTGACGGAAGCTTTTCTGCGGTTTTGCGGACCGAGTGGAATGGATGCGCCGCCGACACCGCCAGATCATCTTCGATGGCCGAATTTCGGACGCCAAACACATCCAGTCACGTCAGGGAATGGCCTTGGCTGCGCTTTCTAGCTCGATCTGTGCTGACGAACGCACCCGCTGCGCTTCTAAGACGATCCAGTTCTGGCGGCGTAGAGTTCCGAAAAATCCACTTCGCGCGGTTCTAAAGTTCGTTTCAGAAAGTTGGGGGTCTAGTTTGGAAATCACCTTCAGCTTGCCAGTAAGCAACCAGAGCTGCGCGTAGGTTGCGCGTCCCTGGACGCTGTTGGCGACGGGGCATCGCTTCGCCCTGCAAGCGAATCAGGATGAGGCCCTGGCGCCAGCCCAGCAAACGGATCACGTGGCAGCCTGCGCGCGCTTTCTTTGACGGCAGTCTCGAGAAATCGCTGGAAAGGGCAACCCGGTCGCAGGCCAGCGCCACTCTGCGCTCAGCGAGCGCCGCTTCGGCATAAGAGCCGTTTCGCCTCTTCTCGGATAGCAACTGAACGCAGCAAAAGCTTGGTCTGGGCGACATCTACGGCGTGTATTGGCAAAACCGCTTCTCGTGGCCTCACGCTTGCCGCCGCGTTCCCAGAACCCGCGACAAAGCTGCCCGTAACCTGAAAGGCTGTCGATATTGCTCGCGATACCCCGCACCTGGGAAAATCCTCAATTTCAGAGGACCGTATCGGCGGGCCGTAGCGCTGCGAATCGCACGCTCGGTCTTGCAGCCCCGGACTTCAGCAGTCCGCAGCTCCGGACGGAGATCGGCCATGAGGTCGCTTCGCTGCGTCCCGCTTGCGGAAAGAGAGAACGACTTCTTCCGTTGTTCCTGGCGCTGACCCACAAAGATCGGATTGTGCCTGCCGCGTTGTGCGAACAGACAGGTCATCGCGAAGTGCGAGACCGCAGAAATTTCGATGACAATGAAACCCTATAACTCCTGACCAAGAACAATTATCCTGGCATGCCATCACATGGCAGCCAGGACGCTCAAGGGTCAGCGCGATCTGGTCTGGATCAGGAGGAAGCAATGGTGCTCGATACTGGAAGTCGCTATAAACCGATCTCACGTTCAGCACCGGCAAGGAAGCCGGCACTCCGTTTCGAATTTTGGTGGAACCTCAAGCGCCGTGAAGTGAACTCGGCAACCGTGGTCACCCCGCGTGTCTTTGGGTTAGTCCTGCAGGATCGCCCCCGGGGCCTTATCGTCATGCGTGTGATGTCATCAGCCAAACGATAATCAGCCCAATTGCCGCATGCCACACCGTATGGACGCCGGATCAGCGAACCCGACATTGAAAACACGAATGCAAAACAAGAGCTATCCCACAATTGGCGCATATCGACTTTCTAGTTTTGGAGATCGGTACTGAACCTATCGCAGGCAGACTCACTCGAACCGCGTCAATATGATCTGTTTTACTCCAGAACCGATCTCAAACTTAGAAAGTCGATATGCGCCAATTGTGGAATAGCTCTGTTTTTTGCTCGTGTTTTCAATGTCGGGCTTCGCTGGATCCCGGCGTCCCATACGGTGGCGCATTGCGCAATTGGCTGATTCGCTTTGGCTGATGATCATCACACGCTGACGATAACCCCGCGCGGCGATCCTGCAGACTACCCAAGACACGCGGGTTGACACGGGTGCCGAGTTACACTTCACGGCGCTTTGAGGTTCCACAAATCGAAACGGGAGTGCCGCTTTCCTGCGGTGAACTGAAAGATCGGTTTTATAGCGACTTCCAGTATCCAGCACCTTGCTTCTCCTGATCCAGACCCAGATCGCGCTGACCCTGAGCGTCCACTGCTTGCCTGATTGGCATGACAGATAATTGTTCTTCGGTCAGGAGAGGGTTTCATGTCATCGAAATTTTCTCGGTCTCGCCTCGCGATGACGCTTGTCTTCGCACACAGCGCAGGCACAATCGATCTTTGTGGGTCAAGCGCCAGACAACGGAGAAGTCGTTCTCTCTTTCGCAAGCGACGCAGCGAGCGACATGGCCGATCTCCGTCGGAGCTGGCGACTGCTGAAGTCCGGCCTGCAAGGACCGAGCGTGCGATCGGCAGCGCTACGGCCCGCCGATACGGTCCCCTCTCTGGAATTGAGGATTTTCCCAAGGTGCGGGTATGGCGCGAGCAATAATCGACAGCCTTCAGGTACGGGCAGCTTTTCGCGGTCTGGGAACGTCGGCGGAAGCGTGAGCGAGAAGCGGTTGCCAATACCGCCGTAAGATGTCGCCCAGACCACTTTGCTGGCGGTTTCAGTATGCTAATGCCGAGAAAGATGGTCGAAACGCTCTATGCGAAGCGGCGCTCGCTGAGCGCAGAGTGCGCTGGCCTGCGAACCGGGTCGCCCTTTCAGCGATCTCAGACTGGCCGTCAAGAAGCGCGTCGAGGCTGCACGTGATCCCGCTCTCGCACGGCTGGCGCCAGGGCCTCATGCTGATCGGCTTTGCAGGCGAAGCCGATGCCCGCCGCAACAGCGTCCAGGCCGCGCCACCTGACGCGCAGCTTTGGTGCTTACTGGCAAGCTGAAGGTGATTTCCAAAACTAGACACCAACTTTCTGAACGAACCTTTAGAAGCGCGCGCGAAGTGGTTTTCGAAACTCTACGCGCCAGAAACTGGATCGTCTAGAAGCGCAGCGGTGCGTTCCGTCAGCACAGATCGAGCTAGAGCGCAGCCAGGCCCATCCCTGACGTGAACGTGAGTGTTGGCGGTCCCCGTAAATTCGGCCATCGAAGATGATCTGGCGGTAGTCGGCGGCGCATCCCATTCCACTGCGGGTCGCAAACCGCAGCAAAGCTTCCGTCACCAGAAGCGGCGAGCAAGATCAGCGCCGATCGACATGAGCGGCGAAGTTCTACGGCAGAAATTTGCTCCGTCGCGCAGTCGCTATCAGCGATCAGCGCCAGCGCTCTTTGATGGAATCGAGGGATCGACACAATCCTTACTACCTTTTCTGCGACAGAGGCCGTAGAGCTCGACGTGATGGGTATGTTTTCCGAGGGGCGTTCTCGTATCTCGATATTGATGCCAACGCACCGTTGCGATCCTGCGCGAAGAGCGCCTCACACATTCAGACCCTATATTTTGAAACGAAGCCGCACTGGCGCGTCTGGCACCCCCTGTCGACGGCAGCCTGTCACGCGCATGGAGAACCCCGAATGACAAACCCCATAAAACGGCGACTTGGTTATGGCGATTGGCGGCCACATCAATGCTCTGCCTGCTTGGTGGCCTGCGGAGGCGCGTCAACCTCCCCCCGCTTCCAGGGACAACGGCGCGATGCGCCTGAGGCTGCAGAAGAGATTATAACGCGCCGGACCAAATGGCGGAACGCCTGCTTGAGGATGGACCATTCGCGCTCGAAATGACGTGCTTCGAAACCGGAGTGCCGCCCACAAATACGCATCTATCCCTACAGGATGGCACGCCAATTTGATCCGGCGTCACTTGAGCTGACGTTCCGGCTGGCTCGGTTGGAGATATGCGTCGACACGTTCAAATTCACAACCGCGCCGGATTATCTTATGGGCATGGCGTGGTGTTACGAACCTCACTCTTTTGAGTCGAGCTGGAAGCAGTGTTTGAAAGGAAAAACCTATTCGTGGCGCTACGATTCCTTTGAGGGACGCACAGTCCAAATACCCGATGAATGTGGCGACTGGGCCGGGTCGTTAATGGTCGAAGCCGCTGGTCCGCCATCGTCCAGGATTGTTCCTGACGCTCTCCGGCCGAAGTCACGCTTGCCCTTCGGCAAAGTCCTCGGTCAGGGCGACCTAATCCGGAACCGTCCGGTTCAGTCAGCGTGATGTTGGTGACACCGTACAGGCGCGGTCAGCCGCTCGCCGGATCGAATCCTCGAGCAGCTGCAAGAAACACAGTCACTGCGCCCAAATCGGGGGACCCTTGCCTTCGAGCGCCAACACAAACGCCGGAGATGGTTGCCGGCAGCGATCCGCTTATTTGTGATCGCCGACTTCGCAGATGATGCCTATTTCACGTCTTTCCGCGCGATGCGGCCAAGGGTGCGCACCGGCCAGAACGTTCGGCTCGGCGTAAGCGGGCGGTGAGATGAGCGTTGAGACGTAACAAAAAAAACATCTCGCGTTTTTTGCCATGGGCAGGCGTCAAAAACTCGCAAACGCGTATTGCGGGTCGCAAAAGGTTCCAGCCCGATTCAGGGCTTCAACCCGGCATGCGGCTGATTGGCAAGAGGTCGTGGTCCGAAGAACTGAAGTGCCGTTGGGCGTGAAAGAAACCGGGACTGCAGAGCTTCGGGACTTCCGTAGTCTATGGCAAAAGTCGGCGAAACTACGAGGCCGCATGCTCGACCTCGGTACGGCGGCGATGCCAAGACAGTAGAGTGCTTTGGGCGGGCTGCAGTCCCGGGAAGTTTACGTTACCGATAATTCCTTCCTTATAAACAAGCCGAATCGACAAGTCGCGGCGCCCAGCCACGATCATTAGGGCGGACATGCTCCGAACGTATAAGTCGTATTCTCATTCGCAGCGCTGGGCTCGTCATGGCTGTGCTGGGGCTCGCGGGCTCGAATCTGGAACTTCAACCGGTTGGCCGATCGACGCCGTGCCCGACATCACGAATGATCAAGGTGCAGATCGAATACGGAAGCGCCGGGCTTCTTCTCCGCTCGAACTGAGCAGGCACATCACCTTTCCAGTTGAAAACGGCCATCTCGGGCTTCCGGCCTCGATTATACGCGCTCCGTCTGCACGCTATGGCTGAGCCAGGTCCCACGGTCGTTTTGACGAATGGCACCGATGTAAATATCGCGGCCCGCCAACTCGTCTCGAGCGTAATTCAGTCCGTACAAGCGGTCGCTGCCGCAGGCCATCACCCCACAACCAGGGGCCAATTTCGACCGGACTGGGCGAAATTTTATATGTACACTCCTTGGCCGCCACGCCGGGAGCCATGAAGGAGAATGGAACGCCATGGACCTCCCATGGACTTGCGGGAGCGTTGATGACTTGGTGTCGCCCCTCAATTGCGCACTGTCGAGGGTGACAGAGGTCAACACGATTGGCGGGTTTCAAGAAGGGAAATCCACACTTGGCCCGATCCTGCCGCGATGGCGGTTTCGCGATCTCCTCGATGAATTAATGTCCGCTGTAAGAGCGCAAACAATGCAATACAGGCGCTGGCTATAATCGACGCAATGGCGAAAGAACCTGATCCGCGTGCCAGGTCCAGGTGCGAGTCTCGATGATTTGCGTGCGATCACGTGAAAGATAGGGGTATTGTCAGTGTCCGTCTGCGGCGATGTAGCAAGACATCCGCGAAGGCAGAAAATTACGCCAGGTGCGGCAACGCAGAAATGGCGAAGAAGTGGTGCTTGCACTGCCTTCATGCTGGATTCGGTGAGAAACAGTCGGACCGTCCTCGGGATCGCTTGTCGATCAAGGTCGATATCATCCGTCCCCGGTCTCCCGACGGCCAATCAGATCACACCGCGTTCCTACAACACGGACAAACCTTGTCGACGTTTCCTACGATCAAGACGGTCCGAAAAGAAACCTCGGGCCGAAGGGCGCTTCTCGTCATCGTGGTCCTGTTTCTTTACTCGAAAACTTTCCGTGCCGCCCTGCTTACCGGTGCCGTTATTCCGTCGCGATGCTGGATGACGCGTGACGGGCATGGTCCGAGAACAAGGTGTCAGGTAATCTGATGAGCCTTGGGCGCGCTCGACTTTGGGCTGATCGTTGATGGAGCCGTCATCATCGTGGAAAAACTGTCCTTAGGCGGTTCGGAGGAAAAGCAATCAGCAACAAGCCTGGACGGTTGTTGACCCGCTGAGAACGCTTTTCACTTGCTGCTTCTGCGTCAGGCGGAGGTGATAAAGCCATCAATTTTTGGTGTCATCAATTTTATCAACAGTTGTCTCTGCCGATCATTTGCCTGACAGGCATTGAAGGGAAGATGTTTCCACCCGAATGGCGTTTTCACCGTGGTGATCGCGCCTGACATCGTGCTCTAATCCCTCTCGCTGACCTTCGTCCCGGCGGCGGTCGCGCTGTTTGTGCGCGGAAAGGTGACCGAAAAGAAAGCTGGATTCATGCGCGGTTGCCAAATTCCGCCTATCGTCTGCGCTGGCGCTTTGCGCTTCAAGGCCCGGTACGCATTGTCATCGCGGCTCTTGTGCTTGTCAAGTTTTTGCCGGATGGGGCGCAAACGAAACTAGGATCGGAATTCATCCCGTCTCGACGAAGGCGACATTGCCCCTGCACGCTCTGCGAATACCCGCACGAGTCTGACGCAGGCGATCGACAAATGCAGGAAGGATGCTGGAACGCCGCATCAAGCAGTTGCCGGAGGGGTCGAAACGTTCTTGCAAGATCGGAAACGCCTGAGATCGCAAACCGAATCCGGTGCCGCCAGTTGTGGCCGACACCCCATTCATAATTCTCAAACCCGCAGAGGATTGGCCAGACCCGCGCAAATCCAAACCGACTATTTGTGGCTGAGCTGCAAGGCAGCCGTCGAAAGAAAATCCCGCAGCAAAGTATGAGATCACGCAGCCAATCGAGATGCGGTTCAAATGAACTGATTTCGGGTGTACGAGCCGGATTGTAGCTATAAAAATCATGGTGGACGAATCTCGACACTTTGGCGGAACTCGCCGAAATAGTTGAGGGCGTTGTCTCAAGCATCCCGGTCTGCCTGACGTCAGTATGAACAAGTGACCGGTTTGCCATCCCTGTCTATCATGCCTGATCAGGGATGCACTGGCGCGCTACGGGCCTTCGAACATCGAGGATGTTCAACGCGTCCGCGAATCGCCCTCGGCGTTGTGGAAAAGTGGCAGGACGCTAATTTTGAAGGTGAATCGACGGTTCGATATTGTTGTTCGCTTCCGGAATATTTTGCGTACGGATGTATCAGCTATTGAACGCCTGCCCTTCCTTTGCCGGAAAGCCGTCGCAGCGGGAACGGCCCTATGTTCGTGCCGCTTTTCGCGAGGTTGCCCGTGTCGAAATTTGCCCCAGGGCCCAATGCAGATCAGTCGGGAGACGGCAAAAGCGAAAATTGACCGTGACGCCATGTTACGCGACCGGTGACCTTGGCTCTTTTTATCACCGACCTGCAGGCCCGGATGGCCGAGGGATGCGGAATTGCCGCTGGCTACTGGTCGAATATGGCGGCAACGTGGGACAATTAGTGTCGGCAAGTCGGCGCCCTGACGATTGTTGGTGCCGATTGCACTCATGACATATTTGGGCTTCTGCTCATGCTGTTCGGCTCGTTCCGGGATGCGGGCATCGTGTTTAAACCGGCGTTCACTGGAATTGACCGGCGGGGTGGCCGCGCTCGCCTGCGTGATCTTTCCTTTGTCGATATCGGACGGGTTTGTCGGCTCATCGCGCTCTCTCCGGGATGCGCGGTGCTCAAATGGCGTGTGATGCTGAGCTTCAATCCGGCAACGACGCGAGCGGGAAGAATCGCTGGAAGAGGCGATCTTTGATGGGTGCCCTGCAACGTCTGCGCCGGTGCCTCATGACGGCGCTCGTCGCGAGCTTGGGTTGTGCCAATGGGCGCTGAATGTCGTGTCTCGGTAGCGAAGTTCAGCGCCCACTTGCGAGCGTCGTGGATTGGTGGCATCGTCCTGCGGCGACCTTGCTGACGCTTTTAAGTCTGCCCCGCCGCTCCTACCGTATCATTCATGCAGGAGAAGGACGGATCGCACCGCAAGCACGACGCAACGATAACCAGCTCCGGCGAATAGTCTGATGGTATTGTTCAGGGGAAAACGACCTTGAGGCGACCGGTCCAGGCGTTTAACTCAGGAAATGGCCAAGACCCGTTTCGCTACTTCAAAAACCTCGCCAGAGATTATCCAGCTCCGCGTGCCTGATGTTATGTCCGGTTCCCGCTCTCGCTTCGAAATGTCGAGGACCTTCTTCACGAGCGCGGCATAGATGTTTTGCCCACGAAAGCGTTCGCCTGTTGGCGACCGATTTGGCAGCCTACTTCGGCCTACAAAATCCAGGAAACGCAAGGATCGGAGAACGATGCGTCGGAGCCCGCAATGGCAGTGGCACCTGATGAGGTCTTCGTCAAAATCCGCGGCGACCGAGGCACTTAATCCTTTGGCGAGCTGTCCGACGCACGAAGGAGAAGTCATGAAATCCTACGTCACTAAGAAGCGCGACAAAAGCCGCGGCGTTTTGAAATTCCTAAGGAAAGCAATGAAGAAGGGCTGGCAATCCGCATGTGTCCGTGAACGGACAGGTGTCCTTCTTGCCGGCCGCGATGAAAGTCATCGGGAATGACCGCGCCGAAAACGGGTCGTCCATCTCAACAATCGGCGAGAATTCCCCACCCGCCGTTCCGACGAAAGAGAGCGAGCGATGTCCCGTTTCCGGGGAATGCCGAAGTTTGGCAGAAGTTCGTCTCAATCCATGCCGTAGTGCACAATCACTTCTACCTCGAACAGGCACATCAACCCGAGAATCCGCTTTCAAACAGAAACGCGACGCCGCCTTCCGCGAGTGGCGCGGACCTTCTGTCGCCTAGCCACCGTGCTCGTCCGAATAATGGAGACGGGTTTTCGCAATTCGTCTGACCACACGCCAGCCAGTCGGCTGAATATGAAAAAGATCGAAGTTCTGCCCAATGCCGCGGTTAGCGGGGCTTTGCGGCTGACTTGAGTCTCCGTTTCAGGATGCAGCGTATTTTTGGGCGGCTATTTGAGCCCAAGTCTTTGTCGCCAAAATGCAACAGTACCGTTAGGCGA
>Ga0163217_1115111_pt1 | contig 18188 bp, 24 predicted proteins | sample SynspAceP_FD_185933 | JGI IMG/M metagenome (GOLD analysis project Ga0163217, IMG submission 185933) | Saline lake microbial communities from Ace Lake in Antarctica - Synechococcus sp. Ace-P (PacBio error correction) | ecosystem: Environmental > Aquatic > Non-marine Saline and Alkaline > Saline ...
AAAAAGAGGGGGGAGGAGGGATGCCCAAAATTGCCGCGAAGTCCCCCGGCCCCTCGTCCCCCCTAACTCGAAAACCAATCCCGTTGGGCCCCTGTTTGAAAGACGGGCAACTGAAACGCGCTTCTGCGCGGATTAATACGCTTTAAACCCGGTTTAACCGCCCCGCCGGATTTATCCAAACCGCGTTCCGCGGTTTCTTGAGCGCGGGGACCATGGACCCCGAAAGATCAGCTTGCCGCCATCCTCGCCGCCCAATGCCCGAACGGCCGACAAGCGCGCGCGCGGGAATTTTCGTGATCGAGAACTTTGGAACGATCCAAGCCGCCCTGAGGCCGAAGTTGAATCCATATCCCTAAATTCCAAAGCTTAAATGGCAGCCTTGATCGTGGAAACTCGGTGCTCGACCAATCCGAAAACACTTGGCTTTGGGAAATCTCTTCGACGGGGAACCGCAAAATCGTCGAGATTGGCGGGGGCGCCCGGTGGAGTTATACAACGCACCATTGCCAACGGGCGAGGTGTTTTCACGTCTATAATCAAACCCCGATACGGTCCATGCCGCAATCTGCGGTTCGAAGTGCACGGGCCTTGGCGACGATTTCTACGGCGACAAAGCCGGTTGTTCAGAGAATGTCGCGCAATCTTTCCTAAGAAATTCCGTGCGCCGAACGACAAAATGGGTGATCCATAACGCGTCGTTCGACAGAAATTCCCTGAACCACGAACTGAAAACATTGGGTTTTGGCAAAACATCTTGCCGCAACAGCCCGAGCGCATCGATACACTGGACATTGCGCGGCGGCAGTTTTTCCGGCCTCCTCTGCCCTCGCTGGATGCGTTGTGGCCGTCGGTTTGGCGTGGAATAAATTCGGCGCGCGAAACAGGCAGCGGCGCGCTTCTGGATTCCGAGTATTTTGGCGGAGGTTATCTTGCAACTGATCGGCGGGCAACAACCGGGGCTGGAAGCTTTGCAAGTGGCCAGGTCGGTCAAGGCCGGGACTTCCCGGCACTCAAGATTGGCGGGGCCTGGCCCCCGCCCCACGCCAACTTTGCGTCTAGGATCACAGAAGATGAGATCGCCGCCCACGGGCCCTTTGTGGCCCAGCTGGGGCGACGACGCTGTTCTTGGTCCTAAGCTGAAAACCTAGGCTTGGTGCGACAGCTTTGCTGCATGAACGGCGCGCACAGTTTTTTGCGGTAAAGCGCAATGAAACAATCGTCTCGAGGTTCAGTGGCGGGAAGCCCCCGTCGGCGCTAACGTCCGAGACAATGCGGCGCACGAACGGGAAGATCATCCGTGGGCATTCGATCAAAGCAAGACGGGTGCATCTGGATCCTCAGGCCACATTCTCGATCAGGAAGATGCCGGCATAATCGAGCTCCATAATGAAGATCGTCCCCTCACCGCCGGTCTTGGTCTTGCTTCATCTTCAGCTTGATCGAGACCTCCAAACTGGGGTTTCTCGGTATTGGCGCGCTGCCCGGGCGTCAAAGGTTAACCTGCACCTGAATATCGGGCTGCTCGGCGTTTCTTGGAACGGCCTCTGCGCGGCAATTTCTCGAAGGACAATGTCCCTTGATAAATTGGCCCCATAACCTGAAGGCGTGGTTGAGGGGGGGCCTCGGCCCGCAGCGGCGGCACCCGTTGGGTGGTGGTACGGTCATATGTTCTCGTCCTGAATGCAAAAGAATTTGGGCGGTGTCCTCAGGCAGGTCAGTGCGGGCCTCAATGCTCGTCCAGACCAGAGGGTTTGCGTTTGGCCGTTTTCCGGGCTTGGGCGCATTTGGGTCAAATCTCGAAATATACGCATCGAATAGTTGCCGCGCCCGTGGGGCGCACGCGGATCTCGCCGGGCTTGGGCTTGGCCTGAAATCCCGGCGACGTTACGCGCTTTCTCAAGCGGCAGCAAACGCTGCGTGACCGTAGGCGGGTACTCAGCAGCGCAAAAGCCGACCGCATCGGTGAAGAAACGCCCGGCGTTAACAGCAAAAACGCCGCCCGCAAACAAGAATCATCGCGCCAAATGCCCAAAGGTTTCGGGACGGATCGCGCAAATCGTTGAAGCGAGTTTGTAATTCCCGGGCAAGGGCCTGCCCGCCTTGGCTGCGACCAACCATGTCCCGACAAACCGGCCGTGACGATCACATGGCGAGGGTTTGGTAGCAGCCAAAATCGCCCGCGCCAACGGAAATGAACAGTGCGATTTCGATCAAACGGAACCCGCCACAAACAGAAAGAATAACGCCACCATAGTTTCTTAAAATTTTCCTTTCCCGACATGCATCCTTACATGCAGCATCGGCACGGCATTGGTGGACTTGACCCCGCTGCCACCTTACATATGTGCGGTGTTAGACGAAACCCAAGGCCCCTAAGCGCGGAAGAGACCGAAATGAACTCTATGATACAAACTGCTGGTCTTGGCCGGCATTGCTGTTTTCCCTTGATCTTGCGTCTGCGCAATGTGCTCCGGCACCCCGCGAGGGATTCGAGAAACCACCGGTGAAGCTTCGGATACCAAGAGATGACGTGCGCCGCGAGTTCCCCGAGGTGATCGAGGGCGGGCCGGATCAAAGACATTGTGGATCAATGTGGAAGATGGCACCCCAATGAAGGCCAAGGATCCTGGCTTGCGAGATGAAGATGCAGACCCGGTTTCAGCGTGAACGAGTTTTTCTGCGCGCGCCTCGCGTGGGGCCTACGAGATGATCCAATGGGGCGCGTTCGAGGCAAGGCGAGCTGGACGATATTCAGGACTTCTGTCCGATGAAGGTGTTCGAGACCTTTCAAGACGTCGTTGGCCCACGCAAAAAGCCAAGGCCTGTCGATTGACGCGGAATTTGTTGGCGTGCGCGAAACGTCTCTCGCGGGCCGTTACGTAATAACCGTGGACACCGAAGAAAGCCGAGGTTTCGGTCAAGTTTGTTGCCGATGATCACGTCTGTTGTGCGCAATTCGAAGGCGAGATTATCGAAAAGGCAATGGCCAACGAATCAAACGCCAAGAAGGACACATGGACTTTCCGCCGCTGCTTCATGGGGTCCGGACACCCCCGAACTGGACGCTCGTCGCCACTGGCGGAATGATCCGTGCGCCAGTCTGGCCGCGCAATTTTTGGTGCTTGTGCGATGACGGTGTCTGCAGATCCGAATTTTATTGGGTTTTTGACGATCTAAGAGGGTGGCGCGCGAGGATCCCGCGCCCGCCCTCGCCGCTTTTAAGACAACCTGCGCCAGCTTGATCCCGTCGATTGGGACGGTTTGTGTGCCAGCGGGCGGATCACGCGCCCGAGCCCGCCGGTTTTTTTGAAAGCGCATTTCCTGCTGTGCTGAATCGCACCGACCGAGACCAGCCTTGTTCACTGATACTTACGAAGCCTGAGTCTTACCGCCAAGCCGCACCATCGCGCCGGTTTCGAGACGCCGCTTTATCGTGCCCCACCTGAGATGCCGCTGGCCGTCCTTGGCTGACCCGCGCGCAAATCGAGAATGATCGCCGCCTTGGAACGGACGGGGGCTAGAAGATCGCAATTGGGGTCCATGACGCCCGGGTGGAGGCGTTCTTTCTCCCAAGTCCAAGGCCTCCGGTCGGTTGCAGATGCAAAGATGGGAGGCGTGATCCGCGTTGGATTTGCCGCCCAAGAACGTCCATCCGTATCGGTCCTGTCGGGCAAGAATTGATCCGTCGCGGCTTGTTCCAGCCGCATGAGTGTCTGCTGCGCGGTATTGCGCGCTGGGGTTGCTGCCAACCGCCGCCGCGAACGGCAAGCGGCTGCTGCAAACACAACAGCTCGTTTTGTGGTTTTTCCGCGAAAGTGAACGAAGTGCCCGAAATGGGGCCGCTTGGTGCGATGAACCGTTCAGTCCCACGCCGGGGCGCAGCATCGCGGTGGCCCCAGCGCATGTAGCCGCTTCGGCGCGCCGGTCTGGATCGAGAAAGAAGGCGCTGCCCGAATCCGGCGCTTGATGGTCGCGCAAGACACAGGCTCGCATTCAAAGGCCCGGCAGCGCGCCGACCAATTTTCTTTGGCACCGGGGGTGAAGCGGGACGTATGCTGGCGCAATTCGAGATGGGGGTCGCATGGTTGGTGCTAATGCCGCGACCTGCTGGCCTTTGAAGGTGACGGGGCAGGCGGGATAGCCGCCAAGCGCAAGCGGCTATCGCCCGAGGACCGAGGGCATTGTGGATCGCGTAAAGGGGGCCACCACGCCACTGCAATCAGGCCCCAACAGCCGGGTGGGAGGATCGCGCCGAAGCTGAAAATCTGGCCCGGCTCCGAACCCAAAGAAAACATAATAAAATATTCGATTCCCCAAAGGTTTGGCAATTGGTGCGAAATCCTGGTGGCCACACGTCCTGACGAACATGATCTTCAAACCCGCCATTGGTCGATCGCCCGAACCAACGCACCTGTCCAAATGGACCGCAAAGACTATACACAATGAAGCGCGGCAAGCTATTCGCCTGAGGCGGCGGATTGACCTGCAACGAATGACGCTCGCGGCGGCGCACCCTCGGCCTTGATTAGCTTTATCTTGCGCGCCCATGGCGATGGCGCGCGGCTGGTCCTCGGATCACCGGCAAGGGTAAAAAACAAGCCCCGATGACGGTCCCGATCCGACGCGCCCCGGCATCTTGCGGCATCAAGTGCCCGCAATGGCTGGCCATGCGCGCTGGGGGCAATGGGTGCTGCAAATCGCCACCCGCACACCAAAGCCACGGCGGAACCGGGGCCCTATTCGTCCTACTTAGCCCGCGGCCGGTAGAACGTAGGCGCGCGGGCTTCACGGCGACGCCAATCAAACACACAAACACCTCCGAACAGGACGCCGAACGCGGTCAACTTGCGTCTCGAACCCCGAATGCCGAAAAATCGATCAAGTGCGCGCCCGTGATGAACGGCCCCAAGGCGGAGCCAATGCACCATAATCGCGACGCACCGCTGCCCTTGAATCGATCCGATGTTTTCGTGGTTCCCCGAAAAAACAGCGCCCAACGGCGGCGGGTATGTCGCCTGACCGCCGCCAGCTATGGCCCTGAGGATCACACCGGACGGCTGGTCCAGCTGACCTGTGGGTGCCAGCGCGTGCAGCAAGAAGCGAGCGTTAACGGCAAAAGGTAGAACGGTAGAAGTTTTGTCGGCCCCAAAGCGATCCACTGGCGAGGCCGTAAGCTAACCAACTGACAAGCGGAAAACGCCACCGTGCCAGCGGGAAAAACTGCAACGAGCGACCAGGTGGTCCCAACCCTTCACCCTCGGCGAAGTGACCGATGGAACGCAAGAAGCTGGTCCCATGGCAGAAAAATAAACATCAACGCTTAGCGATAATTGCCCAAAACAGGCGGTTGGCGGATCGGCTTCCAGCAGCGTCCAGTGGTGATTGTCCATTCCGGGAATGCGCTCCTCTTCGACGATGGATCTCGCGAGCGCTCACGACGCAACAAAACCAGACGACGGCAGCATCGCCAGACAAAAGAGCCGCGCCCCAACGCCAGGATTATGTGCCAATCCGACGAAAGGTTTTTCTCCAGCCAGACAAGGGGGTCGGCAATAACCGGCTTCGCCAACGAAAAAGCCCAAGGTTGCCCGGACGGCCAAGGCCCCTTGCCCGCGATTGGCGGTGAACCAGCGGTGCCATAGCCAGACCGACAGAATGCGTCAGCATTGCCGTTGTCCAGTGAAGCGCAGCGCGAGGATCACGAGGACCAGCGCCGCGCCTGATGGATTGGAACGCCCATGGCAAAAGCAGGACAGCGACGCGAAGGCCCGTATGATCCACCAGACCCAGCGTGCGAAATGGGATTTTATTCGGCAAGCGTGCCTGCAAACACCATGAGCGCGGCGGAAAAATGTCGCAGTGCCCCCGCATAGAATGCCGCCCCATCTCGCCGAGGCTGAAGCGCAAAATTCGGCGCGCAAACTCGCCCGCCAAACCAAGCGCGATAAAGACGTTTTGCCCGAAAGGATGACAGGAACGACAACAAGGCGCCCGCTGCCAACCAACGCGCATTCTCGCGCAGGAACGGCAGCAGCGTCATGGAACGCCCCGGTGCCAAGATGATTTGGTGGTCAGCACTGCGCAAGCGTCAGCAACTGTTCGGCAACAATCCAGTGGCGTGCATTTGGATCCTCCTCAAACGAGGCGTTTCACATTCTGCAACCCGGCCGCAAAGATTCGAATGACTGAGGGCGAGGTCGCAAACGGTGAAATGGTTGAAACGGTCGCCCGCGCCGATCTCGACATTGCTCAGGTTCGATGAGGGTGACGGCCTAGTCCGCACATCCTCAACCGTGCCCAAATTGCCCAGCCGCGCGTTTGTTCGGTGATCCCGGGCAAGACACGTGCAAGCGCGCGGTCGGCGTTGTGATGTGAAGATTACGAACGGATCGGGCAAGGGTTTGATCCGGGCGGGCCTGCGCGCGGACACGTCGATAATCCAGATCAGGCGATTAAAAGGATCACGCCGTCCGATCTTGACAAGGTCCGCGCTTTGCCCCGCGCAGATTGAAGCGACCGCAGCGCTTTCCATCGTCCAGCGCACCCATGGAATTGTGCCACCAGAAATAATCTCGCGCCGCGGCCGGATCGCGACAGCTCGGTCAGCAAAGCCTCTAAGGCCGTCGCGGGCAAACCAGGGTCCGAAGTCGCGGTCTATGCGTACCCGAAAGAATGCCCGGCGCTGGGCCATGCGTACATGCACAGGCACCCCGGCAGATCAAGTCAACGAACGCATTGGGCGACAACGAAACAGCCCGTCGGCGACAGGTGTTATTATAGCCGTGCGTACAAATAAAGCACGACTTCGCGTTGCCGGCAGGCCGCGTGCGGCATATTCAGCCCGCAACCTGACGCCAAAGTTGCCGCTGTCTGCGCGGGCGTGATTCGCGCCTGACAAGAAATGCGTATTGGGGATCAAGGTCTTTCGCGAACCGGAATAGGGAATGACGCCAGCTTCACGATCCGTCAGCACGTTCACAATCGTAGCCGCAAAAGCTGAGATCGGGACTGCGCACGAGTAAGCGTAATCGTCGCAGCCCCGTTCAAAAGACGCGCGTGGTGGCGACGAAACACCGTCTCGTTCTGGGCCTCGGGCGCACCTGCAAGGGGCGGCAAATAACTGGCGCGGGGCCCGCGCAGGCGGTCAGGATCACGAGCGGTGAAAGGACGACTATAGACCGGAGACATGGGGCACTTCTTGCGAGACGGCAGCCCTGCCTTACAGCAACATACCGGCTAAAAGGTCTAGTATTCGCTGACAGCGCACCAAGAGGTTAATCCTCCCCAACAAACTGCGCATCGGACCGTCACCGAGTCGCCATCGCGGTCCGGCGGCTTCAAACGAAAAGCGTCTCAAACCACACGCTCCCAATCACCGTATAAAGCCCTGCGCGCGCCCGAATGTTCTCAACGGTGCTGTTCACTCGGCGGCGATCCTTTGCAAAAGCGCTGCGATGCCGTCATCGGTGAACGAAACCTACGACATTCTCGTTCCCCATAAGCGCGGTATATTGCCGGTTAGCGCGTTATCCGTTTCCGTCAGGATTGCGCACAAAAATCACCTTCGGTTCAGCGCGCGCAGCTCCGCACCCGGAATGGGCAGGCGGCCTTGCCAGTTTCAGGCAGCAGATCGCTGGCTTGGCGATGTGGAACGCGCCGGAGGCGATGAACAGGATATGGTGCGGTTTTTGACCGCACCGTGCTTTGTTGGATACGGTCGTGCCTTCGATCAGGGGCAGTAGGGTCGCGCTGCAACCCCTTTTCGTGACACATCGGCCCCGCGTGCGGTCCGACGCGCGCATACCTTGTCGATCTCGTCCGAGGAAGACGATGCCCGTTTTCTTTCGACTGCTGACAGCGCCTCGCGTGTTACGGTTTCTTGTCGAGCAGTTTTTGTCGGCTTCCTCGTCAACAGCAGATCAATAGCTGGCCGAAACATCAGTTTGGCGCCGCACTTTTGGGCGTTTGGCCGAGGGCTTTGGCCCAGCATATCGCCAAGGTTCATCATCCCCGCCCATACCGCCGGCTGGCCGGGGATCTCAAACCGCGCCCTGGGATTGGAGGTGTCTGCGAACCTCAAAGCTCAATCATCTTGTCTCCAGCTCGCCCGAGCGCAGCTTTTTTGGCGGAATACTCGCGGGTGGCGTTCGCGCCGATCTTCGCCCCGCAAGCACATCAATCACGCGGTTTTCCTCGGCGGCAACTGTGGGCATTCGCCTTTGATCGGCTTCGCGCATATGCTCGCGGTCATAAAGGGACGCAACATCCACCAGATCGCGGATGATTTGGTCTACATCACGCCCAGGACATAGCCCACTTCGGTAAATTTCGTCGCTTCACCCATTCAGAAATGGCGCGCGGGCAAAGCTTTTGCAAGCCTGCGCGAGATCTCGGTTTTTGGCCCGACACCCTGTGGGGCCGATCATGAGGATGTTCTTGGGATACACCTCGTCGCGCAAATCATCGCCAAGCTGATTGCGCCGCCAAGCGATTGCGCAGCGGCTACGGCCCACCGCGCTTGGCACGGCCTTGGCCGTGATGAAACGGTCCCAGCTCAAAGAGAACAATCTCGGCGGGGGTCAGTCGGTCCCATGCGGGTCTTTCAGGTAAGGCGGCAGGCGGGTCTTGCGGGAAATTCGGGGGAGGGCGGTCAATAAGGGTTCGGCGGCATTATCGCCTCCCACCTGCGCGCCTAGGAAGACGAGGCCTGCGCCAAGCAAAAGAATGATCAAGAACGCGTTGCCATCAACCACGGTGAAGGCGATGGCCGACGACATAGCCGATGCCCCGCCACAAGGGAAGGATCGCGGTCGATGAATGAGGCGAACAGGGCCATGAGGGTCCAGGAATGCCGGTTAGAAGTAGAAAAGTGCGCCTGTTGTCTCCGATTCGAATAGCGACAAGGAGCGACGGTGGTTGCGATGGCGGGTCGGCGATGAATGTGCAGCCAAACCCGTTTTTTTGTGCCCGGCGGGTTGACGCGTGTTGGATCGCTCATGTCGAAACAAAGTGGCTGCGGCTAGTCCCGATGAAGCCAAAAGCCCAAATGGTGAATGAATCGAAAACGACCGTGGCCGCTTGAGCAGGAACATCTGGCGTGCGTCCAGCAAGCTAGCGCCGCCGACGAGGGTCAGGGCCGAAGACGTGCCGAAGATTGAAAGCGGCCTAGCAAAAAGCAGGTAATGGCACGCGGAACGCCAGCCAGTAAACAGCAACCAAGATAGCGGTGAGGCCCGCGGTGATTGACGCAAAACTGTGGGCGTTTGGCTGAAGGCCATATGCCCAAACCACTGCTGACCTGGATCGAAGACAGCGCGAACATGATCGAAATAAGAAAATGGGATGGGGCCACCATGCGGCGCGTTTAAGCGTAAAAGTAAGCGCGCCCAGCAGGGCGATCAGGATCATCCAAGCGCGGGGCAAAATAGGAGGCGCTGATCCCTTGAGCTCGAAAATAACACCGACAGCCCGTTATGCTGCCCAATACCGCCGTAAGGATCCGGTCAGGCAAACAACGAATGAAGATCTCGTTGAATGCCTTTGAACAACTCAACGCTCGTCAGCCGGCGAGATTCTCGCGCGCACCCGCGTCTGGCAATCGGCCAAGGACCTGAGAATATGCGCGGCTTTGGGCTTCCGCGTGATGGTGCCCACGGACACGGGCGGCGCGTAGTCCATCGCGGCCTGAGGTCATCCTTCGATTTTCCTCCACCGTCACGTTTGCCCGTTGGTGTAAGACGCAAAATATCCCGACGCGAATCGCCAATGGCTTGCGCCGCGATCTGTTCCGCGTCATATCGGTGTCCCATCAGGCGCGGGCCGCCGCCAGCGCGTAGTTACGCCCCGATTCCGTGGCTGCAACCCGAATGCTCGGCTTCTAGCCACGTCGCCAGCGCCGGTGATTCACGTAAAGCGCTGCCCCATCGGTGACGAATCAGCATCGCTTCCCAGCTTTTGCAGGTAATTTGTCCCGGTGCGCCAGTCTTTTTCGCCAGCTCGACAGCGGCGCGGGCAAGCTGACCTGGGGTGGCTTCTAGATCCAGCTTGGTCTCGAGCCGCCTCTAGCAAAAGTGAACGCATCGGCCGGTCGAAATCCGGCACCCAGTCCCCCACCCCCCCACACGTCAAAGGCCACCGGCGACCAACCGCGAGCAACTTTCTTGGCGTGCCCTTATGACGCGTTTGCCGAGGCTGACTTGCCCGTCCAACCTGCGACCACGACGTGGCCGTTTCTTGCGCACACCAAGGATGGTTTGTAGCCGTCCAACCGGGGAAATTTTGTCTCAGGATGGGCCTCCGTTACCCGTTGGGATACCATATGGAGGTCGTGCGCCTCGGGCCAGCCCGTTGGGAAGGTTGGTGGCGCGCGGGCGCTCGGGTAAGCGGGTGCGTATGAGCAAAGACAAAACTGCTGCACAATTTTATCTGCCGCGACTGGCTGCAATGGCAGGTGGCGCAAGAACAAGCATGGGTTTCTCGCGCGGTGCGTGCGGTGCTTCGCTGGCAAGTGGGTGCAGATGCAGGTGCGGGCGGGAAGGGTTGACCGAGCGTTTTGGCCTCACGTCGCGCGCCCGGCTGGTCGATGTTCTACGAGGACGCGCCCGATGCCGGGGCGTAGCCTTGACGATGCGGCGCAGTTATCTTGGAGCCGTTTTGCATATCGAGAAGACCGCTAAGCGGTGGGATTTGATGTGGCGAAGACCTCGTTTGACGCAGGCAAAGCGTGAATGGTCAGCGGGCGGGCCCAGTTCGGGGGGTTCTTGGCGCCGAAAAGCTGGAGTTTGCCCGACGCAAAAGTCCGGCGAAGGGTTCGTGTATGTTCCGTTGCAGGCAAGCTTACTGCGCAGCGCAGCTTTCAGTCGATGTCGCCGATAGAGATGGTGCGGGTTTTTGGCTGAGCGCGAGACGGCGAGATTGTCGTGACGCTGCATCCAAGCGAGGTGTAATTTCCGAGGCCGAGCGCGCGGGCGGTTTTGCGAAACTTTGCGACCATCCGCGCAATCATGCAAATCTAACCGAGGCGATGACCTCGCTGCTGCCGCGCTGTGATTACGTGGCCACGCAGAACTAGGCGGTCGTGATCAAAGTGGGTTTCTTGTTGGACAAGCCGGCGATCTTATTCGGGCAGATCGACTTCACCACATCACTGGCAGCGTGCCACGGCGTGATGGGCCTGGACGCTAGCGTTTGGCGCATCTGAAATGCGGACCGCCAGAATTATGCGCGATACTGTTCTGGTTCTATCCCAAAGCAAGCGTTCTGTAACGTATGGCGACCCCCCGATTCCCGGATCGCCTGAAAGGCGCATTGGCCGCGGCATGGTCTGGAATTATGAACGCCTAGAGCGCTGAGTTCGATCCACGTCTTCAAAGCGCTGCTTCGGGCAGCCACCGTCTTGTTGGACAAACTTACCGTCCCTTAGAACAAGAACAGCGCTGTGAATGCCCGCGCCACAATTCAGGCCTGCGGGCGGAAAGTTCATTGTCGCTGTCCACGTTGACTCTTAACGATCTTACTTTGCCGTCGTATTGGCGGAAAGTTCTTCCAGCGCTGGGCCCGATCTGTTTGCACGGGCCGCACCATTCGGCCCGAAATCAACGACAACGGGGATGTCGGACCTGTTTTCACTTCGGCGTCGAATGTGGCGTCCGGTGACGCAAACGGTGGCCATGTGCGTGCTCCTTGGCAAAAGACTTTGCGTTAGGGGCAAGACGTAGGTTCCCTTTCGACGCCTAGGGTCAAGATAGTGGTGGCGCGCACAAAGCGCTGCGCGTATCTGTTGCGCCGTCCAGCGGCAATCAATTTCTGCGGCGCGTTCCCATAGAATTGCGCAGGTAATTTTTGCCGATCTGGGTAAAGCTGGGGCGAGGGCCGCGTGATAGGCCCCCCATCTGGCGCAGCAGGCTTCCCGGGTGGTGTCCTTAGGGGTCGCGGGAAGGCGGCGTTGGACTTGGAAATCAACCGCCGAGAACTTCTGTGTCGCTTATGATCAAGCGGTCAGTCTGGCGTAGATTCTGCGAGTCCAGCTCAGCCAGTTTTTCCGCCGTTATCTGACACTTCCCGCCAAGGTGGTCTGCGCGAATACGGGGGCAAGGGCGGGCGCGGCGAGGAACGGCTTTTTCGCCTCGTCCATCCACGCCTGCCATGCCGTCTGGTCCTGCGGCGGCCGAATCTGTCCCGCGGTCCTGCCGGGTGTTTGGGAAATGCTCCAGCGCCCCAGTATGCAAATGCGGTTGCCGCGCGCGAGAGCTTCCTCAAGAGCCAACCCCTAGGGTCCGACCCGAACAACCTTTCCGCGCCGCCCAAGTTTTGAAGGCGATAGCGGCCTCATCGGGCTTGAGGTGGCGGGTGAACAGCAATGCGCGTCGGCCAATCTGGCAGCGGCTTCGGTTTGATGCGGTGCGGGGTATGGCGGGCGCTCGCGCGCCGCTTCGGGCCCAGATACCCGCTTTCCCCACGAGGGCCTATGCCTTCCCGCGCACCAACGGGGGCCGCCCCAAGTGCGCCCCGAGCCCCGGCTTGCGCAATAGGGCATACCAGCAGTCCTTGTCCGCATCCCCAGCCGCCGCGATGATCCAGCCAAATTTCTCCGCCGCGTCAATCGCCACATAAAGCACCCGCATCCGTTCTCTTGAGTCGCGTGCGCTTGCCTCCTCCATCGCGATCGGCATCCGGGGCGTTGCCTCGGGGCTTGCTGGTGCGGCACAGCACGGGCCGCCATCTGGCCATTCTCAACGTTTGCCGGGCATGGGCGGTTGCGTTGGCGCAACGGCAGGATCACGATCGGGCTTCCAGACCCTTGCCCATGCACCGTCATCACCCGCACCGGTCGCCTTGCTGGTCGAGGCGCGCTTCAAAAAATCGTCTGGTGTCTTGTGCCTCCAGCCGATGAAGCCGGTCAGCGAGGGGCATTGCCCTGCTTCGTAAACTCCAGGGCTTGGGCAGCCAGCGGCTCGAACACCATTCTTCGGCCTGTCCAGTCCAAGGCGGGCGAGTAAGGGTTTTTTTAGCGCCCTTGGTGGCCGCGTCAAGATGGGTCGATCAATCGAAAGGGGCGTTAAAGAATCGGCTTGTTTGAGCGGTATCTTGCCAGCAAATCCATCGTGGCAGACGGGCGCAATCTTTGCGGTCCTCGAAAAAAAAGCGCACGCCACAGAAAGTTCGGGTGTCGCGCTTATGGGCCAGATCGACAGCTGCGCCTCAGACCAGTTGCACCAGGGGCGAGCGCAGCACGGGGTCCGCCAGTGACAGATTCATCCATCGGGCGTCGCAGCAAAGCGCAGAAGCCGGCCATGAGATGCGCACAGCCAACTCGCCCCCCGATGCGCAGACGGTCGGCGCCCGCGACGGGTAAGCCCTGTCTTTTGCAGGCACGAATGAATCTCGTGAACTGTTCCTTGCGGCTTTGCACAAGGATCAGGAAATCGCCGGGTGTGACGGGACGGGTTTTGCCCTCGGTCGTGGTGATCTGGGTGCCGTGCTTCAAGGATCGCCGGCCATTCTCGTCGACGACTGCGGCGGGCGAGCACCAGCCGGTGATCATGCTGCGAACAGCGCATCACGACGGGGCTTGTCAAAGGCAGGTCATCTCGGCCCTCGGCTTTTCGGTTCAATCGCCACAGATCGACGCGTCCCGGCATATTTGCTGTTGGAACGGCATGTGATGCTGACCTGCCGAGGCCTTGGGTGGGCGATGCCTAAAAAGTGGCATCGACCGCCTGCAGCCACGGCATTGGCCGAGCGGAACGATAAAGCAGGCTTTGCGGGTTTGAACGGCTCGACGCGGCAACGCATCGCGTCTTCGAATGAATGCACGCTCTGTTTCGAACCCGCGATCGGCGCCTTGGAACGAGTAAATCCGACCCTGTTTCGATCGCCACAACGAAGAATCGTGCGCTGGATATCGGGGCGCGCGGCCGTCACCGCTGCAAATTCGCGTGCCAGATCGCGGATGATCTGCAATTGGCACCGGGCGAGGTGTCCGCCTTCATCCACAAGGATATGGTCGATGCCACCGTCGAGGCGAAACAGAACCCATTGCGCAAACGCTTGGGTCGGCAGCGCGCGCGCGTCCTTTAGGAATCAGATCGTCAAAGTCGAGCCATCCACGCGCGTTTGGCTCGCATAGGCCGGCAAGATCCAGTCGGGCGAAGGCGTGCAGGGCGGTGGATTTTCTCGACGGCCGTCGAGGGTTTCGCGTCGCACGAAGCCTCAACACGACCCATAAGCCCGTCAAGTTGGTCCATATGCGCCTCGAACAAAGCGCCGCGTGGGCCTTTGGTGGGAAAGACCCGATCTTGGGCAGTGAATTGGGGCTGGCGCTGGCTTCGGTAAGTAGGATATTTTCCAGCGGGGCGAAACCAATCAGTGCTCGCTGATCAAAATCGAATGCCGACAAGCGCTGCCCGCTTTTAGATCGTTTGCCAGCCGCAGGTCAGCAGGAATAATCGGGCGCAAGCGCCCGTAAGGTCGGCGCGTCGCCCGGCGCGAAGGTCTCAGCGGTCAGCTATCAAGCGTATAAGGTCCGGCGCTACGCAAATTCCAGCAAAGCTCTGCCACGCCCAAGCGGCCGCTTCAAACTGGCACGCGCGCCCGAATGGACTTGCTTTGGTTTAGGCGCGCCAACGTCGCCTTCGCCCAGAAAGGGGCTTGCAATTTGGTCAAAGCGCGTTTTGCCCGGGCCCACTTGCCCAGTTGGTCCAGCAGGTCGCTGCAACCACCCTCGGCCGAGGGTCGTCATTTTCATGAAGCTGGGCGAGAAACGTTGTGCTTCCAGCGGAAACCAGCCTGAGCAGCGACGCGCAAACGAGTGGATCGTTTTGCAGCTTTAGCCCCGCCCGGCGTTTCAATTGCGCGGCGAAAAGTGTGCGTTGCGGCTCGCGCACCTCGGCGTTGTTTTCGCCCGGCTCTAAGCCCCAATATCGGTCCAGCGCGTCTTTCAGCCGCGCCGTCTTCGGCATGGCCCCCATGCGCCGAGGGCGTTTGAACAGGCGGTTTTTTGGCATCCGGTCGCGGCGGCGCGGTGTTAAGGTCAAGACAAACAAGATACGTTGTGGCGGCACCCCGCGTAGGCAAAAGCCGCGCACCCGGTCGTCAGCACATCCGCGTCTTGCCGGACCCGGCATTTGCCGCAAGCCAGGTGGAGGTTTCCGGATTTGGCCGCCGCGATTCTGCGTCAGCGTAGCGTCTGAGGGCGTTGTTTATACGACCTCCTCCGCCGATCCGGGCGTGCTGTCATCCCAATTCGCCGTAGCGCGCGGGTGGTCGTAATCGCCGCCCCATGCGAGGTCTTTTGACCGCGCGCGTGAACAGGTAGCCTTTGGCCGGATCAGATAGGCGTCATAAAGTGTCAGGAACGCCGCCCCAAACCTGTCAATCGACGAAATCAGGGTCGATTCTCGGGGTGGAACTTCGGTGTTTTGAGATCTTTGTGCAGCCCGATATAGGCCCAATCGCGGCGACGGTTGCGGCGGGCAACATCGGTAAAGGCCACCCAAACCTCGCCAACACGGCGGGCTTTTCCAAGATGCAGCTGCGGTTTTGTAAGTGGGCGATGATCTTTGGCGCTGGGCGGCCGCGCGCTTTTGTTAGTCGATAATCACAAGGCTGGCCGTCGGCGTTCATGTCCGAAACGGTCGGCGCGCCCATGCAGGCGGTCCGCCCAACCGGGCCAAGGGTCGCTCGCCTTCTTTTCAAGCGCGAAGGGCGTTGGCGGTCCTGGCGGCGCTGGGCCTCGGGGCAGCGGACAAACCGCAGCGATTGCGGTCCAAATGCACCCGCCATTGGCGCTAGCCCGCTGTCGAGCCTTGACCTTGGCAAAGCACTGAATCGCAGCAATCATCAATGCCGGCGGCGGGGATCATCCGCAAAGCGTCCCATGTGGGCGCGCGTGACACCTCAAACACCTTATGCAGCACTTTGGCCGCGCAACCGCGCAATCGGGCGTTTTGTGCAGATCAATCCGAGCGGGCGCAGGCGCAGGATGTGAACGAGCGTAAATGTGATAGGGGTCGCGGCGCAGCTTCTCGACATCGGTGAAGGAGAAATCTCGCGGGCGCGACTTAGCGCGGGATCGGCTCAGGGCGCGGGGCGGGCGGGATACAGTGTTTTGGGCGGCCTCCATCGCGCACCCGCTTGGGCAAGGATCGGCAATCGCGCGCGCCTGCGCAATTTCGGCCAGTTGGGTGGCCCCGAACTTCACAAGCCCGTTAGCAAGGTTTCGTCCCCAATCGGTTGATCCAACGCGAGGCACAGTTTCGGCGTCCGTGTCGCGGCGCGCGCGCGTTAGAATACGGTCTTTGGCGGGCGATGGCCTGCTGGGAAGTCCATGGGCTTGCCAGGCCGTATCCCGCGATCCGGCCAACGTCAGCCGCCGCATCGCGCCGCTAATTTGCCGATTGAGCCATGGTCCGGTGTGGGTTGCGATGGCCAAATTCCGTCGTTCAGCCCCGCAAAGGATCAGAGGTCCGCGCTTTGCACCCGTGCCTCTAGTGTGCCGAGATATGATTTGGGGATGAACGCGCGCAGCATCGCGCGTACTAGGGGTTTCGGGCTTGCAGCAGGTGCGGTCAGCAGATCGGCGTAGCTGCGGCGGTGTATCAGGGCCCGGCCAAAAGGGGGCCTCAAGCGCGCAGGTTTTTCGACCCAAGCTTAAGCCGCCTACTCAGCCCGCCCTTCGCCGCCACAGCTTCGCCCGTGCCAAGGGTCATCAAGCGCGCGCGGATCTGACATGCGATGCATTCGGTCAGGGTAATGTGCGCACGAAAGACCTGCGTTAAAGCCCCTTCGCTCTTACGCTGCGCGATCCAGAAAGACCGAGGCATCCATGCGACCAAGCCAGCCAAATCCAAGACGACCCGTCCTCGCTATGGTCCGAACGCTGGCCCAAGCTGTGGGATCTCAGTTTCTGTCGGGTAGGAGACGGCCCGCGTTTTCGCGCCACATTTGTCGGCAGCAAACGTGTGCGGCGCAGAATGTTCCCCGCGCCGCCCCTCGACACTGGCTGCGAAGCGGATGCTTCAGTAGCGCAATCAGGTCTACCGCAGATCAATCCTTTTTTGCAAACCAAAAAGGCAAGATCAGCGACAACCTGGACGCAGGAAATCGAGTCCGGGCGCCGGACAGGGCAAGCGGGCGACCAAGCGCTATCGTCTCGGCTCATCCGCCCAGCGGTCAAGCCGGCGGTCAACTTGCCGGGTCAGCATCCGGTCGGGGGTGATAAGGCGGCAGTCCCTTGCCCATCCGCCAAAGCGCGCCCCTGAGGCAAAAGGCAATCGCGGTGGGCCTCGGCGCGCGGACTGCTGCTTCCCAGCAAGGTCATCCCGTGCGCAGGCCTCTGAATACGGTTAACTCAGGCCCTTCGCTGCCCATTGGTAAGGTCACTGGCGCGGGGCGCAGGGCCAACGAACATAACCGATTGCGGGCCGGGAACAGGGGGTGGTGTCGGGGTCCCGGCTTGATTTTGTCGCGCGTCATGATCGAGGCGGGGCTCGCAACTGGCCGAGGCGGTCTTGGGATGATCCTCGCTGCTGTCCCAGTCCGCGCGCCATGCGGTCCCAAATCGCTTTGGGGCTGGTCGAAATCGAAGCCGGGCAGGAAATCACGCGGCGCCTTGGGGGCAAAATGTGCGACGCGCATCCCTGAGCCGGCCGTCGTTCCGCGTACAAAGAAGAGCCTGCGAAGTAAGGACAAGGATGCTTGGGTGGCGTGGTTTTCCAGCCGCGCGATCAGCGTCTCGAGCGCCCCAGCCGCAATCCGGCAGCGGGATCAACAGGCTTGATCGATTTCGCCCGTGGGCAGCACAATATTCGAGGAACCGCAATGCCCGGGCCCAGGTTTTCGGAATGGGCGCTTTGACGTCGAGGTTATGCCAGCGCCTCGGGCGGCACATTCTCGTCGTGCATCTGTCCAGAAGCGCTGCAAGGCTGTTCGCCAAAACGCGTAGGCGGACGAGCGGGGGCGAGGTCCGGGGCGGGCCCGCAAAAGCTGTTGGAACTAGCTGGGCAAGCCCTAGCCGTCGCGCCAGTCCCCAGGGCGTTCGGGAGGCAGATCGAAGAGGTTCGAAAATTCAGCCGCACCGCGTCCGGCTATGTCGGTGACAGCGTGGATGCGGAGGCAGCAAGGCGCGGGGGGCCTTCGGAGTGCAGCCACGTCTTGCAGCCTGCCGCGCCATACGTTCGGTGTTTTAC
>Ga0163217_1116021_pt1 | contig 18188 bp, 12 predicted proteins | sample SynspAceP_FD_185933 | JGI IMG/M metagenome (GOLD analysis project Ga0163217, IMG submission 185933) | Saline lake microbial communities from Ace Lake in Antarctica - Synechococcus sp. Ace-P (PacBio error correction) | ecosystem: Environmental > Aquatic > Non-marine Saline and Alkaline > Saline ...
AAAGAGAGAAAGAACCCTTTTTTCGAAACATCTTGAACTTTGGCCCCCCCCCGGGGCCCCCCCCCTCCCCCCCCTTTTTTTTTGGGGGGGGGGTTTTTTTTTTTTTTTTTTTTTCCCGAAAACCCGATTTTTTTTTTGCCCCCCCTTTTTTGACCCCACTTTTTTTTTAAAGTTTTCCCCCTTGCCCCCTTCGGTTTTTTTTTTCCCCCCAAATCCCCCCGGCCCGCCCTTTTCAAATCCCTTTGGGGCCCCCTTTTTTTTGGGCCAATTTTTTTTTGAGCCTTTTTTACGCCCCCCCCGAAAGGTTTGTGGAAAGCGAACCAAAGGGCCTGGGGGTTTTTCCCCCCCTCCCGAAAAGACGGGGGGGGTCCCACCCCCGGCCCCGCGCGGGGGTTTCCGTAAACCTCCCGGGCAATATCCCCCCCGGCCCCCTTTTCCAATTGGCCCCTCCCCTCCTGAAAAATTAAAAGCCAAAATTTGGGGGGTTTCCGTCGTCCCTTGATTTTGCGTGGCGCAATCATTTTTTAACCGTCCCGGAAGCCCGCCAAAACCCCAAAGATACGATTGGTTCCCTGTTGGGCCCGCCTTTTTTGACTTGAAATTTTGGAAACCGACCCAAGCCACCCCGGCGGCCTACAGAAAAAAGCCAAAGTCCGCCCCAATGGATTAACCGTTTTTTTTGGCCGAACGAAATTTTGCCTTGGTGCTTTGCCGTTTTTTTTTGGAGAAAATTTGGGTGGGCCCGGTTTGAAAGAGTAATGCCCCTTTTACCTTTTTGCGAAAGCGGCCCCCCCTGGTCATCGTTTCCCCCTTTTCGAGACGAAAAATTCCTTTTGGGGGCGAAAGAACCAAGGGCTAATTTTCCCGAAGGTCCATGGCCCCCCCGGCGGTCAAAATTCGTGGTCGCCAAAGGCCCGTCGCCCAACGAAAATTCTCCCTTGGGCGGGCAAACAGGAAATTGGGGGCCGGAAACCGGCAATGTTCGGCAACACCATTTGTTTTGAGGGTTTCGGGATTTTGCGAAGAAAGGGGCGAAGAGCTTTTTTGAGAAAATTAACCAATTAGTTCCCCTTTTTTGTCCGACCCGCTTCGGACGGGCTTTTTAACCCGCTTGGGTCCAAACGGAAACTTTACCAAAAGCTGAAAAAAATCCCATCGATTTTTTTTTTAAGCAAACAGTATTTATCGCTGACCCTTGCATCCAAACCCTGGGGCTCGGTTTTGATTTGTGAAGGGCCGCCCAGGGCAATCCGCCCGAGAAGGCCGAAAGCGACAATCCCGGAAGCGTTGGGAAGTATTTTTAGGCGAACCCGTAACCAAACGCGGCCCCTTTCAAGAGGCAAAGCGACCTAGAGGTTCGCTTTCAAGGTGCGCGGCGGTCCCACCTTTGGAAAAAGAGAGCCCTATTTCAATTTGGGAACCCCCTGGTTTTTGCCGATGCCGCAATTCCTCCTCCGCCAAGGAAGTTTTATCTTCATCCTTGGCGCCGTCAGTGCCGACAAGGGCTGCAGAGGGCCAATTGATCGATTAAATTTCCGAAGCCCCCATTGGCCACGAGAGGCGGATCGCCATTGGCGCCCAGTGATGCGGAAATGCCGCCATGCGGTTTCCTAGCGAAAATTTTCTTTGAGTGGCCGGGGGTTCGAATATGGGGTTAGCGCAAGGCGGGTTCCATTTGATCGGGCCCCTCAGGCGTGGGAACTGTTCCCCCCCCATCTGGGAACGACGGAAATTTTGTCGAAAGGGCAACGCATCTCTGTCGGCCAAACCGGCGCCATGAAGAGGCGGAATTGGAGCAAGCCCTATCGGGCCAAAACGCTTTTTGATCCGTTTGAGCGCCTTCTTGCGTCCCTGAGACGCTTGGGTTTATAGCCCCTAATTTTATGCAAGGATTCGTCAGTTTTTGGTTCCAGCGAATTACCAGAGTTTTCGTTCTAGCCCCAAATATATCCACAAAAACCCTAACCGCTAATACGAAACCCGCGCGCCGTTTTAGGACTGTCGCAACCTTTATTTTAGGGTTCCCTGTTGAAGTCGGTTTTGGACTGGTGTTCGAAAAGAAGAGAATCTAATGGAACGCTTGCCTTGGCGAGGCCCGGCAAAGCCCGCTGGTTTTCGGCTTGGGAAGGAGATGAAAAGACTGCTTGGACCCGGGCCCTTTTTAGAATGAACCAATTTATTAGGTTTTTCGTTGAATGCCGGTGCCTTATCAACAAAGCGGAAATAATGGCCTGAAGATGGGGGAAAACGGCAACTGGAGGAGCTTATAAGCGACTCTGCTTAGGCCGAAGCCCATTGTTGATAATGGGTTTTTTTGGCCTTATGGCCGGATTTAATTGACCCGGCGTTGGGATAGTTTTGGCGGCCGATGAAAGAGGTTTTCAAGCATTGCTTGTTGCGTCTCCGGTCCTGAACCAGATAGGTTCCTGCTTTAAAACTGGGAAAAACCCCTCCATGAAAAAGCTGATTGCCGCCTTCTGTTGCTTCGCCATTGGCCCTTTAAGGCGCGTGCGCGGACGAAACAAGGGACCAAAGGCGCCCCCATCGCCCCGGATTTGCCTTGAAAAGCTTGTCCCCTGTTGCCTGGTTCGCGAATGATGAAAAATGCCAGCTGCGCGGTGTAGAAAACTAAATGAAAAATGGCCCCAATGATTGGAAGGTGGTGGGTTCCCCCCGTTGTTATTCGTGGCGGCAATGGCTTAATTCCCGTCTCAGTTTCGCCTTTTGCCCGCGGAACTAAAACTCCATTTTCGAAAAAGCACAGGGCCGGGATATTAAATTCCCCGACCTGACCGGCCGCCTATGATTGGGTCGCGGCCCAATTCCGGGCAGAAATGTTTTTGGATTCCAATCGCGGTAATGAGCGACAGCGACGCCGAATGTTGCTTGGCCCTTTCGCCGTCCCACTCTCGGCACACGCCCCTGAAGCCTCTGCTAACATCCCAAATAAGTTCATAATTGTCCCCAATGACCGGGCCGCCACTGTCTCCCTTTGCAGGTCCTGCGCGAGGGGCTTTTTGGGTACAAGAAGGCTTTTCGGGTCAATGGGCCCGCCGCTTTCTGCAACGGCGGACCGCGCCGGAATGCCAATCCTCCCCAAACTGATCCGGATAAAGCGACAAGGTTAGAAAGCCGTTGCTGAAGTCGGGGGCCCGTTCCCGTCATCCGATTTGGATTTTTCCCCCCCATCCAAAGGCCCCCTTGCAACTTTGCGTTGGGACCTTCGGGGTCCCCGTTCCGGGTTTTGTACAGCGGAATAGATTGATTCACACCGACGCGGGCGAAGAAGAATAAGCTATCCCGAAATCTTGCGCACTGCTTTGGCATCTGAGTTCTAATCCCCAGCACAATGAATGATTAGATTATGATTTACCGCCTGGGAACTGACCAACAGGCGAATCCGTCCATCGCCCGACCATGTGAGGAAGGCGTTCGCCCTGAAGATCGGTTGCCATCAACGTTTTTCACCTGATAGACCCCGTCAAGCGGCTCTCCGGTCTCGGCGTCCGCATGATTCAAGCTGTTCCCAAAAATCTGTCCTGACAACCAGCCGTTTTCTGAAAGGGCGTCCGCCTTTGGGAAACCCCCTGAGGATCGGCCAGGCCCCTGGGTTGGGGTTTTAAAGTTTGTGTGTTTTTGGAAGGCGCTTCCTGACTTAAGCGTCTCTTGATCTCGCCTATCCCGTCCTGAAGTTCCAAATAAGGAAGGCGGGCGGTCCCTCATCAATCCAACTGAACCCTCTGAAATCATAAAAGCCCCCGGTTTTTTCGTCTTGAACGTTTTTGCTGGACCCGCTTTGGACGACCGGACATCCCCGGATTTCCGCCGCCGAACCCATCGGAAAAGCCAGGGGCCGGATCAAATCGTCCCGCCCATTTTCATCCATTGGCTAGTTTTCCGGTCTGTCCGAAAGCGCGTCCCCCAATTCCAGCATCACGGCGCTTGGACGTATCGCCGAGTTTGCCTTGAAACAGACAAGACGGTCCCCGCCTTTCTTCGATCAGTGGTTTTGCCGCCAGGGGTTTTCGAACACGGTTCCTAATAGAAGGTTTTGGCCGCGACCCAAATCCATTTTCGGTCCACGTCCGGGGGCCCGTCCCCCCGTTAAAAAGCGTTTGTTCGGTTTGAATAAAGGGGGTGGGGTCGACCAGGGCCGACTTCGCGTTTTGCCCGACGTTTTGAAATGTCCAGCGTTTCCCCCTGACCGCCCAGTCTTTCAACCCTTTTAATCAGGACCCTTCCTTTTCGGTCCGACGATTTTGATTTGTGCGGGGGATGGTAAACCAACGTCGAACTGGACCAGGCCGCCCTGACCGGTTTTTCGGATTGTTTGGATGACCGCGATTTTTCACACTGCTGCCTGCGATGGACAAAAGCCACGTCAGCCTGCGCCGGTTAAAAATCTGCGGCAATGACAGGCCCCCAGAAATGTTGGTGATTTTTCATAGGTCAGAACCGCCAAATTTGTGGCCGGGCGTATAAGTCGCGCAGAAATTTTTGGCCCGGTAGGATCCCAAAACCATCCCCTGGGACCCGACCCCACCGCCCTTGAAGCGAGTCCCTCAATTTTTGTCTTCAGTCGCAACAAGTGATCGCTCACCCGTTCAATATCAATGAAAATCGAACCGCTCGTCGGTTTTTCGAGGAAAAGGCGCAATGTTGAAAAACCATCAATGGATTGCCCTGCGTCCTTTTTTTAACGGAAAATTTCCGGCCTGGCGTCTGGCCCACCCCGATTGGCTGCGCCGACCCCCCAAAAGGGGACTTGAACAGGTCAAGATCCCCACACCGCTTTAAGTCCGAGTTGGAGGCAAAGGCGATTATCGTTTTTCAACGCTTGTTCTGCCCGGGCCTGTAATCTTTTCCGTGCAGGAATGCAATCCGTTTTTAATCGGAATGACCGGAGCGTTGTTCGAACGCAATGTTGCCGGACATTCCAACGCAGGCCAAATAATGTCGGGTTGTCCAGTTTGGAAACAAGTGCGCGCCCGTCACAACCCAAATCGCGTGCGATCAAGTGATCCGCCGCAAATATGGCGGTTTTTCTCCCCACAGATGAGAATGGGTTTTCAGTTGTTTGAGAAAAAGTCCGCGCGGTACTCGTGATCAGATCTTGAAAAAGACGAAGCTGTTGAACTTGGGAATGGCGGCTGCCGTGACCGCCGGAAAATTTTTCGAAACCCGCGTTCAGTGAATACCCTAAGGCTCCTCCGAAGCCAATGTCCCCCCCGTGATTATAGGCCCGTCCATATCTCCTCTTTTCCGGCTTGGGGTCCGGGATTTTATTGCACTTTTTCCGTCTGCTTTAGCGCCTTTTGGGGCTTTTTTCAGGCGAGGCCCCGATGCCCTTTCAATCGGCCCAAACGCCTTAGATACTCCGGTTTGTTTTCTGGATAAAAGCCGCGCCTTTGCGTTATCTTTTTGCGGGGTTTTCTTTGGATGGGCCCGCGCGATTTCTTTTCTTCGGGGATTCTAAGCGCAGCCACCCGAATGGCCGGGAGGGGAAAGGGTTTTTTTCCTTGAAATCCTGAGCGGAAGGCGGATAATTTGGGGCAAAAGAGAGAAATGGGCGGCGGACGGTATAGACCAAGTCCCCAAACCGATGCCCCTACATCCTGTCCTTGCGAGACGGGCGCGCCATTTTTGGGCGATTGGCAAATGATGTTTTTTAAGATTGGCCCGGCGCTCGAACCAGTGACCCATTCCCTGGTCCCCTTCCCAATACTGGCTCCGTAAAAGGAAGCCTGAGCTATTTCCCAATGCGGGGTTATGCAATGTGGGGGACAATTTCCCGCACCAGGGAAATTTGTCCGCTTATCTGAGGTGAACCTATCCTTATGAGCCCTTTTCGATTTTGGGTCCTCGAAAAGCGCAGTCCCTCCTAACAGGGTTAGCCTTTCCGATCATTTGGGTCCCAAAAGTCGACACAAAATAGACGGGGCCAAATTCGACCGTCCTGAGCCCGCCGCCCCGATTGGTACTTCGACCTTTGAAGAACCGGCCGGAATAATCGGCGTCCCGCAACGCCAGTTGACAAATCACTTCCATCGTTTCGGTAGGATTCTTTTCCGGACAAGCAATTGTAATCGTAGGGTTCTTCATTCCGCCCGACCAAACATGCCCGACCAATTTGCCGGTGTCCCCCTTGCCAGCGGCCCAGGTTTCTTTGTGCGGAGCCCCAGAGAAAGAGAATAAATATTCGCCCTTGGCGACAGGGTTCGGGCAAATTCTCATGCCGAGACTGGAGTCCCATGCGCGCCCTTGCTGCCTTCTTTTTTTTAATGGCGGCGCTAATGGCTGTTTGCCGGAAGTGAAGGGGCCCCTTCAAGCATCGACCACATAAATGCGGGGAATATCATTGATTTGGCTTTTCCCATTTCTAGAATCCAACAACGGGCGTTTTTGTGCAAGCAGTTCGGGGGTTAAAAGGCCGCCGTCCCAAGGGCTTGCCCAGCCATAGTCTTGAGGCGGTTGGCTGGCAGACTCGAGAAGCCATAGCCCCGTTCCGAACTAAAAGGCTCAATCAGAGTGGAATCGCAATATTCAATCTGGTCGTCCTTCTCCCCCAGAAAGAATTTTTCCACTGTTTTGGAATTTTATTCGTTTTTCTCAGCTGAAAAGACGCCAAGCTGAAAGCGGCAAGGCCCAGTTGCCCGCTTTTAGTTTTGTTTGTGCTAGGCGGGGTTAATTTGCTGGGGCTAATGTGAGGGTCCCCGCTTCACGTATTTCCGCTGCATCTTACGCAGGAACGTTTTTTTTTTGCATTTTCGGCGGAGCTGTTGAGCTTTTCCTCTAGGTGATCGCTGCCGGTTCTCAAAAACTCGGTCCTTGCAGGAATAGAGGCAGACCCCTAGACCAATGCGGGCAAATCATAAGTTTCCTTCTCATTCATGGTTGAAAAGAGACGTTTTTGAGAAACGCCCCTTTTGGGCCTCATCATACTTTCCCGAGCTGTTATCCTCGACCGCCACCGTCAATGTTAGCCTTCGGCAAAGGACGAAGTCCCTCAATAGGTTGACTTTTCCCCATTCTGTGAGAACGGTACGGCCCCCTTTCAGAGCCGTTCGAATGAATGAAGTTTTTGGGAACGCCAGCCCGGGGTTTGGTTGAAAGGGCGGTACCAGACGAATAGGGACCCGGGAGCCCCAGCCACCTGCCGCGGAATTCACAACTCGAAACTTAGATTTGCCAACCCGCATCGTTGCTGTCCTGCGCAAGTCCGGGTCCGATGGGCCCGGCTTGAATTTCTGCATCGCGGGGCCGCGGGAAATTTTTTTCTTTCGCGCTTTCAAACCGTCTTTAGACTTTTTTGAATTCGTTTTTCGAATCGGATTTTCTTTTGCTGTCTCGAAAGTCAACCACGCGGAAGAAACGCGTTCCATGCTTCCATGTTCGCCCAGAATTTGGGTGCCGAACATTCGTCCTCATTCGCTTGTCTCGTAAATTCCGGGGCCGGATCCCGCCGTTTTGAGGGCGAAGACTGAACCCTGAAGTCACCAAGGGCCGACTAAAGCTGGATTGTAAGTAGATACATATTTTTTGCATAATTCCGATGCTTCCCAAATTTGAACCGTGGCCCCAAAAATCAGTTTACTTTACGCGGTAGGTGTTCCGCTTAACCATCCCTAAAGAAACATGAATGGCCAATTAAAAGTCCAAATAGGGGGAACGTCCCGACGAATTGAATAACAACAGAAAGAATTTTCGCCAAAAATCGCTTTTAGCCCACAGCCTCGGTTTTTTCATCCTGACAGCCCCCCCTGTGCTTTCAACGGAATAAAAATCGGATTGTGGCCCACCATCGGCAGATTATTTGATGCCTTCATCAAAATCGGACCAGCGGTGGTCATCCATCCCGAAAAGTGGGGCCCCCGGAGATTTTATGAACGGCCGCCGTTTTGGAATTCCCCGCCTGTGGAAGCCGGAAGAGTCCGACACTATTCTTGCTAAAAATTTACCCTCTGGAGCAAAAAGGTGGCTCAGGTCATTCAAGGCGAAATAACAATTCTTTGACGCCGGAAGACGTCCCAAAAACTATCGACCTGGGCCCTTCTTGTTTTTTTCCTGAGTGGAGGCCCCAATTCCCGCGCCGGGTGACCACCCTTTAAAATGCGGGAAACGCAGGCATGGCTGGGGCAGCAGATTCCTATTTTTGAAGTTAGATCCTGGAAAGGGGGTTCGAAGAATCGCTTATTCCCGAATCAACTCTGGGGCATTGAATGCGGTTCATGCCACACCAATCTTGATCGGCCGGGATCGTCCCCTTTCCGCCAAATAAATTTCGGCTCGGGCCGCGAATGAAAAATCCGGATCTCATCCGGCCGTATCTTTCGGAAATCCCCCACAGCGACCTGAGCTAAATTATCTTTCAGGGACACGATTTGGACCCCTTTTCGCACCAACATTGGCTGTCCCGCAAAATGACGGTTGGGGGCGAGCTATGAAAGGATCATATATAAGCTAGTCACCCCCCCCATCCTATGGCGGAAAGATTGTTTGACGGGCTTGCAGGGCCGAGGCTTGGCCTCAGACGACTTTATGGGCCGGGGTAAAGTTATGTTCGACGAGCCAGGCGCCTTTTGGCCGATGGGGGCAACTGAGAACGGTGTGGATCAGGGGCCGATACGCCGTAATTTCTTTGAAGAAAGAAATGCTGCGGGACATCCCATTTTGCCGGGGTTTACGAGACGGCCCCCATTGCTGCGGGCCGGCGCATCCCCGTCCCATGGCGAGTTTCTTCGTCTTGGCAGGGTCCAAAGCCCAGTCACCGGCCCCCCAAAAAAGCGCCTCATGACAGAATGTTCCCTTAGGGGGGAATGAAATTTCAGGGTTTGTTTTTTGTCGGGGTTGGAAATGGCCTAGGCGCTTCATCCCCAGATTGCACGGCCCGACCGGAATTGTTTCCCCCCACCAGTTCATTGCTGCAGGGCGGACCAGTATTATGGCACCGAACCAAGCTTTTGGAAGGTCTTTTATGATCCAAACTTCCCCCTATCCCATGTGGTTCGGGCCGTAAAATTCCGGGAGGGAGCGGGTTTTAGTGATGTGTGCGCCCCCGGATTTCGCGTGGCGAAAAAGTGAAAACCTTCCGGCATTTTTTTTGATAAGCCGAAACCCCAGCCCTGCGTCCGCTTCGCCGGTAATGAGCGCTTATCTCGGGGTCTGATGAAACATCGTAATTGTCGCGCGGGAAGCCCGGCGCAAGTCCGAATGGTTTCTTGCTAGAATAATGATGCGGCCTCCCCTGTCCCCACCAAGCGCCAGATAAATTCCATGTCGTTCCGGCGCAGGCGCGAACAGTCCATTAACGAAAATTTTTTTGCGGGCGGGTTTGGAACCGGCTTTCTTGGCAGGGGGCCACGCGACCACCGTCAAACAAGCGGACTTCCCGAATGGGGAAGACCATGTCTGGAGCGCCCCTGAAACGGGAAAGCCTGAAACAGGCCCCTGGAGGTCCCGAGTGACAATTTGACGCCATTCCCGGGCCGAAACGACTCCCTGAAAGGTAACGGATGTGGATTTGTCGCGGGTTTTTAGGGCGAGGACCCCCTATGCCCGGAATTTCCAAGGCGGAACCCGTGAGAATGCAGATTTTCGTTCCCGAATGACTTCGATACGGGGCTTTTTTGTTTGGGACTACTATAAGCGCGGACGCGGGTTTGCGGTTTTGTTTTCCTTGTTGTTCATTTCAGGCCGGCCCTTAAAATGGGCCTAACCCCGGATCACGGATTAGGTGATTCGTGTGCAGCTTTGGGTTGCCGGGACGGCGAGCCTGCAGGGATCACCGATCTTTCTGTTCCAGACGGAACCGGCGGATTACGAAATTTAACGGGTCCGGTTTGTCGTTCTCATGGCCCCGAAGCTTGCCCACTCAAGGTTGCCATTTAAACCCGCAAAATCATGAATGGGTTACGATTCCCGTTGTTTTCCAAGTTTGGGTTAACGGCCTGTCCTCCAATGGACAGCGTTACTATCGCCTCACTCCAGCAAGAGAGCGGAGGGTCAGCCGCAGACCCATTTGGAGAGAAGGGCCCCCCCCCCCCCCCCCCCCCCCGGTCTTTCTTTTGAAAAGGGCATGGAGACAAACCCCTGGGCCGCCCCTAGTGCGTCCAGCCCCGGCTCGACCCCATGATCCTGCCCGTTCCCCGTCGAAAGGCGGGCCGTTTGAGGTGAATGGCCCTATGATAAAGCCCCCGCTCAGGAAGAATTTCGCCTTCAATTTGGGCGTTCCTTGCAGAATGCCCTGATTTGCCTACGTTTCTCAATTCGCTTTCAGGCTACCCACTTGATTATGCCCCCGCCGGGGGCGAACGGAGCCGATGGAAAGTTTGTCCTTCATGTCGGAAGTCTTTGTCCCGGGCCGACGACGGTGGGAGAACGGGCTGGATGTAATCGAACCTGACCTGCCTTGCGGATTAATTTTTCCAACGCCCGTCCACACTGGGCTCCGAACCGGTCGGAAACGCGGAATTTTCCCCTGCGTTGGCCGCGGCCGAAGACTGGCGGCTTCTGCCTCTCATATATGACGCACGCTCTTCTCAAAGTGCGTGGGGAAGCCCGGGCCTCGAAGATCGCTGTTTCGCAGAATTGTGAAAAGCTCAAAGCCAGGAAAAGCCTCCAGATTCGATTTCGTTTGCGACTAATAAGCCCGCGCCACATAAAGTCGTCCGAGAATTGTGAAACCAAAATACGTCACAATTCCCGAAAAGTGAGTTGCCAGATTTTTTGGATGAATTCCAATTTGGGAAACATCAAAACTATCCTGTGGCGTCGATGATTTAGCCGGGTTTTTTCTTTCATCACGTTTTACCTAGAATTGTTAGCGGTAACCACTCTATTTTTAACTGCCTAAGGCGAACACTACATCGGGGCACATCCGGAACCCGCAGACGTAGCCGAGTGTCAACCCGGGGGAGGTTTTTTTTCTTTTAAAAGACTGCTTGTCCAATAACCCGTGCCGGTATTTTTGCCTAAATCACTTTACCTCCAATTGATTCAGCGCCAACGGGGCGCTCGCCAAATTGAGTGTGTCAATGGCACACAGGATAGGGCCCGCCAAGAATGGCGCCCCCAGGCGAAGAAAAATAGTGAATGGCGCTAGAATAGAAGGTTTTGTCGACGAAGTTTGTTTGCCACGGTATCCGCCACAGGTTCGCAAGCGGCTTCGGGAATCTAAAAGCCGCGACCGCGGATACGCCTGTTCGTTCTTCGAAATTACGCGACGCTCGGAATGTTTTCCACAATTGCCTGATCTTATCGGTTCGCAGAAAGCATTGGCTCGGTATTCCGGGCGTGGGGTTGTTTTTCCAAACCGGTTTTTTTTTCCAGCCTGGCGGCAGTGAAGGCGACTTCCCATCCAGAGGAGAGCGGCACTGAATCCGGTTTGGTCTATCGGTCAAGAAATTTTAACCGGACGCGGATACGTTCCTTTCTTGCGAACGGTGGGGGGTCCCGTTCCTCGACTTTTGGGGTACTGTGCTCCCGAACTGATTTGGCCGCCTGTTGACATGTCCCTAACAAAATACGTCGGCTATCTGAATTTGAAGGCACGGTATTGGGCGGGTTCCGATCAATCTGGCGGACACTTGAGCCGTTTTGATAAAGCGGTCCGGTTTGGCCCGTTGTTACTCCTGGACGAACCCTTTTATAACCGGAATCCTGCCCGCGCCCGATGAAGTCAGTCCCTGATTCCACGTTCCTTGGGCAAATCCGGCTTTGGGGAAATGTAAAGGCGGTGAAGTTTTGGCTAACTTTGGGTTCATTCCTCTTTTCATCCGAGCTAATTTGGATTTTTTGCACGGCTCCAAAGTCGGTTCAGGTTCCAATTTCCTCCTTACCGATTGGCGGCGAGAAGATTGGGGTTCCGGCCCTGGTGTCCAAACTTCGGAACGAATGAAAGTCGAAATCGCAAAAGCGCGATTAGCTAAAACTAATGGCCTAGCCCATTTTCGCCGTAATGATAGCCGGTTTTGATTTTCCAGGCAACGGCGGAAGGTTGCCCGCCATTTGAGAAAAATTGAATTACAATCCAAGTGAATGAAACGCAAACTTTGGATGGTTCACAAGATGGTGAAATGTGGAACCCAGACATCAAAGTAACAGGTCCTCACACGAACGCCGTTTCAACATCGCCGGAACTTTTGCCACATGTAGATGGGAAGTACGAACCCTACGCCAGCCAAACCCCCACTTGCGAAAACAGACCCGCAAGCCGTCAAACATTTATATGAAATCGCGGGGTTTTTGATTTCGAACAGTCTTGCGAATCGGAAAACGGACTGCAGAATGATATAATACTTCTATCCTGGGTATTCATAAGAGATCGCCTTTCGACAACCGACGATATGAAGCCCCTGAAATTAAGTGGCCGGTCCTTGCAAGATCAGTGGTTTCGTGAACCTGGGAATTGCCTCACCGAACAACAGAACAGAAGCCCCTCTTGGGTTGGGTCCCGGGTTTTCTTCTCCAGATTTTCTAAAATATAGATGATCCTCAGCTCACATTTGACTCTTTGAAATTCCGACAAACCCAACCCCGAGCAACCGGGGCCCGGAACAGGGGGGCCCGCTTTTCAGTATTTCCCTTTATCTGATTCCATCAACACATTCCCTTTGTTCCCTTCAGCGGGGACGAAGTTTTTCAGGAACAAAATTGAAGGTGAAATGGTCCCGCGAATCTCAGGCGTGTTGAATATGATTCGACCATGAATGGCTTGGTTCCCGATTCCATTCAAATTCCGGCGCTTCAGTTTTTGCGACCGTGGGACCAGGAATTCAACCGCTCTGCTGGCCTAACTGGCTGCCGTTTGCTTCCCGCCTTTGGGCCTTTGGTGGTGGGTAATTTTTGCCATAACTCGGAAATTTGGGTCGCCGACCTTTGAAAACCGTTTTGAAATTTTCTCCGACCCTTCTTCCCGCGGCGGTGGTTGTTTCCAAGAAATAATACGTCGGTAATCTTTTGCCCGACCGCGCCCTGATCTCGAAACTATGATGCTTGGGTTAATGTCCGTTCAGACCGACCCGCTCAATCACCAAATGCTGCAACTGGGAAACCAATCCTGAACTGGCGGTCCCCCGCTGCGCACGGATGGTGGTCGTTTTACTATGCAGGTCCGTTGGTCAAAATTTCGGTTGAATGTCCAAACTGAGAAAGACCACCTTTAAACCTCTATGGTCCGTTTTTGGACCTTCGGGAACGAAATCGACAACGGCATTGTCCGATCGACGGTATATCGGTCCCTCCGCTAACGAAATCGGATTGTTTCGGGACAAGGGGGGGCTCGAATATATTAACAAATGAACGACAATGGGTTTCCCCGGTCAGCGGTCCTTTCAAGAACATTTAGTCCGCCAAGCCTTTGTGGCTTTACTTTTGCCCAAGCCAACCCGGTTTGCTCGCGAAGGTAATTCAGCTCGGAATTGAACCGTTTTGGCTTCCGTCCCTTCTTGAAGTGAAAATGGAATCTCAATGAATGAGTTCACTCATCCCGGTTTTCGCAAAAATTCAAGTAAGGAATATTTACACGGCCAAAACTTTTGTCAACCCTTACGCCGGGGAATCAGGTTCTCAAACGGAATCATTCCGTTTCGAACTAATTAATGATCCCGGCTATTTCCCAACGGGATCAGCGGATTACCGGGATTTGTCTGAATCAGAATCAATGGGTTCCTTTTGGCGGCAATCCAGATCTGAAACCGATCTTGGCGACTTAACTATGATCTATCCTACGAATATTTATTTCCGGGGATGAGAAAAATTCCCACTGACGTTCTCGCCTTCCGGAAAAAGACATCAAGAAAAATAACATCCAAAATCTTATGGTTCACCAAGAACCTTCTTTGGATACAGTGACCCGCCTTGATGGCCCGCGAAAGTGGCCATCGTGTTCAACGGGTGGGGAACATTAAACCAAAGATGAAGCTGAATTTGCAGGGTATCGAAGAATTGGCTTCCAGCAGTTCTACGACAACCTTGCCCGGGTTTACTGTCCAATCTCGGCTTTCAAGCCAACCCCTACACCTATGTTTCCGAAATTGGCTGGGAGTACGAATGCCCCCAGCACCGGTTTTGCGGATGCAAGATGGCGAGGAAACGCCGGATAGTTTTGAAACGGATTTTTACCGGCTAACGGCGGTTAAAATAACTTCCCTCGGTCTGGTCTTGAGGCACTCTGCAACGTGATCGGTAATCTATCAGGACGATTTAGTTGGAACTGCGCCCTCGCCTTATAACTGGCCGCCCTTCGAGAATATCTGAAGTTCCCCCCCTCTAATCGAGACTTTTATAACGGCAAACCGATCTCCAGAAAAGATCGTGGTTTATTTTGGACGGCTCATTGAAAAATATGAACGTCAAAATGATCACCCTCCAGTTTCCGTTTTTTCCAAGTTGCGATATTCTGGATACGAAAGCCGAAAAGCCCGACTTCGCAGCAAGAATTGATGCGACCCGGGTCCCCCCAAGCGGTTTTTTGCACGGACCAAAAGCTTTTTTTGTCCGGTGATCGCGGATCCGCCTTTGGGTCCTCCCGCCTATCAGTTCCTAGCGAATATGCTCACAAAACACAAAAGGAGGGGGTTTTACCCTCCTTTTTTATTTGCCCTGACAAATACTGAAGCTTTTAAATCTGATTGAAGGATTAGCGCGGCAATTAGCGTCCCAATAAATCCTGAATGGCTTCGGGCAAATCGACTCGAGGACAATTTGCCACGTATTATGGACCCTGCGACATAACTTTTGGTTTAACCCTCAAATCATTTGGTCAACATGTTAGCCAGCGGGTGATAGCGTTTTTTCGGTACAAGGCCCCCCCTTTGCCCATGCCAAATCACGGCAAACCAGCCTTGTTTTCTCATCCGAAAATCTTCTAATTTGGTCGTGCCGATATTAAACCGCCGCATTCTCTTTGTAGATTGGGGCGGTGAATCCGTTCCTTCAGGGAGTCTGGGTAGCGCATGGTCCGGCCAATAGGTTCCCAGATAAACTAGAATCCTATTATCGCCCCTCGTTCCGTCTCTCACGCATAAATAAATGCCAATGAATTGAGGAATCGCGCACTTTGCTCATATTCAAGCTGTAGTTCGTTGATTATAATATATCTATATCCGGTTTGATTTGAAATGCTTGTTTTCCCGGAAAAGTTCGTCATCCAAGGGCCCGCCGCAAATGCGGTTTTTTTGGATGAGATTGAATCGACCGTGGATCTAGCCGTTCAAGAAAACCCCGGGCCGAGGCAAGCGACGATGACCGTTCTTGGTTCCCAAGTCCCTTTGGCGCCGCAATACCCCCGTCCCCTTGAGCGCAAAAGAAATTTCGCTCACCTATGGGCCGCGCCCCTCCATCCCTTTGCTTGCAAGAATATTCCCAACGCAGCCTCGTCCGACCAATATATGTCGGCTGCAAAGAACCATGGCGTTTGGCCCCGTTCCCGGGATTGTGCGGAAATGCGCCCATTGCCAAGCCTCCGCCGGATTTTAGCCGTTGGCCCCTTTGCGTATAAGGGAACGCGGCCTCTCCGACGTTTTTGCCATCGGCCTGAGCGACGCCGCGGTTTTGCAGGGAAGGAAATTCGACCGTCCCGATAGCCCTTTTTCCCAAAGCCCTGCCTCGATCCAGCAACCCTCCTAAAAGCCCTGGAGGCAGTCAATGAAAGAGCCTTCTCCCCATCATAATTGTGGTCGCCCCAGTTTCAGTCCCCGTGGGACGCTTTTTTCCGACGAAACCGTCTTCCTTGAATTCTGGCCTTTGGACCCCCCACCGTTCCTTCATTTTCCCTCGTTCCGAATAACTCCTAGGCTTTCGGCCGAATTTCCCTGCATGAATTTCGCAATAGAGGCCCTTGGCATCGAACTGAAAGGCGTAAGTAATGGTGCGAGCCGGGGCGGAGTTTCGCCAAGAATTTGAATTTTTGGACGTTTGGAAATTTTCCAGCATCCCGCCTTGCAGAATTTGCAGATATAATCATCGAATAGCCGGGACGGTTCCCGTTTGCGGGGCGTGCCGGGAGCCAGAAAGTGATGGAAGTGAAAGCCCCCTTTTTTCCCCATGCTTAGCCCATAAAGGGGCCCCGGAAAGAGTGGAAATAATACCGGTTTCGCCGAGGTGGCCCCAAAATTCGTTTAAAAATTCGATCCCGAGTTTGAAAGTGGCGTTTTTGTCTTGCGGACCGTAAAATCGTCCCCTCCTTCAGCCCCAAAGGAGGCCCGATTAAATAGAGAATATTGGGGAATGGGTCCGCTTCACCGACGCCCCAACCGTTCCGATTTGGCTTCAGACCTTCGATTCAAGGCCCGATCTTGGATTTATTTTTGCTCTTGAGTAAAGCGGACAGGGCCAGCAAGCGACCCCTCCAGCCCGCAGTGGCCACCGCTACGAATAACGATTTTTTTCGGATATACGTATCTCTGCGGAGCATTTATTCGGAAAACCGCCCCCCCCTTTTGGGCAAATATTTGAATTTAATGGAAGGGCTAATGAGTTTTGGCATTTTTTATTTAACCGCAGCGTCACGTCCCCCCCATGCCCCGGTTTTCCAAATCGATTTTCAAAACTGTGACTAATCTGCTTTCGTCCCGCAAGCTTGACATACAATCGGGTCGCAAGTCCTTCCCGGGATGAAATGTTTTTTTTGTCCCAGCAATGACGGCGACCCCCAACTTGGCGGGAAGAAAAGTTCAATCTTCCATAAGCGAAAAGACGCCGGCCCCCAGCTTTTGCTGAAAGAGCTTCGATCCTTGTTGTTGCCAAAACCCTATCCGGGAATGCTCATGGGTCCCGGCAAAGTAGTTCCAGAACGGGCCCCCGCTTAGTCGTCGCCGGTCCCCCTGGTTGCGCCCAATAGTGCGCACGATGAAAATCGGCGCACTTGATTCGAAATTGTTGGCCCGCATCTTGACCGAATTTAATATTCATTAACGACCGGAACCAGGCCGGGGAGAGACCCCCATCCGGAAAAGAGAAGTGAATTGAATTTGCTGATTGCCCCATCTGAAATCAGATAGAGTGACGGTTGATTCCAATTGGGGCTTTCCCAGAAAGCCCCTGATGAAATAGACCAATCCCGAACACAGTTTTTTTGTGCCAAAAACTCTTTTCAGTCGGCCCTGGTCGTAATTCTTCAAAGGTACGGGCAAAATCGCCCCATTGGCTCTCCATCGAAACCGCCTCATGAAGAAAATATCGTGGCGCCGGCGTTCCCGTCCAGTCCATTGAAAGTCCCGGAAGCTGGTAAAATTGTGAACCATTGCCGGGTTTTCGGGTTTTGGTGTTGGGATGCGCCCCATGCACCCAAGCGGATTTTAAGCGTTGAAGGGACGGTTTGTAAGGGGCGGGCGGAGCCCGGACCAAACATGTTTTCGCTACGCGCGACCCGCCCTTTGGCGCGGAAATTGGCAGGGGAGGCCCAATGGCTCCCCAAATCCTTCGAAACCAAACGTCCGGGAGTGTTTGGCGCAAATCAAAGGGCGCGAATCCACTGCAATCAAAGAGAAAGTTCACCGTCAAGTCGTCCTGAAACCCGTTTTCCAAGAACCAGCCGTTTGGATATGGGCCCCGTTTTTCAGGGGCCCAAGTTTACGGTCCTCGACTTTCCCTTCGAGCCGGAAATAACGCCGCGCGTTTTTTTTTCCGCCGTAAAATTGTTCCCCTTAGAAAATTGCGGCATATTCGGGGTTTTTTTGGCATTTAAAAATGATTAGGCCCGTAATCGGATAAATGCCGACAAGCCACTGATTTTCGGGGGTTTCTCAACTCGAGTGGCAAAAACTTTGCCAGCCTTCCCCTGCAATGGCGCAAACAGGCCCTATAATCCCTGATGGGGTCCCCGAATCGCTGGCCATCATTTGATGAGCCGCGCAGACCAATATTGATGAAAGTCCGATGCCCTGCCATTAATCCGCGGCGGCGCCAATGTTTTTTCGCCAACGGGATGAAAAATAACGAATCCCGCCCTTTCGGCCCCCAATACCCGCGAATTTTCAATCCCTAAGCTTTGAAGGTGGCTTGAGTCGCCCCTTCCATGAAATCCGGGCCTTCGGCGGAAATGCCGAGCATTCGTTTTTTAAAAGTTGTTCATCAATTAAATGTTCGGGAATGGTCGCTTTCGCCAACCGCCGCGACCGTCCGATCCTGTTTTAGACTTTCCGGACCATGGGTGGGATTCTGAAGTTCCTCTCGGAAATCCAGCATAT
>Ga0163217_1108819_pt1 | contig 18187 bp, 15 predicted proteins | sample SynspAceP_FD_185933 | JGI IMG/M metagenome (GOLD analysis project Ga0163217, IMG submission 185933) | Saline lake microbial communities from Ace Lake in Antarctica - Synechococcus sp. Ace-P (PacBio error correction) | ecosystem: Environmental > Aquatic > Non-marine Saline and Alkaline > Saline ...
ATCCAGGAGAAAGGAGGAATTCCCCCCTTCCCCTCCGCCAAAAAATCCCCCCTCTTTTGAAAATCTGAATTGGGGTAAGTTTTTTCCAGATTCCGCTTCCTTTTTTCCGAAACGGAAGTAAAATTGAAAATAATCAGGTAAAGTTCCCGAAAGGTAATTTCGATTTTTCCCGTTTTGGATGGAGATTTTTATATCCTGTAAGAATTTTTTCCATGAAGCATAAAGCGCAATCAAATATCGCCCAAGCTTTTGTGGAATCCCATCCGAGGTTTTCTCTGCCTTTTCGGTCAGCGCAACTGCGTAGAAGGGTGTTTTTTTTAATGCATTAAAAGAGGAAAGTGTGGAATTTATCTGTGATTTGGAGGAAAACTGAGAATTGGGGCTGAAGCCTTGGAAGTTACTTCTTTGTGGTAAGCGTGGTGATTTTACCCAAATAATCCTCATAACTTTCTTGAAATCCAAGCGGGAATAGGAAGAGTATAAACAGCAAATAAAAAGCAATAATCCCCAAACAGACTAATATTTGGTGGCTTCTGAATTTTTTTCGCTCAAACTGAGATAATGAAAAGCGAAAAAAAATGTCGAAGATTAATAATGCTAAATACCATCTGGTTGCAGACTTTTTCTTTCCCAGTTGAAAGTTTTCAGAAAAATCAGTTGGTAATAGTAACATAACCGCCACTGGAGCGTGAATTGGAAGGATAATGGAAGAAAATAATAGGAACAGTAACATTGATAATTCGTATTTCGTACCCTGAATCAAAAGACGCTGACAAATACTAAAAATCAGGACCAATCGGACCCATTAAATAAAGTTGGGAATCACTCAATTTGGGCGGCAATTAGCGATATTGCGTACCAACAGGTAGAGCTATTCAAAATAGGCGGCAATAAAGTTGCTAGGGTATTGAAATAAACCGAAGAATAATGTCACAGAAATAATTCGGATCTGCATTGGTCAAGGACCGTAGTTAAAAGTTCCCGTCCCGAAGCCAATCAAAAAGCCCAAAGCCACTAAAATGGCAAGCTCATATTTTTCCGCTTCAGATAATATGGATGAGGTTCATATGCCGTCAGGTAAATAACCTACAAATATACGAATAATGGGAATCAAACCCTTGGTGAGATGCTCCCTAGAAATTTGAACCTGCATTGCGTGTGGAAAAACTTAAGTATTGACGACGTGATTAGGAGAAAAATAAAGGTGAATTGTCACCTTCGATTTGTCGGAACGCTAATGCTTTACTTTTCATTGATTCGTTTTTTGATTACTGAAGTTCATTTTGCTCAATTTTTGTTGGTTTGGTCAACTGTCGCTCACTGGGCGTTTTTGAAATGCATCAAATCATCAGATAAGATTAAATAAATCATTCCTAGGAAATTGATGAAAGTTAAACAGCGGTTTCGAGTTTTCCCATTTGGTGCGAAATTTGATAAGCCAAGATTTAGCGCAAACTAAGAAAGTCCTACAAAAAATTGTGAACGAAATCAAGAAGAATTTAGGGACGGAAAGCGATTTTAGATATTTTGAATCGAAGATTTATGATTTACTCAAATCCGACAACCGATCCGGACAACAATAATGAATATCGAACGTCGATGAAATGAAATAAGAAGTTAGTTAATTGGCTAAAAGGATTCTTCAGCAAAATTCAATCCCCACATCCAGCGAAGTACGAAAATACACCATCAAAGTCAACCATAGAATTGGATATGATATTCAACCAAAAAACCGGCTTTTGACCATGTCTTTCATTTGGCAGATAACCAGATCCAAAAACTAACGCATTAGGCGGAGTGGGCCACAGGAAGCATAAAAGCCACACCAGCTCGCAGTAGTGTAGCTCGCAATCATCAGTCCAAAAGGATGCAATCCAATTTTTAATAAGCAACCGAAGCCAAATCGGCATAAAGCATCGAAGCCGTAAGCCACATTGGAATGTAACCTCCAGTTAGGAAATTTTAACCGAACCACACATGATCATCGAAGTAAGAAAGCTGATGCCTTCCAATAGCGTAAAACTTCTGACCAATCCACTCGGCTAATCCTGTACTTTGTAATCCTTCGGCCAAAGCCAGTCCACGCCAGAAAGAATCAAAATTCCCCAAGAATTCGCTCGGCAAGTTTTCCAATCTAAAATAACGATCTTTCACCGGTAGACGAGGGAAGGATAAAGAGTGTCAACCACTCCGATCCAAGACAATAATAGTGTCATTAATAGAAGGCACTAAATCCAAAAGCACCATAATCCTTGATAATCCATCCCACGCCAGACCAAACTAAATATACAACAATGATTCCATTCTTCATAAGCCTTTTTTCCTAAGTCACTAGTTTTTTTGCTTTCGCGATAATGCTTTTTCATCAGGTAAGCTAAATCGCTTCGGCAGTGGATTAGCCGGAAGAGACCAAAATAATACCAACAAATCATCAAGAAGGACCGCAGAAAGCGGCAAACCAAAACATAAACCACTCATTAAAATCCGATGGTAATGAAGCCGTAAAGATCCTGAACAACCGACCTAATCGTGTTGGTAAGGTGTACCGATCAACTGTTGCCACAGCCGCAATCGAGGCGCTGTTAGGCGATACCAAAGCATAAATTTTTACCAAAATCGGTCAGCGATGGAGCTGTTTGGAATCTCCTAATTTGGGTCCGAACTGACCAACCACCGCTATCCAATCGTAAGCATCACAGCGAAGTGGCAGAATTTGAAATCCCCATCGAAAGTATTCCTGTCGCAAGGATAAATCCCAACGAAACGTCGAAAGATCTGTTCCTAATAAATTATTATGTTAAGTGCAATCCGGCGGTGCAGACCCATTTCTCAATTCGTGTGCGTAGGAGGAGAAGCCGCCCATGTAAGAGCATTCACAGTGGGATTGGCATGTAATTGGCAGATACTTGAGATTGGAAGGATCCAAGCAAGTGGCAATAAAATATCAGCGGAAGAAATGCCGTGGCTGCCGATAGGTATTGCCTTCAGAGATGCCACCAGATCGCCATCCAAGCTGCTAATGCCAAACAGTGGCTTTGGCTTTCAGGAGATTAGCCCTGGGATTTCTACCAAAAAATAAATCAGTACAAAACAATCGGTTCCAAGGGTAAAGCCAAAGCGGGGAAATCAATTTCTTCTAGCTGTCCTGAATGCGGGGTGGTGTTAAAATCAGGCTGACAGATAGAAAATATTCTAAATCAGGTGGGGTGTAAAATTCATTTTAACATAATATAAATTATATAACATACTATCCATGTTTCACCCATACAACTACTCGACCGATTCCCTGCTAATATTATCTTTCTTCCTTTAAACCAAGCGTTCCGCTTCCCTCAATCCAGAGCTCCCTTCAAGGTATACTTAGTATTTATTGTTTGTGCTATTTCTCAAATCCAATTAGGCATCATTCTAACTGTTTCTTTCTAAATCCTTTGGATCTTCCAACGAAAAAATAATATCTATCCTCTAAGCGATACAAAGTATTTGAAAGATTGATTGCCAACTCTTTAAATCCCCACAAACCGCTCGAGTGAATTTCACTTTATCTAAATCATTTCTTTCGTACTTTTCTAATCCTTGAAAACATAAAATGAATCGACCTAATTCAGATACCATTTCCCAACGGAACACAACAGCAGCAGCTCCAATTCAAAAGACCAGAGGATTTCATTTCAGTAGCCGGCACACCGGGTGGAAATGCCTTTTACTTTTATCATGGAGCTGCGCCAGGTAATCCATTTTGCTCAACTGCTGGCGTCCATGGTGGCGAATATCCATTGCATTGAGACGGCAATTCATTTGGGCCAATTGAATTGATCCAGCACAGGTAAAAGGAACAATTCTAATCATTCATCGGTGAATCCTGCTGCATTTCTAGCCCGGATGCAATATTTGATGACCTTATGATGGCAAAAATCTCAATCGAGTTTTTTTCTCGGAACTGCTACCGGTACGGTCAAAAAAAAAAAAAAGCGAACGGAAAAAAAAAAATCGCCCGGGGTATCAAGTTCATCTATTTCCAGCAGCGGCTGATTTTCTTCCTAAGATCTTCAACGGAGGTGATATTACATGAGGGATTGTCCTTTTGTGATTTATCACAACTCGCGGTCTGAACTGCGGAGCAATCGCGGCTAGCCTCTCCCTGGCTTGGCTTTCCTTATGTCGTGGGTTCTATTCTGAAATAAGCTCTATCGGTGCTGCTGCAACAGTTGGAAACCCAGGCTTTTTGGCTGAATTGGGTCAATGTGGACGCTGGATATGCCGGCGAAGTCGAATCAATACAAAACCGCTGTTTTGAATGTCTTCGTTCCTTTGAGGTAAGTTCCGGGTGCGGTTACAACTTCAATGACTGGAGTTTGGAGAAAATGCTGGTCACTACTGCCAAGTGTTGATGGTTGCTTGGTAATTCCGGCAGTGAGCTTCGAGGCTTAGTCAAAAGGCCAAAGCTGGGAGAAATCCGAGCTTTTTTGGAGAAGTGAAAGCGAGCTATTTAGCTGATTCGGATGGCATCATTATTGTATCTAGTCTCATCGCTTGCGATTACAGGCCAATGACCCCCTTGCGCTATTGGAGTTTTAGCAGGTTAGCAGAATGCAGTGTTTCAAATTGAGCAGCTTCCGATAACTGGGAACTACCCATTGAACACTGCTCACTGTAACCCGTCTTTAAAACACTCTTTCCTAAGAAACCCCACAGTAAATTCCACTCCCGTCAGCCTTGTGCGTCTCCCATCAAAAGTAGACAGGTCATCTGTGATTAAACTTGCCTGATATCATCATAGCCGCAGGGATCTTAGCTAACCACCTTCATCAGATCTGTGCTGGGCTCAACAAATTATGAAAGCCGCGCCCGCAGAATTATCGATCACAGTTAATCGCGTCTCAGATTTTCTTTTTGCGTAAGCGATTCCCACCGGGCAATTATTAGTATGACAAGCCCGCATTCCCAGGCACCTATTGCCTCAGTGCATGAGTTGGCCACAGCGATAGCATCCGTCTCCCAGCATCAAGGCTTTTGCATAAATCTCCGCCACCCGTAGCCCCTCCAGTTCGATTCGAAGGTGATGTGTTTTAAACTTATTATCATCCATGATACTTGCGAGCTTTGCCAAAGCCGGAATCGTAGGCACATTGATGTTGTCCCCCGAAGGATCACGGGTTGCAGCTCCTGTCCCTCCTCCTCTGCCACCAAGAAATGATGTAGTCCGCTCCAGCATCCCAGCAAATTGAAATATCCTTTTCGATATGGCTTGCAGCAATTTTTGAATCCTATGGGAATCTCTCCCGTCACTTCCTCGCCCTTATTAGCAGAAAGCTTTGAAGATCTTCCACTCCATTCAAAATCCGAAAAAAGTAGCCGGGCAATCAGCAGATTGGCCCAATCTTCCAAAGCCTCTCAACTTCTGCGATTCTTTGTTGACTTTATTTCCCGGCAAGTGACCCCGTACCCGTCTTTTGCGCCTTGCCACCTTTGAAATGGGAAGGCTTGCACCTTTTTCCAGTTTTAAATCCGCAAGAGAAGCCGATTTTGCAGAAGCTAGCTCATAAGTATTTCGAATTTTCTGACTGGCTCCTCAGGAGCATGCGCACCCTCGCCTGAGCAAATGGCCCGTTCGGCAAGTTCAGCTCCTTCGACAAAGCCCTTTTTGCCTCCTTATTAGCGCTCCAAAACTCATGTCTGATTACAAATAAGGGGATCTCCAACACCAGTGGCTTTTTTGGCTCTAGCCATAATCACTTTAGTAGAGACCTTCACGTACGTCCAGTATGTGGTTTCCGGAACAGTTTGAGCAAGCGGAATTAGATGTTCCCACTTAGGCAAGGCTATCTCCACACCCATGCGCGACGCCTGCTGACCAACTTGCTGAGCCATCTTTAAGCTAATTTCCTGAAATCTGTCGCGGTAAAAGGTTGTGATTCCGTGATGACGTATCGCATTAGAGGCCTTGGTAGAAGTCTCCCGTTGGAAAGGCCTGTGGATTGTCCCGCTGAAGAGTCCAAACCTCCTGCCGAGCTAACGCAAGACAAATGCCATTTTTTCGAAGATTTACTGAAACTTGTGCAGTTTTTCCGAAATTATTGTAAGCGCTGACGCCGGTTCGTATCTATAGTCCCCCATTGATGAAGTCCACAGATCAGGTCTTCGCCACGGATAGCGCATCAGCCATCATGCACCCCGATGCTGGCAGCGTCCCATAGAGTACCGAACCTGATCACCATAGCGAACCAAATACCCAAGTCCGTAATTTTCGGCTAGCGCAAGGCAGGCTCCTTTTTTCTTTAAGATTCTTTAATTTTTGCAGTTGGATTTCGTGATGCAGCCATTCGTGGATTTGGTTTTAGTTGAAAAAATTATTATATATCTTTAAGAGAGTAAAATTTTTCTGGTCAACATCAAAAATACGGAGGGATTTGAAGGTTTAAAGTACTGGATTCAACTCCAAGCGAACTTCAACAGGAATCGATTCCATTTTTAAAAAATGTTTTAAATAGAACTCCACTGTTTTTAATAAACGATTTTTTTGTGCTTCAACTAATATCTTAAAGATAACATTTTTATTCTAATTTTTTCTAATGGACAAAAAGAGCTTATCTGAAGAGATGTTTGCACAACGCTGATTACCTGCGATTGAAAAGCAGGTTGGAATATTCAAAAACAAGTTTCGAGAAGGAAATCTCATTTACTGATGGTAGAGTAATTGTTTTCAGGGTAGCCCTGCATACTATGAGGTACAAGAAAAAGAGGCAGAATACATTCTCTTATTATAAGAAATGACATTCCTATTGCCCATCATAGAAGCTAAGGATAATAAAAAACCTCGTTGGTGCAGGAATGCTAGCAACACTCGAATTTCTGAAATCCTTCAATTGCCTTCACTCTTTTTACGCGAAGAAAATATTTTTTTAAAACAGTTGCTGCCAGATTTAAATCGACAACAACTCCTGAGATTTGAGAAATAAGCCATAAGGAAATAGGCTGGTTAGAAAATGAAAACCACAAAGATTTTAGTTCCTATGATTATGTATTGGAGCTAAAGGCTTTAATATTTTCCATTCAACTACCCGCACTAAGGTTTGGTTGTACCTATCCTTTCTTAACAAAGAATTTTTTGTAAATCCAACCTAGGCCTATTGGCGTGCTTTAAAAATTATTATCCACCTGTTTTGGCGAACAACCATTTTCCCGATTGGCATCCCTATGCCAAACCAAAACCTAACGATACCCATTTATCCCCGGAATTAAAATCCGTGGCTATAAAGATTTGACCCTTCTTGGGTCATTCAAAATCCTCTGTGAAACCTTTGTGATCTCTGCGTATCTCGGGTGGTAAAAACAATACACACACCCTTAAATAAAATCGCTTTTTCCATGCTTACCGGCTCTTGTAAGGCCCGGCATTCTCCGTATGGGCATACTTTTCCAATTGGAACCTTATTTGACCTTCTCTATTCAGACCGCAAAACGCTAATGGCAATTGGGCTTTATAAGTTCCATTTGCACATTTAGCACTTATGACAGAAGGATTCATTTTGTTCGATTTGGAAGTGAATTTTTGTTAAGCAGGACGGTATATGATCAACTTTAAAAACTAAATTTTATTTATTCACGAGAAATTTGTTTATAAAATCTGATTTTTTTAAGTATTTAACAACCAGCGCTCCTAGACGTGTACCATTTTGGGTACAGAAAGGAAACTGAAAACTAGTTCCACTAGTCTCATGATCCCTATCCCCAGGGACTTTCCACTAGGATTTCCTGCTCTTCCTGATCCGGTTATTATTTTTACAGCACTCGAAATTGATTGTCTTTGGTATTCAAGAGCCACCACCGAAGCGTGGTACCAATTAGGGGCCAACATCAAACTTGTAAGGCTGCTTTCCATTCATTTTAGAACAGGCAATTCCCACGGACTTGTTTATGAGTAATTCATCCACGCCATCTCCCATCGAAATCGCAGCACCATCAGATCCGGGTTCATCAAACTATTCAATCGCCAGCCTCCGAAGACATGTTACTTTGGAGCCTGCAATAGGGAAATCAAATTTCCCGGAGAGTTTAAACCCATACCGATTCCCCATGGGCTTTCCTATCTACTACGTTCATCCCTGCCATCGCCGGTCAATAAATCGCCCAACTGGTCTAACCATTTCTACTTGTATCAAGCAGCCAGTTTCCAAATCTTGTACCATTGGGGCGCTAACATTTTGTTGTTCAAGGAATCCCCATTCAATTCCAAGATACACCAATTCCCCACTGACTGGTAACGAAACATCCTCATCTCGGCTCATCTCCATCAAAATCCCCATTGGTCGCAAATGTATTATCTGCCTGTATCTAACAACCACCCCCAAACGAGTAACCATTGGGTTTCATCATGATCGACCGAAAGTAGGGGAAATTGGATTATTCGGGGTCATTTTCCAACAAACCGATTCCCCAAGTACCTGCGAACTAAAACGCTCATGTCTTCCGTCATTATCAAAATCACAACAGGTCCGAAAGATTTATCTGCTGTAATCAAAAGCAACCCCAAAACGAAGTACCATTAGGTGCCAGCATCACACTCCTGAATGAGCTGGCGAAAGCGTTTTTAATACTCCAATTCCCCAAAGGGCTAGTAACAGAAAATTCAGCTCTCCGTCGTTGTCAAGATCCCCATTGCAGGAAACTCGTTATCACCTGTATTTAGCACCAACCATTAAAAACGACTTCAATTTTCGGAGCGATACCCAAAGAAGTTAATCTCGGTGGGGAATATTTGAGAACACTAATCCCCAAGGAACTAAACCAAAGTTATGTCTGCCCTACCGTCAACTATCAAATCGGTGTTACCTAAACTGGACGTATTTAATGGACTGCAAATGGAACGCTTACTACGGCCCGAAAAAGCATTTTACACACCGACCATAGCCATAGTCAATGTTGTGGCCCGCAGCAGCATTATAGGTTACTCCACCGATTTTTATCACAATCTCTCTCAATAAATCTTGACAAACATCTAAAGCAGTAAGTTTAGTGTTAATACTCAATACTAAAGCCCTCTACTCCGCTGCGCACAGCGGAGCAGCATAACTGTGCCCTGTGGCAGTGCGCGTCCCACCTCCTGAAGCTGTACTGACCTACAACTAACACTGGGGCCAAGAAATTCACAGTTCCTTTCCCCCCTTGCAGTAATTAACCTTCCTGTATCATTTCTAGTAATCGACCTATGCAATTACATTTGGATGGGAACAGCTACTTCATCAAGCGCGATATCAACATTATTTCCATTCTGGAAGCCCAGAATATTGGAGTACTGAGTCCACGGCGACCTTGTTGGCTCGCAAATATTAAGAGCAATTATCAAGACGTTGTCAGTGCCAATTAGCACCATTGGACCTAAACTTGAAACAATTGTCTGCCAGAAGAATCATCTTCTCCATTTATTTCCATTCTGGGGTCCGGCAGCATGGCAACTGCTCTTGCAAGTGTTGCCCTGTGTCCGGCAATCGGTCACCCCAAACTACCAATAGCATCAGTTGCAAAATCTGGTGCAGAGCCGCATCTCATTTTGTCCGTTAATTATGGCCTTGCACCCGTCAACGCACAGAAGTACCATGGTCCGACATCAGGATAGTTTTACTAAGGCGTTTGACGAAAAACACCAGTAATTATCAAAAAACCAATTTTGATTGACAATTGCGGAGCTAAATCTGGATGAGTTACATCAAACACCATTGTCACATAAATGGCTACACAGAATACCTTCGCCCCAAGTAAAGTCCCAACGCGTCTCTGCGCTAATGTCTGCTGCCAACAACTCCAGCCAACTTCCTCCCCTATAGTCATGGTTGCCATTGCTGAGTGTAAGCGGATCTGTGTCTAAAACGTTGTCCAAGGTATTCGTAAAACTCAGCTCTGCGGCCAGTCAACTCCACTTTCTGTAAAGTTTCATTGCTATCCGCAACTTGGGTCGGGTATCCGGGGCAACCCGATACTTGAAATTGATTTGGAGGCAAAAGCTAACGCCGACAATTTGCTAATTTTCGTTTTTTTTAATTCTTCTTAACTCGAGTAGTGAAGAACTCTGGCTGTAGTTTGAATCAAATCAATTTTCGGCTACTCACCAATACATGTCCATGGGCTGTGCATCTTTTGTAAGATAAACTTTTTCCCTGTTCACATAGAAAATTATATCAAGGCGAAAGTATCCTTAGAAGATCGTAGCACCCTGATCTTTAATACCTTTCAAACAAAACTCCACCCAGCTTTAATTAAACTCAGAGCTTTTCAGCTTCAGTTTATTTTGACTTTTGCTTTTTGATACTCTGGATCGCCTGACATGAATGGATTTTGGCCCGGTAGTTCAATTTGTTATTCTTCGCTAAACCTTCTCTAGGCCGGATAGCCTAAACTTGATCTAAATTCCGTAACAGAACTTTCTTTCCATTCGATAAAAATACTTTTCCATTTTTTTATGTTTGTTAATTAAAAATTTATGCAATAAACACTACTTTTCCACCTTCTAGTTACCATGGCTTCATCCAGCTCGAAATTCCTTGTCCTATCTTCTCGGAATTGTTTCCAAAGGATTTGGGAATTAGGCTTAAAATCAATAAATCACAGAAAATGCAAAAACATTTCCAGACAATAGCCGAAGCAAATCGTTTGGTGGTTAGTTTCATTAACCTAATTTAAATGAATAAAAAAGAAAAAAATACCCCAATTCCTATTTTTGAAAGACAGGTATGTCAAATTACATAAGAGGTATCCATTTAGAATAGTTTGCGGTACTCTCGAATGTAAGCGAGTATAACTTTTGAATATCGCTGAAATCTCGGAGTAATAATTGGATCGTATTCTTTAATACGCATGTACCCTAGGTCAACGATATGCCCTAACTACCTCCGGTAAAACCCCACTAAGCGTAGATTGCATCTACGCTTTTTTTTATTTTCAGGAATTTGTAATTGCTATCCAGGCCTATCGGCTGGCTGTAAAAATTACGGATTCACCGTTTTTGGCGAACCGCCATTCCCCGATTGCATCAATTCCGCCAAACAATAAACCGTAATCTCCCACATTAACCATCGTTAAAACCGAGGCTTATGAAATTCCTCAATACCCCACTAAAGGCCTAGTTAGCAAGCTCACTTTCTTATTATTGAATCCGTAAATCCTAAATCTGAATCAAACTAATCCTCATTCCTTGTTACATCCCCAAGTTTTCCTGGAGCCTTCCTTTGAATGGTCCGACAAATGTCGCCTAGTGACCAGCCACAGCGTAAAATCTCCTTCTTGCGCTTGGACTTTTCATCATTTTACTAGCAGGCTTCCATGTGATGGCGTAGATGGATAACTGGTGTTTTTGGTTCAGGATAGGTTCTTATTAGGATTAGTACCCCCAGCCGCCCGAAAAGCAGAGTATCCCCTACTCGGATATCGTAAATAATTGGCAGCGCCTTTTCCACTCACAAGGAAAACCCGGAAAACAGGAAATCAAAACTCCTTCTTTTGAAAGCATCCAATGGAAATGTTAATACGTTGGTGGATGGCTAGTTTCCAGAATTCGAAACCGATCGATTCGTATCGCGATGATTTCACATTAAACACAAATACGAAGCTGTTTTCCGCAAGATTCAAGTTTTTTGAGGGCGGGGATAGTCCCAACTGATTTCTTGGGCCTGGTTTGGGTTTTTTATGGGCTTGTTCGACATGTCATTTACACAAGTCCCCACTTTTGTTATGCTCTCTGTCCCAAAAGATGAAAGGCCAATCTAGCATTAGCTTAGACAAAAAACTGGTAAGCCTGATCCCGAATAGGCCCAAATCGAGTGGTAAGCAATATCGAAAAGGTAATTTTGGAAATCACGCCATGGACCCTTGGACCCTGCTTTGGTAAGGTCTTTTCGGCGCGAGTGATATACCCCGAACTTTAAATTGAGAAAGTTCTCTTCGTTCATCGATCTTTGCTTACTTCGAGTCACGACTTCCAACTCATGATTTATCCATGTATTTCAAGATTTTACAAGGTAATTGGCAGTCAGATCTACTTTAAAGTCGGAAGCATTGTAATAACCAAAACAATAAATAAATTTATGGTAAACCACTTACCATCAATTCTTATAAATATAGAAAATCACTGACTTTGCCACTTGATTATCTACCGAAATCTGAGCCCCCGAGCAATTGGGATCTTAAGTCAGTGGCCAAGACGATAAGTTCTGCTTCGATGAAGTCCCGTTTTTTCATTTGCACTCCCTTCCTGCAGAAAAAATGTGCAATTTTCACCGGTTACGAACATGGGCTGACCCTTATTAATGCTCGTAAAAAAATCTCCGTCGGTACCACACAGAGTCGCCGATCCCAAGGATTATACTCGATTAAAGTGCTTATCTATCCCGGGTATCCTTCTGGAAGCTGTTTTGCTGCGCATTCATGATTAGCTTTTTCAATGAATTTCGGGAAAGCCTTTCGAAAATCCAAAGGAGGCCATAGAAAGCAGAATATCGTACTTCGGGTCAGCCGATAACGCCCAACATTCGGATAAAACTTTTTTTAGAAAAAGAAAAACTGTCCATTCCGTTGGGAAGTCATCACGTAAGTGGAGATCGCTGAAAATCATTGTCAACTTGCCAGCTTCCTTGATTCGCAAGGCTCGGGACCCAAGGTTAAATTGCGGTAGCCCCACTTCCAATGATGCGATTTTCTGTTGGAAAAGTTCAGGTCTTTGGGCCAGAATTGAGGCAAAATGATCTTTCGCACTGAAAAAGATTCTCCCTCTTCAAATTTTGACGTGGCGCCTCTTGATAATTATAATGCCCGGTGCAAATGCTTAAAAAACGGCTTTTTAAGGCGTTTTTCATCCCTCAGGTGGATTCTACTGTAAGAACTTCAGCATCTTTCGTCATCAGACCAGTTGGAGCTGAGCATTTTATCGGTTGAAAGAAATGAGCTGTCCAGTTTATTTTCCTTCACAGTCTGCTCGAAGGTATTTTAAAAAATTTTTATCGTCCTGGAGAGCGACTGAGGTCATTTCCAAAAAAGGTTTAACCCCTGAAATCCGAAAGTGAACATATCTGAATCTGATCGGATTCCGGGATACTGGAAGAAGACCAAGTACCTTCCGATGGAACCTCTACTTCAAAGGATAAAACTCTTTTTTCGGGACCTTTTTTCTGAAGCCAGTAGGGCCCGTTTCCGCATAACGAAATACCTGCCCAACGATGATGAATATCGTACGGTGTCTCAAATTGTCGAAAGAGGGTGCTCCCTGAATTAAATTATGAAAACTTCCGATTAAATCGTTAGCTTGTTTTAAAGCAAAAATATAAACCCAAATTGGTCCCCCTGCAGTAAAAAAATATCATCTCTTCGTTTGTGAGCCACCATTTCCCGATTGACATCAATCCTGCCAAAACACATCATTGTATCTCAATTACCCTAGTTTCCCGTTCCTCAACGCCAGGGCTAGTAAACATATGACCGCTCTGCGGCAATTTTAAATTTAGGTATGAATGCCGATGTGAGTGTCTTCAACTCACATCTTTACTTTAGAGCTCGTGTATAAACGAAGTGGAAAAAGTAAAAAGCTATTTCCCTATGTTTTCTATATGACTAATGTGGTTAAAAATATTATTTCTCTGCGAATGCTTCGCGTTCCGCTGCGGCTTTGCAGTAAAAAGATATCATCTATTCCGTTTTGGCATTGCCACCATTTCCCGATTGAATCAATCCTGCCAAAACACTTCAATTGATATCTCAATTACCCAGATTTCGTTCCTCATCAAGGTACAAAGATTTGACCGCTTCTGACGGTCAATTTAAATTTAGGTATGAATGCCGATGTGAGTGTCTTCACTCACATCTTTACTAAATCAGCTCGTGTATAAACTAGTGGAACAAAGTAATAAAGCTATTTCCCTATGTTTTCTATGATGACTATGTGGTTCTTAAAAATATTATTTCCTCGAAGCTTCGCGTTCCTGCGGCCTTTGCAGTTAAAAAGATATCTCTCTTCGTTTGGCGATCACCATTTTCCCGATTGACATCAATCCTGCCAAAACACATTCAATTGATATCTCAATTAACCAGGTTTTCGTTTCCTCACCAGAGACTAGTAGCATATGAATACTCTGTGGCTCCTATGTTAGCAAAGCTTAAAAAAATATGCGCGCTTGTGAAGACTCCCATTCACAGGGTCCCTGCCGGGAAAATAAGTGAAATCAACGGTTTTTGGCAAAGAGTTTAACCTCCTCTACTTCCCTCACCTCAGTCCGTTTCCGCCACAGACGGGAAGGACAACTATTACAAATCTTGATTCTTTCCGCTGCTGATTTGTAGTTTTTTATCTCGGCTTTTACGGGAAAAGAAGCATAAAAGGGATCAAAAAGTTCATTAATGGTCCATTTACACGCAGACAGCTGCGAATGCGAATTGGTATTACATAAGTGGCGCATAAACTCGTCTCGGTTTTTACGCTCCAGATTGAAGCATGGAATAAACAGACCGCTGATCGGGCGTGTAAGCCATCCGTTTTAGTCGTATCCTGTGTCCTGTTTTGTCATTTTGAATGCATATATGCGATATAGAATTCCGCCATTGGTCGGCAGTTGTTTTCAACCGATAGTCATCGCACTTTTACAATGTACCGAATCTAAAACCGTAAACGTGTCATAGCGCCGATCAACTGCTTGAGTTTTTGGCTTTAAACTTGAGAAATCATTTCCGTCCACCAGTTCTTCACAATTTCCGTCTTTATCATATTGTGCTCCTGATCGTCGAAGGCATGGGTTAATCTGACCAATTAACCATTCCGATCCCACATAAATTGATCGCATCATCTGCAATAGAGATCAAAATATGGGAATTGGCAGGATACCAGCCTGGAAAATACGATTTCGTTCAGCGACGGATTGTAAATAGGCCGGACACTGTACTTGGGGTTGTGCCCCACTCCCTTTATTGGGTGCTTTGTTGAATTTTGCCAATTGATACTGCTTTCATTCTTGCTTCAGGGCAAAGACATTTTTTCAAAGTATTGTTTTCGCTCAATGCTCACTGATACTCCCCATACTATCCGAATAGCCGTTTCTAATTAATGGCATACAGTTTTTCCTTGGCCTGAAGCTTTGGTACTATCATCATCCAGTCCAGTTTATCAATGCGGTTTTCAAAGGATTTTTGAAAGGTTGTTGACCAATCTAACACGCGCCTGCTTGGCGCTTCATTAAAGTATTCTTCTTTCTTTTTCCTATCTTTTCTCTTTCTGTTCTTTTTCTTTCTTTCACATACAGTTGGCCTAAGTCAAAAACCCAATTTTTGGCGATCTACTTTCTGCACTATTTGCTGTGCTCGAGTCAACTGCTTGGCTTGTCCGAAAACCACTTTGGAAAAATCAAAAGCCGCATTTTTTCAAACGGTGTACTTAAGAATATCTCATAGGAAGCGAGCGTATGTGCTTTGAGATATCCTCCAATCTGTCAAAGAATCGAAGTCATCATGCTTCAACTGATCATAATAGGCGCGGCTGCCTACTCAACAGATCTGCATTCAATCCTTAAATCGGCCAAAACAAGACTTAATTCTAGATTTTTAATTCTTTTTCGAATGCTGACACAGCCATTTTGTGGTTATTTCTTTGCTACTCTGCGTTCGACTTGTGTTTTTATGGGAATTCGGCACTGCCTTTTCCAATCGTGTAAATTTTGCAGCGCTTTGAGCTTCTGCTTGCTCCGTTTCCTGTCAGTTCAAATAATGTAGTCAATAAGTTTGATAGGCTTTTGAATGCCTAGTGTAGAAAGTCTGATTTGAATAGTAATCGCGGTCTGGTAACCCCAAACTGTTGGCTAAAATGAATGATGTTGATGCTGCTATTTTCATCCGTCCAAGGAAAATCCCGCAACCCGATCAAGGTTTCATTATTTGACTTAAGTTCAGAAGCGATAAACTTGGTTAGACTAGATAAGTCGTGAATGCTTCGATTTGGTTCAATTGGTTGACATCGGCCTCAAATCCCACGTGCATTGATCGCCGATATCCATTTTCCGGAGGCATGAAGTCACCTAACTTTTTGCTCGATCACTTCCTTTTGGATGGGGACTGAGGTAGATACTTCTTTCCAGTATGTTTTCTAAGTATTTTTTTTGAGGAATATTCAAAAATGACAAGGAAACTAACACCAGCTTGATCGTTCTGCAATTTGGCACTGTCATAACATGTTCCATTCACATGCAATAAAGAAATTGTCAACCCGAGGCTTTGATGTCAGGATTGGATTCCCGCTAACGGAGATAAATTTCCTGTTGAGCCATCATTTTCTAGCTTGCTCATGACTACACTGAGATCAGGATATCAAAAAAGCGAAAAGTAAGTTTTTCAATGGTTTTTAGGGTCCTTTTTGAATTTAATGGGAAAATCGGGAAAGACAATTTCCGTTTATAAAGCTATCAAAATTAGTGGATGTACTATATGCTGCTGTGGTGATTAGAAAATTCCTTATTCTAAATGAATCAAAATGGGATGTAATGTTCGTGTTCTCTAAATCTCTGCGTGAAAAAAACTTGAAATCAATTGTTTGGAGGAGAGAACAATTCCGCATTGAATCTTTTCGGCCAAAAACCCGGAATAATCTCCTATTTCCTAACCATGGGCCTGTACCATGGGCTGATAATTTTCGCGGCTTCAGAGCTAATTTATCTAACAACCACCAAATCAGAATAGATGTAACCATTATGTGGAAAAGGACGAATGATCTTCGCCCCTACGATGCTCTATTTCTAGGTTCTATCAAATAAAGAAATAGCACCTGAATTTGGGAATCTAATGTTTTTTTTAATCTCTGATTCTCTCCAGATACCTATTGGGGTCTCATTCTCTTAACTCTCTCATCTCCATTCCTAATCTCCTCTCTCTCATTCTCACATCAACGGGACATAGGTAACCGCTTCCCCTCCCCCCTTTTACTCTCATACCGCTGCCTGCATAAAGGCATAAATCTCAGAGTTTCCGTCGCATCCACGGCGATACTCCCCTGATTTAAAAAGAACTCAGCAATTTTCAATCGCCAAGGTTCATCAGCCTTCATATTTTTCCCAAACCAAGTTTCCTTCTGAACCGAAACGGTCCCCCATATTCAATGTTTTCCTGTTCTCGTGCCTCTAAAGGTCCCAATTCTTCCTCTTTCATTTTCGATTATCAAATCAGTTGTCTGGTGTTGTTACTCCGGCCACAGATTCGCATCCTGTACCCATGACTGTGAAAAGGATTCTCCACCCATGATTCCATACCAAAACAAATCTGGATGTCCAGCTTCTTATAGTGGCTGGCCCCTGAAGAATCACAACCTAATACCTTTCCGATTTTGCCGTCATACGAACTGCCTGTCATTGCTCCATCTATCGCAGGGAGAAGCCGAGAAAATCGGAACTTTCCAAGCCGCTTCTGCTTCTGATAGATCAATGTGGTGTCTGCAAAACTCGCTGCTCAGGTTTTCGATGAAGAAGGCTTTTTTGCCTGAATCACTTCTCTGGGCTTGGTAAAGTCTTGGTTTTCCCATCATTGTTTTCTATACAGCACTACATCGACTTTTCCAACATCGCTTCGATAGAATCCGTGATCTCCACGCCCAATTCTTTGACTTGTGTGAGTAATAGAATCATCCATAGATGATTTGATATCTCTGCTACCATAAGGATATGCCGCAGTCACTTTTTAAACCAGCCAATTCTGGTCCTTGATTTTTCTCCGTTGAAAAGCTTGGTAATGCAGGGGAATGGGAAGTGTCAAGCTATAAATTCCAATCTTAATAGGAGCTGCTGCGGGAATTGCAAAAGCGAAAAGGTAAAGTACTGAGACTTGCTGCTGCCCCTAGCACAGATGACTTTTTTTATAAATTAATCTACGTGATATTTCATAAGTAATTGAAAAATAATAAATATATAATTAATTTAGATAAATTTTTAATAAATACCCTCAACCCCCTTATTCAGGGGAATTAGGCCCAGCTTGATCCTTGAAACCAATTGGTCCAAAGCTTATTTTTTTAAAAACCGACAACCGACACCGACAATTCCCTAAACTTTAAAGAAAATCTTTTCTGATATAGAAAATAAAAGACAACCAAACAAGCAATGCACAAGACTTTCCATAACTGGTACAGTTTCGTCTAAAAGGGTTTGTAAAGACTTCAACAACAACTTGAGGTTAT
>Ga0163217_1116380_pt1 | contig 18181 bp, 8 predicted proteins | sample SynspAceP_FD_185933 | JGI IMG/M metagenome (GOLD analysis project Ga0163217, IMG submission 185933) | Saline lake microbial communities from Ace Lake in Antarctica - Synechococcus sp. Ace-P (PacBio error correction) | ecosystem: Environmental > Aquatic > Non-marine Saline and Alkaline > Saline ...
AAGGGGAGAGAATTATTCCCCCCCCCTTTTTCCCCTTAACCGGGCCCTTTTAAATGAATGTGGCCTTCAGTTAAACGCTGCCAACAGTGGTAAGTGGGGATGTTTGGGGTTCCAAACAAGAAAAAATACCCAAACCTCGAATAAACTTGGAACTACGACGGGGTTCTACACCCGATTGGCGGCCTTTTTATGAATGAAATTAGTCCAGCCGCCTGCCGAGCGGGTTTGCCTTTTTTTTAAAAATACGAAAACCTTTCAATCTAGAATTGAATACATTGGTAATTTTTCCTGAGTGTCAATGAGCAAAAGCTACGCGCCTTTTATGAATCGGCACTTATTTTAATCTCTGGTCGATATTAATCCTGCCAATACGTTGTTCCTTTGGCGGACAGTATTTGGAAATCCCAGGGTTTTTCTTACTCGTAATGCCCGAAAGGGCTTACGAGTCAGAAATCGAGAGGTCAGAGGCGGCATAAGATCGCTACAAAATACTGGGCAATTGGTGTGAATGGCACATATTGGCTTTTAAACGAGCCCCACGTCCAGCTTTTGCGTCAAGACGCGGGATTCAAAACCTTGTCTAAAATCGACGGTAGAAGCCAATAAGCGTTTTTTTTTATCAAGGGAGAAGTTTCAGCCCCAACTTAGCCATTAACTATGGGATTGGTATATCTGGATGAGCCGCGCTAATTTTGGCTGATTGGCGACAGGAAAAAGGCAAAGCGCAAGCGGTTGAAAAAATTATGATAGAAGGGCCACTGACGTCCATGTGCCCAGCGTCCGTTTTTTTGCAAACAGCAAAAAAAAATCGATCGTGATATTAGGACGAAGAGGCGGCCAGTTTGCCTGGTCGTTAAAAGAAATATCGTATTTATGGTGTGAAGAAAAGCGCCAGCAGTTACATGAAAGGAAAATTTGTATGACAGGCCTGTATATTGGCGTCGAAAAAATTGGGCCGCGCGCGAACTTTTGCCGTTGCACACCGCACTCCGTTAACGGTGAGGGACGGTGGTTAAGGCGAAGCCGTCGCTGGTCGGTAAATCCACGTAATTGGGTTATTGAAGCCGCGTGGCAAATATAACCATTGCCTGTTTAGAAGCGTGTCATCAAGGGAATATCCGATCCTAATGATTAATTCTTAAAATCACGCTTGGATTGGCTTGCTGGGGCAAATCAAGGCCACTTGAGCAAGAACTGGTTTATTGCTCAGTCAATCCCCGTTTGGGCGTCGTTATTTATTGACCGATGCGGCATTCTGCTTGTCCTTGGTGTAACCATTGATGGACAAGATGGCGCTTTACTTATTTTTAGGTAGCGGGCAGCTGTGGGGCGTTTTTTATCAGAAATGAACGGTTTTCAATTGTCGGGGCGGCTTGGGGCTTTCCCGTTTATCGATCAAGGCAGGTGGTGCTTCGTATTGGGTTTTGTCTGCTTTAGAGCATTCCATTGGCAGCGCTTGATGGAATCTCGCCCCCATCGCCAAATTGACAGACAGTATAATGCGAGTTTTCTTTAAATCGCCAGAGGAATATGTAATTGGTTCCAAAATCGTCAAGCCGTTTACCAAAAAAGAAGTACGAGCCTTTGCCATTTCAAGTTTTCCGAAAATTTGCTACTGCAAAAAGACCCTGTCGCACTGAAGATCCGTCCATAACAAGTGGTTTTGGATTAGTCAATATTTAGATTGTTTGATTTGGCAAAAGGCGCAAAGCCAAACGTGCTCGCCTGGTGGCGTACAGACGTCATTAAGCCTTACTTGCCGAAACACTCCTTAACGTATTTTATGCGAATCCAAGGTGACGCAAATGGCAGGGGCGATATTGATGGCCAAAGAAACAGATTGGAAAGGATGGCAATAATGACGACAATTATTTGCAAGACGGCTGTTTGAATGGCGAGCGAGTGGCTGACACCAGAGTGACGTTTAGCGAGCAGCCAAATTGCCGTCCAATCGTTGCCACGCAGCGCCAAGTAATACCGCCACGATGTCGTGGAAATTCCTCGCTCCGGGCTTTTATCGATGTGGCATGTCAATGGCGGCGGCGGGCACCTTGTTTAACCAATACGCCAACATTATCGGCCTGGAAAAAATCGTTCAGAGTAACATGCGCAGTTCGGCACGGTTGCTAATGAATGCCGACATGATTTCTGATGACTATACATTAATGTCTGAGGCGCCAAAATGACGCGGTGAATGAAAGGCTCCTCTCCACAAAAGATGGAAAGCGGCGTCTTTAAGGTTTGCAATTAATGAAGGTCCTTATTTAAACCCTGTGCGGTAAAGGGGTTCATAATGAATATCAACTTCGTCCAGCCAAATGAAGACATTCTCCGCGAAATTATTGATGTCAAGTCGCCGTGGTAAAACTGATTGGGTAAACTTTGGCGCACGGGAACAGGTACGGGCAGGTTTTATCGAATGGTTATGTCTGAAAGAGCCATTGTTTGTATTGGGCATCTGCGGCAACTTAACTGAAGCAAGCAATGGCGGCTGTAAACAGTGGTGCCCGAAGGCTTTAAACGCATTTATTTAATGGCCATGACAACCAACTGACAAGCCGTGAGCCCGGCGTGGTGTGCCGCTTTACAAAACAGGCAAAACCAACTTGGTGTGCTTGATTGCCGATGGTCCAGTCAATGTTCATCCAGCCTTATGAGAGTGGCGATTGCAAGGCAAAAGGTTGCGGAGCACATCAATGCTGGTGACGGATAGCGATTCAAAGGTTGGGTTCAGCTGAACCCGAGATGGCGTTTTAAGAAAAAAAGTACGTCGCAGTGATTGGCAAGGTCACCACAGAAAGAAATGGCACCCTAGCGGGGTCCCTGATTTGGACATGGCAACGGCGGGTCGAAATAACTATTTTTCAGACGGGCCGAAACTCCCCAGCAAAGCTTGCAGAATGGCGTCCTCTTAAGAACCCGCTGAATTTTTTAGACATAGACGAATCAGTTCGGTCGAATTAAGCGCAGACTAATAACGGGCGAGTCTGGCTGGCGCTTAGTGACAGACTAATCAGGTTCAAAACCTGGATAGATGGAAAAGTTAGCGGTGGTCTTGATTGACTTTTTTTTTGTATTTAGCCAGTTGTTGTTACAATAAATAATCCCCGTGCCCATTATTACCTATGTCACGGTTTTTTTTATTTGAACACTCTGGAGTGGAATTCATGTTACGTCGTATGTTTATTAAAGGTTAGCAATCGCCTTTTTCTTGTCCTGCCCTTGCCAGTAAGCTATTCTAATACAAAATCCGCAGGTTAAAGGCGACATACAGTGAGTTTGCCTTTGTTGCACGGTTGGCAATGATGATCAAGAAGTTTGTACATTCAACCACGGGGATGTGTCTGACAGCCGTGGCGAGAGCGAAACAAGCCATTTGCGCCTCGTTTTGCGCATGACGCCGTGACCAGAATTACCACAAAGAGCCCTCCGCAAGTTAATACAGTGCTAGAAAGGGTGTAATGCTATTTTCCGAATAAAGGAGCAGGCTTGGAGTGTGTTTGCTTCTGTGCCTCATCCATTGGGGCATTTGAGTAAAGACCTCGCATTATTCGCCACTTTGGCTGATGGTATGTAAGTGGTTTGGAAGGATCCAAATACAAGCACAAAGAATTGACCTCCGAAGAGGCCATTTTTGTTGCAGAGATCAGGGTTTGGTCCCAACATCGGAAACGAAACTGATATTGTGCTCAACTTGCCTGTTATTCCTTGCGCTGGGTGCTTAGAGACCTTAAATCAAATATTGGACACCACTTTTGAGCATATCGATAAACGCCGTCCGACCGATTTCTACTGACGCTGGATTCGTGCATGGTGTGATAGCCGATGGTGGCATCTGTATGGTGTGCCGTCCACTAAGCATTGGCGCTGCAATAATACGACCCAATTACCGTACTACCCAATGAGGCTTGGGCGCAAACCTTGCTCTGCTCGCTTGCGTTTTCCTCTTCTACATAACGTATTTTTGTACAGATAACAATATTGTTTTTCTCACACAGTGCTTCTAGCAGCTTGGTGCTGTCAGGGTTTGAACCGTCGCGTTGGCGTCTTTTCACGAAGCACGAAGAAAGTTGCTTGTTGGCGGCTCAAAATGTTTAAGGCAATGGGCTGGTGGTCGACCACAAACAAACGGTTTTTGTTGACCACCAAAACGACGGAACCTTCCAATAAATAACGCCAGCTTTTACCTGCTTCTTTCTGACGGTGAAAAAGCGGTGCCCTAAAGCCGTGATCGAATAAATGAACCAATGGGCGGCTGAAAATCACGTAAATCGAGCTGGCCCTTCCAAACGACGATTTGGTGACCCAGATGAAAGCTGAATCTTTAAACGCGATTGGCGCCCTGCGACAACCCCTTCTAAACGTGCCGATTTCAAAAATAGGTTTGTTTCTAAAATCGCCAAACGTAAGACTTTGTGATCAACGCCTTACCACGATAAAATGCCAGACAAGGTTCGTAGGCGTACACTTCTTCATGGTTGAAGCGCCCTGTCACTTTAGACATCAATTCTTCTGATCGAGTTATTGAGTAAGTCAGTGCGATTTGCCTGAAACAAAACGCCGCGTATTGGAAATTCGTTCGGCGCAGTACGACACTAAAAAACCGCGTGACGATCCAAAGGTGGCGCTGAAAATCATGGTACTAAAACGGATCGCTGCCTGAAGCAACCAACAAACCTTCGTACCAAAGTGACTTTTGCTTCCTCGTTCTTCCAGTTCACGCGTAATAACGGAAAAAATGAATGTTCCGCACCAACAACACTGGGGGCCCGCGAATGGAAAGCAGTTTTAAGCAAAGATCGGATAAAGTATCACTAGGCATGTAAAAAGGTTTCCAAAAATAGGGCAAGAGAACCAAGTGGTGTTATAAACCGATTTGTCCTGATTAACTAATGTTTTTTTGGATTATTTTTTTGGGCAATGCTGCTAGGTAGTTTATCTGTGTGAGATCTCGCTGTCATGGTTCTGGTTTTAGGTCGTTGTGTTGATTTTTACTTAAGGTCGAATTACTAGCCTTATAAACCTATTCTTGGAACTCAACGGCTGAGCATATCGGACCATAAGAAGTGAGAAATTCATGACAGAAAATGAACTGTAAACAAAGACCCCTTTCAGGGTTTAAAGCCAAAGTACCCACGCAATAAAAAATGGAAAATGATGTCCATTGGTTAGGTCAACTATTTACCCCTACTGAATAGGTTTTTCACGTTATTAAGCCCTATATTAGGCATTTAAAATATATCACTTCGCTTGTTTATTATGGCGCTTGGTGATTGTCCCAATTATGAATTTTGGCTGTGAGCTTCTGCAGAAATGACTTTTTATTTGGTTACGTAAATAGCAAAATTTTCTAAATGCCTCCATCTTGTCAAAAATGGTAATGTAGACCATTGGGAAACGGTTTGAACATGATGGTTTTGGGTTTTATTGTGCCGTTTTTTTGATTGTTAAAAAGGGTGAATGTGCTAGTGCCCCTTAGACGTAAAATAGCAAAGTCTTCCTCTCCACATCATGAAATGTTTACCGTTTAGTACATTTTAACAAGAGAATGCTGGGAAAATCAGTCAAAAAAACCCCTTTGCTCATCGGAAATGAAGCGTATGCCTTGGTATTCGCTCAACTAAAATGTAACCAAAAGTGTAAGTTAATTGTATTTTTTGTGATCCACTTCTTAAGGCCCAAATCGTAAATGATTGAATTAATTAGCTTTTTATTAATAGTGAGATTTTAATGTGTTTAGTTCAAATCAAATGCAAAAGTGCAGGCAGAACAGATTAGTTATCACCCATCAATCTGCAGCCGTCCATAGTAGCACCAAGAGCAGAAAGTGAATTGCTGCTAACGATGCCTATAGTCAATTTAAGGGTCTGAAGTTGGAGCAGTCAGACCACAATCAAACCCATAACTTCTTGCTCAAGCGTTACGAAAGGATAGCCAAAAATTATTTTTGAAATGGTGAGCTAACACCTAAAGCAGCAGATTAATTTCATTGAAAGCTTAAGCCGCTTGATTCTTGTTCTCTTATGTATTTTCCAGCCAAGTCCTGTACACGTGTTGTTGAACAGCTTGGCAGCAAATTATCGACTTAGTCAAGATTCGTATGCTGTTTTAACCGTCAACGCGCAACACTGGTGATGGCTAAATTTAGATCAGTAATTCAGGTGCTCAGTATTTAAATAAAAAACGATTTGAATTTACTCGACATTTTACAAAGTGCCTTCTAAAAATAAAGAAATCTGCTGTGTTTATCTGAGAAAGACGATGTTTATTTTTCATGTTGAATTGTCGCCGTCTTGAATTCAATAATGAAAAAATTCACCGTTTTCGTATAATCTAAAACGATCTGAAAAGCGCGAAATCTTAAACAGTTCGAAATGCTCTCTCAAGTAAGTTCAGTAACACTAGTAGAAGCGTATTGATAACGGATAAAAAAATGAGTTTGGTCGAATACGTCACCCAGGGTTTTGAAGTACTCTCAGGTTACTCATTACAAGAAAGTCAAAGGTAAGAGCCAATTTCTTACTGCAACGTGGAGCAACCCGTAAGAAACGATTAAACCATTTCGAAAAATCTGAAGCGCGTCAGCCTTTTTATGAAGAAATCTGATATTTTGACAAAAGCGGTGGTTCCCCATACTGGACGTTTTTTGTCAGTAAACCCCATTTTTAATAAACATGGAGAACATAACTGGATTTGTTGCGTTAGGCTCTGAACGTGCCGTGACATTAAACGCCAAGTGATTGGAACAAATTAATCAAAGAGATGCCATCTAGCATAAGCCCATTCGGCCAGGTAATTAGAATTCAATCAAAATGTCAGTTTATTTTCACGGAATGATTACACGCAAAGAACAGCTTAATATTCATAATGACGCTTCAAATAACAGAAAGGCAGTGGGCAACTTAAAAGATTATTTTAGATCAACCTCGGTTTGAATAAGATCGAGCAAGGGTGAAGCAAAACAAGCTGTGATTGGATGAAACTTAATCTAACATCTGAGTGATACTAGATTGCATTTACATTTCTTCAATCACTGGATTAAATGGCAACATGGCTAAGTACATAGTCCTTTGTTAGTAAACGTTTCTGCTCGTAATAAGTTGGTTTAGTGAAACACATCGTTCTATGTCAACAGGTACTTGCAAAATTCAAACAACGCACGGGTGAATACTATTAACAGCAAGTGGCCGATCAAACTAACTGTGACTGCTCTAAATGCCCGCAATTGGAAGCAAAGCAAGAGCGGTGAAGCAGGTTAGAGGCTTCGCCGTAGTGGGCGGATGAAGTAACGTAATCTAGCCAAAACCTCAAAACGAAGCGCGGGTACAAATAAGGTTTATACTAATTAACAGAAAACACAAATCACACGTCGATGAGCTTTCGTCATTTTTACAAAGAGTAAACGAAGGGGGTTTTATAGGTGATACAAAGATTTGAACCTTAAAATATCCCCATAAAAAAATGAAATTGTTTTTAGAATGACTTCGAAGCCGAAGAGACTTTTTTGGGACTGGCTTTAGAGTCATTATTTCCATTCTGGCCTGTTTAATACGCTATTTTTTTGTTTTTGAGTGCCATAAGTCGAATTAACTAATCTGATTCGCGGCCTAATCATTTCTCTAACAGATGACATGCTTTCAGTATAAGCAAAGATATCGGCCCGGTAAATGATACGTTTTTTCACTTCCCCAAATTAATAAAATATCGTGTTTCAATGTCGCCATCAAAAAAAATTTTTTATCGGTTGAACGCATTCAATTTTCATTTTTTAAGCATCGCTCATTTAATGGGTGTGGATTCAATCGTTAATAACCACAGGACGATGGCAAAAAAATTGGTAACGGAATCAAAGCTAATCTTGTTGGTAATACAGGCAAGCCCTAGAAAAAACCATCTGCGTCTAATGCCAGTAAAGGATCACAATTCAATGTTCGTTAAATATAATCCAGCGATGTCGGTTTTTTTATTGATTAAATCTTAAGCAAGAAGGATCATCCAGTGCTATTGTGTTAACTCTGATAATAGGTAAATCTAATTTCGTCGGTAAAGCAATATGGAATCGGGTCCGATTATTTCACCTTCTTGTATGACATGAATTTCATCAAGCGCGAAAAAATTCCAATGCCCCAATGCCTTCTACTTGATTCAAGTTGCTTCTTCCGCCGTAATATTGTTGGCGAATAATATTGCGGAAGTTCACTTTCTTCAAGGTAGGTTAATACTTCCCTTTCCTAACCAAGCATCAAGGATTAAAATGGCGGTTGTTTTGCACAGGATTAAAATAGAATTTGATAAAAAACGAATAACAGGAGATAAAAGACTTCCCATCTTTAATGCCCATTTACGGCGAAAAATAGGCTTGCGGTGTAATTTCACCGATATACCGTAAATCGCAATAGTTGAAATAAGAAAGCGGCCCTAACCCCGTCAGTAAACTGAGTCTGATAGCATGGTTAATTAATACATTTGAATGCCCTACATTGCCCATAAAAATGGTGGCCAATAAAAAATTAGAATCGTTCCTTAGTTTTTTAGTACTTTTTTTGCGGCTTTATTTTCCCTTCTTCGCTTCAAACATCCAGGTGCAGTCCTACTGATGGAAAAAAAACGCAAGATCAGTTCCTGAAAAAATAGCAGACTGTGAAATGCAAAGCGCGAGGCAACACCAAGTAATAATTTCGTGTCATGTTAATTGCCTAATAGCTGGCTTTTAAGCCGTCCTTTGAAGCGTTTTGTTTGTTGAATGTTTAACCTGAAGATTTATCTTCCCCAGATATCTTACAAACAAACCAGTTTACTTTTGACACTGTTTACGTTACTCTCTTTTTAACACAAGGTCTCATGATGAAGGGATTTTTAGAAAAGGAAGAAAAAAACCGCCTTTAATAGCCCGCTATTAAATGGCTGGTTTTTCCCGACCTTTCTCTGTTTTGTAGCAAACCTATGGTACTTGCGTTTTATTCATACTTTTGGTTCTGTATTTTTTTTACTATCAGGTTATTTACTTCGTTTTTAATATTTGAAAGTGATATTTATTAATGTGTTTTAAGAAAGAATATTAATGTGAAAGAAGAACAAATCCATAACACAAAAGAACATCAAGTAAATAAGAAATAAAACAAGGTTATATTTTTCTTGGTCAGTCCTCCTTTGTTTTAAATTTATGCAGGATATTATTTAAACCGAAGAGAGGTTTTTTACAACTTGAATGGTTACTCGAAGCGGTTGTTTGATTGTTTTAATCGGTGGTTTGGTCAAGTATTAGTGGCATCATAACAAGAAAGAGTATTGAATTGATAGGTTGAATATTCACATAGAATTTGAAAATCTCGTGCAAAAATAAAACTTAGAAAAATTCAATGCTCCAAAGAATATTAGAAAAAGAAAATCGAATTCGATAAAAGAAAAATTCCGAAGATAAAATGATGAGCTTACTGTTAATGTAAGGTTCCCAGCTAGGGTGCTAGAAGTATCTTTGTTAATGACAGGTAACTTTTTTATATGGGGTTTCGGCGATCTTTTTTTTAAAATTAATAATGTAACGCTTTATTACCCGTTTTTATAGAAAATGGTATAAAGCAGGGTGAGTTAAAAATATCGAATTATTGATCCATCACAAACGATAGTTACGGCGCTGTCCTCATTAGGAAGACGAAGCGATGCCGCCAGCCAGTCCTGTTAAAACTACCATTGGCATGTCTTCTGGTGGCATGAATAATCGAAGCGATAATATCAGCCGTGACTAAAAATAAGCGCGCCGAGTAACGCGGACAAGGGTAAAAACTTTAGATAAAATCGCCGCCAACCAACAAAACGCACAATGTTGCGGCACCATAAACCGGACAAAACCAATCACCCCCGAAAACGCCAAACCGCCCGCTCCCGTCAGTAAATGCACACACCACAATGACGAATGAGACGAAAGCGCCGTACCGGCACACTAACGTGCTGGCACGTTTCATCGCCTAATGTCATGGCGTTTCAAATAGCGGGCTTTGTGGATCAGAATAATCGCGCCAAATAACAAGGTGAAAAAGGAAACCCAAAGCTGTCCCCCATTGTGCGAGCCCCAATCCGCCGAGCATCCAGAAAATAACGGTGTGCGATGCGCGATGATCGCCCATAAAAATAAACAAATTACCTAACGGCATGTCAAGAATAAACGCCACCGCACACCCAGCCAATTAAAAACGTCCGGCATGTGTGCCATGGAGAAGTTTGCCACCGCCATACAAAACATCGCACAGTGCACCGAGAAACGCAAACAGTCCGACAAGGCACGGTAACCACACCCAGCACCACATGCCGGTATGCAAATAACGCGATGATTGGCAACCCAACGCGGCACCCCGAAGAAGATGCCCAATAAATGTGGATCGGCCAACGGATTACGAGTCACTGATTGCAACGCAGCGCCGACTATGCTAGTGGCAGCGCCAACAATCGCCGCAAGAATGACTCTGGCATGCGAAACGCCCAGATAATTATTTTCACGGCCCATCGACCCAGTTCGGAAATCCATTGCTCAAATGACAATTTATGCCGCGATAACGCCCCAGAACCGTTGACTGACTAATAGAAACAAACCCAACACCAATCGGCAACGACGCATTAAGCAGGATCAGTAAGATCGCTTAAGTCGGTAATAAAAATACGTAAGGCACAAAATTGGGCGATCAGAGAGAACTTTTTGACTGGTTTCATAGCGCGGCTCCCTAAATGCCTAGCTAGGTGTTTGAATCGCCTCGATGTTACGTGGTCAGCGTTGCTCGAACGTATTCCAGTAACGGTTGAATTGATTGTCTTCACCGCAGGATGTCCGCTAAACGGCCTGGATTACTGCGTAAAAAATTGAATTTTTTGGTTTGCGCGGTTACATCGCCCAGTAATTAAAACGAATGACAATCAACGTCAGGGGCGCGGGTCGATCAACCGATTCCAGCCAATTTGAGTCCAGCCTCTTTTTCACGTCAATCCGGTAATGTTCTTGCCGCCATGCCGCCTTCAATCAGTTGCTGTTGGCATGGCCGTAACGGCTGACGGTAAACGGCTGTTCTTCGCCCGAATCGAGACAAATACCGTTGGTCGTGAATGGGCAAATGGTTGGTTAGATGCGGCCTTGGAAATCCGCCAGTTTTCTTTTTTTATAACCCCGTCACCAAAAGGTGTTTGCACAAGACTCAATATTAAAAATACGAACGGATTCAGCAGATCATTATAGAGGTCGTTCATAGACCACTTTCCCGGTTTATCCAATAATGTGAAATACCAGCTTTCGGTAAGCTCGTAGAGCTTTGATTTCCCCAAAGGAAATCAAGTGTGTCAGGTGGTAAAACGCCACCGCCAACACCGCATGCCCGTAAATTCCAGCCCTGCAAAGTAGAAATCCGCGTCCCTGCGCCTAAATAAGACTTTCTTTGCTTGGGTATTTTTCGGGACAAGCTCAGGGCAGTTCACCAATGCCATTTACGCAGGGTTGGGTCCTAGAGTTTTTCCAAGCCAAGAACAACACCAGTGAACCCTACCATGCTGTTTCTGTTAACTTAAGCGCCAACATCTTTCAGTGAGGGTTTACATCGTTTGAAGACCCGGGGCTTTTGGCGCATGGTCAAAGGTGACAATAGATCACAGCTTTGCACGTCAAAATCGAATAATGCTGAGCCGTCGCATGAGGCCGGCTTGAAGTGGCGCCATTTTCATCATGGTGCCAGTAACAAGATAACGTGTTTTTTTGCGAAAGGCGCTTTTTGTTGTGTGGGTGTGGGTGAATTTGTTGATGAGCGATGATCGGCCATGAATCAATCCTGCTTCTATGAAGGTAAAAAGAAAAACGTGGGCGTTGGGTAATTGGGATGGTTCGTCAATAACGTTTCTACGTCAAAAACTTGTTTTGATTTGTTGCTCGGTAAAAACATGGCTTGGGCGGCGGCGAAAATCTGCATTTTTCCTGCTTTTTCCATTACCAGCACTCGATCGCATATGCAGAAGCTAAGGAACAAATCATGCAGAGAAACAATCACGGTACAAGGCAAGCTGCCAGCAGTTCTAAGACTTCGTTGAATGACGAATATCGAGGTGGTTAGTTGGCTCGTCTAAAAACAACACTTCGTCCGACATTGCACTAAAGCGGCCGCTATCATAACGCGCTGGCGTTCACCACCTGATTTAGCGATCAAAAGCCGGTCAAGCAAAGATTGAACCTACGTCCCTACAAAAGCGCTAAGGCTTTCTATGATTCGACTATCATTTTCTGAGCGTTTCCAGCTTGGTCGACATTTGGCGTTTAGGCCAATTTCCAAGCCATTTCAAACACCGCTTAAGCCGAATTCCTGCGCCAGTGTCTGCATACAGTGGCAATGACGCTGTGCGCACTGCGGCGCCGAAAGCGACCAAAATATCCCTGTCCAATCCAAGTAAAAACTTGCCCTGAATGAGGGCCTATTCACTCCGATAGAAGGCAACGCAGTAAACTGTTTTTCCTGGCCATTTGGCCCGAAACTGGCGACACACTCATCCCAGCCGTAATGGTGACATTAAACAGGGTTTCCAGTAAAGGCTTTGTCACGGTAAAGGCGACGCACGCCAACGTTATCAGTGCATGCTGGCGGGCTGGCAAACTGAAAAGTAGCAAGCGTCGTCGTGTGGATGGCTATTTGATGGAGAGAGTACTTTGCTCTTCAAGGTAAAACAGATTCCGTTGATTAATAATTGTTATATATAACATTTTTAATTATTAAGTACCATCCTTCCTTGTTCTATTGACTAGAATGCATGATGAACAAAGCACTTAAAATTACGCCGCAAACTATACGGAACAGGGTGGTATGAACAAAGGTAATGTTAGCGGGGGAATTTTCAATCTTGAGATGCGCCTAAGAAGATACAAAGTGTGCCAAGAAAAATTAAAAAACCAATGCCGCTTAGGTATTGGCTTTGTTATTTATCTTTGGGTTTTTTGTCTTGAATCCGTTTTTACACCGTAAAAGCGCTTTTACTTGATCGGTCCAGCTCATCCGAATTGGTTAGTGTTTCTTGAACTGAATGACTGAATACGTCTTAGAAATCTCTAGCACTTCTTTGACATCGAAGACAAGCTAACAGATTCTCATTAATCTCCACGGTAACCTTACTCTGTTCTCTGTCGCACTGCTGTTTGCGCGGTGAAGTTGTAATACGACAGCGATTGCTTAACAAAGTAATGGATTTCCTTGGTTTTTTGCGACAAAGAAACACCTGGAACCTGCATATTGACACTATCTGTAAATGGGCAAGACACCGCATTACTCACACAGGATTGAAGGTCAGTTGATCATACTTTGGAATGTCCCTTCGGTAGACGCCTTGAGTTTACTGGCTAATTCCGCGAAGCTTCGTCAGCAACAAACGGCAAAACCTCGGCCTTGTTCGCCCGCCTCTTGCTGGCCTCAATGGCTGCGTTTAGCGGCGAGCCAAGTTTGGTTTGTCAGAAATGCCAAGATCACATCCAATACTGAGGCGATTTTATCAGACCCGCTCTGATTAGCTGACTGATGACAGAGGCCTGCCCATTGTTGATCTGATTTTGCAAGGCTGTCCAGTTGTTGAAATTGAATTGTTAAGCTGTTCGACCCCTCGTACTGCCAAAGCGGTTAAGGGAATTCGACTTCTTTCCCACCGTGCTGGCTGCAATTGTGTGCGACTTCTCGAGTTGCTCCTCCCATTTCTTCACCGGCGGTCACAATAAAGTCGAGAGATTTGGGTGTTGGCGCTCACTAACTTAGCAAGATGTTGTTGCAGATTCCTCCTAAGCCATGCATTTCCTTGGTCGGATTGCTCACAACCCTACTCTCACTTCGGCCTATTAACGCCAAGTTTGGCAACAAAGCCATCCTGCTCTCGCTTAAGTTCGCTCGGTTTCATCTCTTTTTGTGCTATTGATTCCGGCGTGGTAAGGTCACCATCGCCCCGCGCTGATCTCATGCAACGCCATAGGTGAACACGTTTGATGGCTCTGGATATGGTTACGAGGCGCAAACCACCCAAGAGAGATGCTGGCGATGATTACACATGACCGCCAAAATGGCGACGATAATTTTAATTCGTTTGGCAAAAAAGATCAATTCTTTCTTTTCATGTTGGCAGCATGGAGAGGCAATGAGCTCTTCTGAATGATCGTACAGGTGCGGTAAATTAATGAAATGCCGTTTGGTTTGCGCCGAATGAATCGAACCATAGCGGCGTAGGTGATTTCCTCGCCTAACCTTCTTCAACCATTTCTAGGCTGCGCGTAGCAACTTTCAAAGTTTGACAATCAAATCGACTAAAAAATCTTTGATTTCAAGGAATGTCCAGAACGTCAGTTTACGGAAATTCCTGCAATTCTGTCCATGGGCTTGTTGAGCATTTGGATAGCACGTTTTTTCCAACGACCGAGTCTGACAATACTTCTTTTTGCAAAGAACCAGCGAGGCCAAACGTCCAAGCGTGATTGATAAAGGTCTCTGTCCCTGCGTTTTGTACCAAGGCTGGTGCGTGCGTATTTACCTATGCTGCTTTGGAGGTAACCCACTAGTGCTTCTGCAGCGATCACAACCAGACCAAAAAATAAACGCTAAACTACCAAAAATGCGATGGTGTAGGCGTCTCTATTGTATGAAATATACCCATAATATAATCCTGATTTACGGTTTCTTGTATATTGAAACTAACTTGCCTATCCTTTGCTATAAAAACCGCCTTTCGTCGAAAAATATGATAAGGGCAATAGCGACCTTATATAAATGGCACCAGACTTACTAATCCGCCAAAGTAAGCCTAATAAAGGCTAATTGAATCAAGTGGGTTAATTGTTTAATCAGTCAAACGTTTTAATAAAGAGTACGAGGTGGGACCCTCAAATCCACCCTTTAAGTAGTCGATAGGGATATACGTCGCACTATACCGAAGTATAAACAGTAATGTGATTGTTTTCATATAAAAAAACTAAAGCGTGCGTGCGATATAGGAAGGTACCAATCATTAGTGAGCTTTGAGATGGGTGTTAATCAGCGTTGAACATGAGGGTAATTAATAAATCATAAACACCGCCTTCTTCCCGCTACATGGGTGTAAGGAAACAAAACAAATGTCCGCCAGAGGTGAGGTTGTTACCAGTCAAAAAATCCTGTGTAGACAAGGTGTCCATCCATGAGTTGCAGCGCGCATTACCTTGCTGAATTCGGTCTGGCAGCATTATGGGTGCTTTTTAGATCTGTCATGGCGTTGTGTGGTCAGCCCAAACGTGCGAACGCAAATATTTGGTTCATGGCTGTATTGTTCCCAAAATAACCATTGATCAACCTTGGCTTTTTTTGGATTAGATTCAACTTGGCAATAACGGGGATTGATGCGCTTCTGCTAAGTACAGAAAGGCACCGCGTTGCTTTCGCTCAAACATTGCCCATCATCCAGTTCTAAAACAAGAAATTTTACCGTTTGGATTCATCGCCAAAAAAACGTAGGAGTGTGGTTTCGCCCTTCGTGATGTCCGTATCTTTTAATGTGACTTTTAAGCCTTAAAAAAAGCCACATAAAACGAATTTTATAACCGTTTACCGGAAAGGTAAAATTCGTGCAAATCATCATGCAGCTCCTTGTGACTATGGAATAAACGTGCTTGATGATCTTCCCCGCAATCCGCACTGATAAAAAAGCCCAAAATTAATTGATGGCAACAACACACTGACAGGTTCCTGATGGAATAGAAATGGGTAAATACATGAGCTATTAAACGATGAAATTACAGGCAAGTTTATCAATCGCCCGAAAAAAAATCAATATCGACTGGTCGCCATGAACTGATCTGGCCGGCTCCTCTAACGCTGACAGAAATGTATAGATTATTTTTTCCGCTGCTAAATTTTAGGAGCAATCTGATACTTTATGTGCTTTACCTGATAATTACATTTTTTCGAGATGAAATGAAACTCATGAATGTTGGAATTTATCTTTACCATAAAGCCAGAGGTGCTGGACTTTTCTGGTCCATTGGAGGTGTTTTCTACGGCGTCTCGTGGTTTGCCAAAACGATGAAAACCTTTTAATGTTTTTTTGATTGGTGAATCAGGTGAAACGGTAATCGCTAGAGCTGGCTATAAAGTGGTTCCTAACTAACAGTTTCGAAATCATACGAATATTGTGTGTTGATCGTTGTAGGTGGTGATCACACTGAAAGAGATAAAATAAAAGCGCAGTGTGATTGATTGGAATCCATCGAAGCAGGCTAAAAAAGCGAGCTTGTGTTGCTTCTGTCTGCACAAGGCGCTTTTCTATTGGGAAAAGCAGAAGTACTACCAATCACAAAAAGTGAACGACGCAACTGGGAGGATAATCGCCCGATCTGAAAGCAAATGTTACAACACTAGATGTAATAGAAAATTTTACGCTGGGTCGATGAGGTGACATCATTACTTCTGCTGGTAATTTCCTGCAGAATGATAATGAACTTAACATATTGTTAGTAAGCTTCATAGCCTAGATTGCTCGCAAGAAAACGGCTAGCCAAAATGGATTTTGATTGGACTAAATCGTAGTTTAAAGCACAACCTGTAACCGTAATAAAACCGCCCACATTTTTTCGTTATTTGTCCCCACTGAGATGCCTGAAACTCTCCGCTTGATGTTTCTCAAAGGCGGCTTTTGTCGGTAAATTCCTACGAACACATCAAAGATCTATGCAGGTTTCTTGGCAAATCTCTTGTTTACGTGGGTGGAAGAACCAAAACATCCTGACCTCTTGATGAGTCAGGATGAAATGTGATTGGCAAGCTCACGTAGTAACGCGGCTTCTAGATCTTCCCGCGGGTACGGTTATGTATCCACTTAGGGTGACTTTAGACATTTTTACCCTCACGCTTTTTCGATTAAACTACTTTTTTAGATGACCAAGCGGACCAGTTGAATTTCCACCGCGCAAAACAGCGAAAGTAATATAACAATACCCCGATGCCTTGTAAACCGCTAATTGTATAGAAACCAGCGAAAATAGTCACGACAATTGGCGGTAACAAAGGATAGATAAATTGACAATAAGGCAATAAGGTTAGTAGCTAGTTTCTGAAGCTTGTCATAACTAATGATATACATAAAACTGGTTAACAACAGCACCAAGAAATAAGAGGTCTATCCATTGACTTGGTTTGCGTCGGTAAGCTTGTATCGACAAAGGGTAGCAGCATAAAAATACCCCACAAATGACCTTGAAATCAAGGCCACAAAAAAAGTAGAAGGGTATTTGGCTGACTTTTTTGTGATTAGGTGGTGATCGTAATAAAGCAGCGCGGCGCCTAATGCGAAGTAATAAACCAATAAGTGCGGAAGGTTTCATTGTCTTGGGAAACAAGGTGGAATCCGTAGAGAAAGAGCGTCCCGAACTTCCGCTAAGTTCTAATTCGACGATCAAGAAAAGCCTGTAAACGCAAGCGCTAACCAAAACAGTAAGCTTTTCCCAGACAGCTTGTCCTTGTGAGTACGCGCCAGCCAATACAAAAATAATGGCTGCATGTGAATACGCCACTGTGCGATAGAAACGGAATGTAATTCAAACGAGGCAAACAAAAAATCCGTTTTGCAACTAAGGTAATGCCACCTAAAGAGGAATCAGCCAGATCGCGTTTTCGTTGAAAACTCACGACGGATTAATCCTGCATAATAAGCATAACCACCTAGAAAAAAGCAAAACCAATAAACACAAGGCGAAAAGAAAATGACATTCCACACAGATTTGCTCAGCAACTGATAACAAAGTAACCAAATAGTTCCAGACAATATCCTTGCGAAAGTTAACATCCAATGCTTGCCTATCGTAACTAATTTGACTGTTTCATAAATGCGCCTCCTTTGTAAGAATTTGTTTACTAAACTTACCTTATTAATCAAAGATGTTTTCTTTGTAAGGTGAGTAATTCTATGGTTTATAGAATAAAGCGACAAAAAAGGCCTTTTGGCAGACAAAATAAAAAGACAAATACGTAGATACTGTATTATTGTAGGTAAAATGAGAAAATGACCTTAAAAAAAGAAGATGCCCATTTTGGATGGCATAGATACGCGCTTAATCGAGCTACTTTACGATACCGCCAGAACCTCTGTTACCGGGAAACTCCGCTCGTGCGGTTGGAAATGACGGCACGAGTTGTAATGAACGACTAAGGCGACTCGAAGA
>Ga0163217_1080797_pt1 | contig 18179 bp, 11 predicted proteins | sample SynspAceP_FD_185933 | JGI IMG/M metagenome (GOLD analysis project Ga0163217, IMG submission 185933) | Saline lake microbial communities from Ace Lake in Antarctica - Synechococcus sp. Ace-P (PacBio error correction) | ecosystem: Environmental > Aquatic > Non-marine Saline and Alkaline > Saline ...
AGAAGAAAAGGAAAGGAAAATATTCCCTTTTTTCATGTTAAATTTAAAAAAAATAACTGGAAGGAAACGTCCCCCAAATTTAACGGTTCCCCAAGTAGATCGTCCCTGAATCATCTTGGTTTTGGGCCCTCGGCTTTTTGGAAAATTTTTGAATGGTAATTTCCACTGTCAAATGCTTAGCCACGCCCAAACCTTAGGGGATTTGATCGGAGAAAAAGAAGGCCACGATAACACTTTTCAATTTACCCCATTTGGTTGATTCCCCATTCCCCCCCAAAATTAATCGAGGTCTGTGTAACTTGGTAATATTTTAACCAAAATGAATCTAAGTTTTAACATTCTTCCAGTGAAAGCCATTTCTGTGCTTCGCGATGATTAATCTTCAACCTAACTCCTTTGGGTAAGACCTGCGAAATTCTCAATCTTCGTGATGCCATAAGTATTCGGTTCGGTAGAAGGAACATTACCATATCTTGCATCTTGCTTCAATGGACTCCTGAATTCTCCTAATCCGAAAGTTGAGGACACCTTATCGCCGCCCTCGAGTTTCCTACTGCTGCGGGACAACTGGGAAAGCGCAATAAACCGGCACTTCCTAATTCCTTTGCGATTTTTTTCTCTCTCAAAATGCCGAGAAATACTTTGCAATTTCCTCGCCTCTCGACTTTCCTGCCCTCCGTAATAACCCCATTTTTTGGAATCTCCGGACAAATGAGTTGTAGGTAATGATCTACAATCAGTCTGAATATCAATGTTTTGTGCTTTGAGTTTTCGACATTAGCCCGCAATTCCAAAATAGAAAAAGTGCTGGTGTATCGTCTACAAAAAAGTTGGGTGCTTTTGGATAATTTGGCTGTTTTTTATATGAACCAACTGAAGGCCAACTTCATTGCTCGGCTAGTTGACCCTTTTTTTATTTTATCAGAATCCAATTCTGCTCTGCACTGATCAAATCGATTGACCAAATTGAATGGAAGGAACAATTTCGAGTGAGAAAAATCGCAAACGGGCTATATGAATCTACCGCTGCATTTCGAAGTACAAGAAAGGACAAATTGCCGTTTTAACCTCGCTGGCCGTGCTGCAAAAATAACCAAATCCGATTTTGCCAAAGCCGGAAGTAACCCGATCCAAGGCCTGGTGAGAAATCCTGATGGAAACTCGCAAGTCAAACCATCTTTTTGAAGCTTTTCTTTGCTTCCATATTCGATAATTGCTTCCCGCATGATGGACTTCATGTTTTTCAGAGTAGTTTTACGGAAATATTCCTTTTCTGAAATCTATCAAAAAGACTCTGTTCCATTTTACCAAAAAGCTCGAAGAACGTCGGTAGTTCCTCCTCGTACGGCATCCCGCTGAATATCAGAGGAAATTTTCGAATCAATTTCGCGCTTGATTGACTTGCTCAGTTATTGATTCTTGCGTGTAACTCGATATTGGCTGCTGAGGCAAACTTTGGCAGTAAGTTTCGGTAATATAAAGGCTTCCACCTGCTATCTCCAAGCTTCCATTTTTTCCGAAGCTGGCAGTCACTGTAACTAAATTCAATCGGTTGACTATCGGTGATAAATCTAGAATTGCCTGAAAAATAACTGATGAAACATCTTTGTAGAAGCTTTCGACTTAAGAATATCAATCAGCATTCGGTTAACCGCATCTTTCTCTAACATAAGCGCACCAAAAACCCGCCTCTTCTAGTTCATCGCCTGCGGAGGGACTTTCCCAGCTGTGATGAAGGCGTAGATAAGTAGGTTTTAGCGGGTTGATTCTTGGACATTGTTATTTTTTCTCGGTCATGTAAACAAAATGTATCCCCTTTGAGTCAAGAGTTTTTGAACAAACTTTTCAAAAGTTTATAAACAGTCCCTACAAAAGCAAAAAAAATCAAGCCCTTTGATCGGAATTACTTTATAATATTTTACAAATATACACATTCGCGGTAATGCGGAAACATACTCAAAGCATCGCCCAAGGTAAAATGCCAGAGCATTTCAGAAAGTGGATATTAAAAGACGCTAAAAGCCCCCTAAAATCGGTTTGGTCAAGAGCAATCCATATTTATCCAGAAAATGAGGAAAAAAGGAAGTTTGAAATGAGGTATAAATCAAGAGGGAAATCCCTAAGGGTTGCCAAAGGCAAAGAAGATAAATTGACAAACTGGATCAGATCTTGGTCGCTTTATCCAGATTAAACAGATAAAGAAAGAAGGTCAAAGATACGTGATTACAATAGCCAGAATGAATACCTAAACAATAACTAAACAAGTCAAACTGCCAAGCCCGATCATAAAGAGATAAGAAGAAATCCCTAACCTGTTTTTTGGCTGGCGTTTGCCTTGCTATAAAATTGAATCTGTCTTTTGGTGATGAGGAATGGATATACCTCCTACTCCAAACAAGGCAAAGCCGATAATATAGATCTTCGAAAGCCAACAACTCCTTCCCCAAACAAAGTCGAAGGTCTCCAATAATTCTCGAAAAATATCCAGACTTCGGCGATGACGCCCCATCAATCCCCCATACTGCTCTACTTTGATCAATTCCTACTTTTTTCCAGGGACTTTTCAGATAAAATCACCAACCCAAGCGGCATGTATAAAAAGGAAAAGACGAGGTAAGCAAATTTATCTTGGGAGCAATCTGATTGTAGATATATGCTCGAAATTAGCAAAAATTGTAGGAGCGCAAAAAAACTTCTAAAAATTTCAGCCCGTAAGGGGTCGTCTCCGAGGTATTAAATAATTTTTTTTTTTTTTAAGTTTTGAGCAGAATACGACTTAAACCACCCATGAGCAATTACACTTCATCGCCATTGGCGGAGCTTTGTCATGCATAATTTGGCGCTTGGCATTGGTTTCAAAAAGGCTATCGCCGTCACCGGTCTCCTGATGATGAAATCTATGAGGCCTTCCGACAGCCGACTTGAAGAAGCCGGATTGCCTGCGGCATAATGGAATGGTTTTTCCTGAGAAAATCCACGAAAAATTTGGATGGAATTATTCCATTGGGATGCACGCCCGGATCCGTATTAATCCCGAGCTTCAAAAGCCAAGAACTCGAAATTCCAGTTTATTCTTTTCCGGAATTCATCTTCAATCAAAGTCAGAATAAAAAAAGAGTAGTCATTGTGTTCCCATGGGAAGACCTCGATAACCTCCATTATCTACATGTAATGAAAGATCAAAAAGTTGGATTTTGATTACTTGGAATTGAGCTAGATCGAGGGATTCGATTTGATGGTGAGAAAAATTATCAGATGCTCCCTATCATCATTATTGAAGGGGAATGAATACTTGAACTTCTCCGCTTAGTCGAAGGTCAAAATTCTTTTCATTACATGCATATATCGCATTGGTTCAGCGGAATCGCTTGGGATCATTACAATGTTTTTTCTGATTTTTGAGGGTTATAAGTCACTCTTTAAGCCAGTTTATGGAAATGGACAAACGCGGCAGATGGAGAATTGGGATTTAAATTGCGCCTGCGGATTCGCTGGTAAAAAACTGCTGCCTGAAATGTCCCAGATCGAAGGGAAAAGAAAACTGCCTACAATAGCGCAAATCCTTCGCTGATCGAGTCAGGTCCCAACCATTCTTAAAACCGAGTCAGGGTTAAATTCCTAATTCAAAATTTTCGGAGAAACACAACCTCCAGAATCTCAAGGAGCAATGAATATCTGCAAAGTCTCTTGGTATAAAAACCTACCGATTTTTACGATAGCATTCAATCATTTAAAGGTGGCTGGCAAAAGGCAAGAAGTAATTCTTGATACAGGTTTCGAGCACGATATACCGTGACTTTGCGCATGCTCTTCTAAGGCTGGCAAGCCACAAGTCCGAGCGGTAAAGACACAATTCCCGGAAAGACAACTGGTTGCAAGTACAAGAATTACATACCTATTCCTCCCTCAACAAGGCTTTTCCTGCCTAATTATGCGATAACAATGGACGCTGCAGTCTTAGCTATTGTCCCTATTTGAATCCACATGCAGTCGCATTGAAAAAACTTCCCAGTTGATGGACGAGGCAACACCTAAGAGAAGGATTAAGCCGTCCCGATTAAAATTATTTACCGATAGCGCAGCATAAAGGACTTACCTTTTATCACTTGGACTATTCTAATCCAACCTTGCTTTTGATTTAGGCTCGGGCAACTATGGACAACAATGGACCTCGAAGGGATCAAAACAAAATTCAACTAATCAATGAAATTACAACTTAAAAAAAACTCCATTGCATTTTTGACCTAGAGGCCCACTGGGACAAATATTTCCACTTGATCGAATCGTAGAGATTCGATGTGGAAAGCTCCACCCTGATGGTGAACAAGAAAATCTATACCCGCCAGGTAAATCCTAACGTAACCTATTCCCCGGAAAGTTTTCCTTGATTCACGGGATTTTATGACAAGACATTAAGGACAACCAACTTTTCAAGGACTTGTCTGCGAGAGATTTTCCAACTTTATCGGACAGTCGGACCTTTCAGGAATTCAATTGTCTTAAAATTGATATTCCCACTTTTAGTGGAGGAATTCTTAGATCAGGAATGAATTTGATCTTGATAAGCGGAAATCTTACTCTACTCCGACTCCCCAGAAAATCTTTCAACATGATGGAAAAAGCGGAATTTTGACAGCTGCATATAAATTTTACTGTGGGAAAGAACATCAAAAAATGCACACAAGCGGCAGAGGCCGATACCTTGGCGACAATGGAACGTGGTCACATCTCAAAATCGAGCGAATATCTAGGTGAGCAATGGAAGATCTGCAAGGAATAAGTTGGGAGTCTTTGAAAATGATATGAAAAAACTCCACGCTTACTTAATGAGAAAAAATGGTGGATTTGCTGGAAGATATTGTCTTACAATGACAAAGGGGAAAGGAGGTCTTTAAATTTTGGAAACAAAAGGCAAAAACCATTCTCAGGTGCTTAAAGAAGAGCCCAGCTACTATGACTGGATGATGCGCCGGCATTTCCCGCTTGACACTAAGCGAAAGCCTGACTACAGGTGAAAAATTGAGAGGAATTTAATCAATAAGAAAAAAGTAACAAGTAAGCAAGAACATAAGTAAAATCAAGTCGTTAGAAAACCAAGATTTTTAGAACCAAGAAATAAGAAGGTAGCATCAGGAATTATAGAACCAAGAAATCAAAGATGCTAAAGACAAAATTTTAGGAGAATCAGCTTACACTTCTCATAATTCTTCCTAGGCACAATGAAAGCCTCCTTGGGTAACTTTAGAATGTACATTGTACTATAATCTTGATTCTTGAATAGCTAAAAATCTAGCTACTTGATACTTTCCTATCTTAGCCGCTCATCATAATATCTTTCATCGGCCTTCGCCATTTGCTGATTCAAATTTCTGATTCTAGGTCAGGGTCTGGGTGAGTTGATAGAAATTCCGGGGGAGCTTGTCCCCCAGTTGCGGACATTCTTTCCCCAAAAATGGGAGCCTGTCGAGGGTCAATATTCCAAGCATAGCCATAAAAGTAAGTCCTAACTCAATCCGCCCCTCTAAATTCCATGTTTTCCTAGAGAAAACTGAGCATACCCAGTTCACTTCCCAAGCCGAACGGATTGCAAAAGGACTGCCTGGTCAAGCTAAGATTCTGACCAAAATGCGAAGATAAGGACTTAACTCCGAAATTAGACACTATAACCATTGGACATTCGCTCCCTTGCATGGGCCAGCTACAAGCGTGAGCAATTCCATGCCCGCCATCCCCTCGCTATTCGGTAAAATCATCTTTCGTAATAGGACATGATCCCAGTGTAAAAAGCCAACTTTTCCTCCTGGCATACAACCACGCATTGCTTTTGGTCACTTTGATCAAATTGAATTGCAATCGAAAGATTGAGTGCAATTTCAAGAAATAGCCCTTCTTGGCTCAAAATTTCTTCGACCAGCGGCAAAGCCATTTTTCGTTTGCCAACCCAACAAACGACAGCTTGTCCCTGAGCAGTATTGGTAACTACTTTTTCTTCTTCAAACACTTGCTATATTGTTCATTGACTGGGCAATGATCTCCGCATCAGAAACTCGCATCTGGTCCGTGGATCTTCCAGTTAAAGGAACTGTTGGGAACACGCGTGCAGAATCATTCCTAGCGTAAAAACAAGAATTATCTTTTCATGGTATTAGTTTTTTTCTATATTCAGTTATTCGAAATGATACCAGAACCATTTTTCTTTATTTTTAGTTTCAAATATAAAAATATGGAACTACACCAAACTCAAATCACCCTGAATTCAAAAGCGATTGACTATCAAAAATAAAAATGACCAATCCGATGGTTTTTGGTTCGCGATGCCTTGCCTAAGCTTCCCTCAGCTATATTTTGGGAAGGTTACGAATCAGACAATTTCAGCTGAAAAATGCGAAAGTCAGAAATCCCCTATTTTCTGGCGTTCCCAAAATCTTTTAGAGTCATTTATTTTGCTGCGATGGCAGGAGCTGCCGAATCAGCACGGGCACTTTGCAATTGGGCTCTAAGCCGGAAGAGGGAAATTCTCTATGCTGGTGGTTTGACTTTCGAGCTAGAAATTTCAAAAAGGCAATGAGAAATAACCTTCACTTGTAATCAGGGAAATCGAATTATTCGAACTAATCGAGGGGTTGGAAATCATGGAACGGGACAATTGATGATGATTTCAAGTGGAAAAGTCCCTCTGGTGAAGAAAGTGGCAAGGGTTCTACGTGACTTGGTCTTTCAAGCGGAAATCTTAAAAATCCAATCTTTTTCTCTCTGACAAATAAAAGAAATGAAAGTGCGCATAAAACTCGATCTTTTGGGCCATTCTAAAAAACTCATGATGGGGATTTCCTTCATTGTTATCGAATCACTAATTTATCCCATTGAGCAACGAAAACCAAGCTGGTAATTTTGATCATCAGATTCTTGCGAACTGAAAATCTGATTCAATAATGCGCATAATAGCCAGTTCTTCGTCTATTCCCATTCTTGCTTTTTTCCATATTACGAGCTAATCTGGCCTTTGGTGAAGTAAGAAAGGATTGCGCCATAGACTGCAAATGCCACCATTTTGGAGAACCTGAAAGGAACCCGCTGTGATTTGGCCTTTTTGGAGATTTCTCTTTTTACCTCTTTGGGGTCCAATGACGGTAGTTTACCCGTCTTTTTGAACCGAAAGGCATAAAGGTTCGGACTTCACCTCAAACGTTGGGAGAAAATCTTGCTCGATCTTGAATTTAATCTGAAGAATAGCGATCGGCAGTAAGTAGAATTTTTTTGATCTAAAAATCCTGCGTAAGGTTAATTTTAAAGGTAATCGCCTACCCAAGAGCTTTAAAGAATTAAAATAGCCTCTCGAATTCGTAAGAATCATTTCTGGAGAGCCCATCACTTCAATGAAAACCCTTCCAAGTATTTCTTATCCGTAGCATAAATCCACATTTTCCGCGAGTTAGGACAATTTGGGCCAAAGGCCATAAAAGCATGTAGTAAAAGAAAAGCCTAGAACCCATTTTTTCATCTCCCGAAAATTATTGGCTTTAACTTCCAAAGAAAATATTGTCCAGTTTAAAGAACCTTAAAGTTGAGTTTACGGCCTGATATTGGTTATTACTATTCCAAGCAATTGATTCTGTACCAAGAAAACTCATTATTTTTTTCGTTATCGATAACCAAGATCGATTTGCAGGAATCTTTAATCCCCTAAACTCGCTCAAAACCGGGCCAAATAGATTAATCTCACGCCCTCTGATTCCGGTTCGTGCCTGATAGAAATTTATACGCTTCCATTTGGAAGGTTTTCAGGATCGATATAGAATACCAAATGTCTTTTTCGTATGGCAACCCGAGCTACAAATAACTTTTACCATTCATTCCTTCTTTCACCCGCGACTTGTTGAATCGATTTGAGTTTCCCTGATCATTCAGCTCATGGGAAAGTCCCCAGAGGTAAGGTATATATAGTCGCCGCATCCGAATAAGCGCGGGGGGGGGCCTCCCCCCATTTTTTTTTTCTATTCTCCATTGAAAACTTGAAGCGCGAGTCATGCCAAACAATGTAATTCAAGGATTGATTTCGGATAGAACCCAATTTTGATTGAATTATTCTCACACGCTGCAGCAATAGAATCTTGGGTTCTCTTGGCGCAAGGCAAACTGTCAGTAAATTTGAATGTTGCTTTGAGCGTCGGCCAGGCCTGAATTTGGATCATGAAATTCAATGGATTTTTTGGATCAAACTCATTCCGTCCGTCAAATTGATCCGAAGCCTTTGGCGCATGCGAAAGTGATCAAGGAAATAAAAAAAGGTAGTGCTTCTTCCATAGTTCTAATTTTTCTTTAATCTACTAATTTCGAGAAATGAATTCAAACTCAACACCGTTTGCTCCCCCCAAGTGGATTTTTACATCTTGGAAATTTTGTAAATTCCTTTTTGGTGACCAAAGTTTTGCTGAAAAAGCATGGCGCAAAATTCTGCTTCGAAATCGAATGACCTAGATTCAGGAGCGCGCTAAAGGAAGAATATGTACAAGACATATTTTGACAACAGACTGGATTTTCATGGAACTAACTATGACAGGAACCAGAAAAATCTTGACGGGATTTGAAAAGCGAATTTTGGTCCACAAAATCCATCGTATGGAAGCCAGTATCAAGGTTGCAGCAAACTTGAGGAAATTGAGTTGAAAAGAGGCTGTCTTTGGCTCTGTGATTGCCTCGCAAAAAAATTTCAACAGAAATGGATTCCAGCGGTTACTATTTTAAGGTCAATTGCAAGATCGTTCGAATTCCCTTGGATCGGTAAAAGGAAGCCGCTTGGCGATTTAATGCTTTGGAAACTGAGTTTTGAAATTTAAAAAACCTAACCAAATCAACTCAATACCCTCATTGGTCTTACCGACTGCGATAATTTGCTTTCTCTATTTTGAGAAAAAAAAGACTTAAAGCCCGCTTATCAGCTCACTTCTTTGGATTGATGAACTCCATTTTGGTATTGATTTGATCGTCAGAGGCCAGGATTTATAAAGCTCCTGCCTTAGCTCAACTTGCTATTGGCTGAAAAGCTTAAATAAGTCAGATTTTCAGGATATCAAATTTTTTCAATCACCCGATTTTTGAAAGGGACCCAAAAAGAAAAAAACTCTTCCAAATCAGATGGAATCACCTCGATCAAATCTAATGCGGGGAGTCAGGAAAAAAGCCCAAAAGGACATCTCTCAAACTCTAGTGAATACCTTGGGAATCCAGAAATAACAGGACTTTGAAAAGCTTCAAACAACAATTCTTGAAAGCCTAAAAAAACCCAATAAGAAAAATCTTCATCGGGGTTTGTGGGTGAATCAAGGGATAATTCTTCGCGCCAAATAAGATTTTTGGTAATTGTACTGAATTTTTTGGACCTTGGAACTCTAAGCCTTCTATCTATCTTGATTCTTACTATTAAAAAATCCTCCTTCTCAATTAATAACTTTTGCAGGCATTCCCTGGTGCAACTTTGAATTCTCTGTAAACTTTCGAATATCCCTCATTGGAAGTCGCCAAATCCTCAGCACGCAAATTACATCTGTGACCCTTCGATAAGCCTTTGAAAGAAAAGTTCTATCCTTCATTTTTCCAGTTGGGTCGATAATGAACGAAAGCTATATTTTGCATTAAAATAATCCGTACCCGCATCAAAATAAGCCTCATTGTAATCATGCACATTCACGCTTATGCGCAGTTATTAGACGATCTCCGCACGTCTCGCTACATCGATACCCGACACGTGGTGTTCACGTTCTCGAGCGAGATCACACTTTCAACGGATTTGAACATTTCCTGTGCCTTATATTAAGAGATTGGTAAGGTTTAATCCACAAGGTCCTTCTGATAAGTCTTACTATTACGAACTTATTATAGTTGTTAGGCATATATTATATTATACTGTCCTTGCGGCAGAATAGTCATATGTATTACCACGATATGTTCAAACATTATGATTCACAAGATACAATAAGTCGTTAATCACCTGCATACTACTCAATATCGATTATTACATTTATAACTTCAAACACTCATCACACTACTAACACTATGAACACCCCGGTCCCGCTCTCTATTATCTTGCAGAGATAGATACTCTTTCCAAAAGAAATTCTCGTATGGACCATTCAAGATTAGTAGACATAAGCCACAGCAGTCTAGGGTCTTTGCTGATGCAGCCATAGCGAGCAGTATTTCAGCTTGCTTTAATTCCTTCTCTTACAAGCATAACACGCCGCTTTCAGAATCGAAGATATTCCCTACCTTCACACCCACTTAGCAGGAAACAAATTTGATTACATCTGCAAAGCACGATTACCGCTTCAGGCAAAATTAACATCACTCAGATTCCGTTGCATATTGAAGACATCAGCTGGAGCCAATTGCTATGGCTATTGCAGATCACATTATTGCTTGTTTCGCCGTAAAGATACGGAGAGGAGGTAGTTATAGACTGGTCTTCACATCGGTCACCTGTCCCTGCATTACGATTCTCACATCGTTCGATAAGTGCGAATGCAGTATTTCACGCGCATTAGCGCCAATTGATAACTAACATTTCCGAGATATAGCCGAATGTATAGTATGTAATAGACGAGATATCCTAACCAGCGACCAGAGTCTGTACTACCATACCACTCCTCTCCTATTTCTAAATAATCACATATTGCACGATGCCATCGGTATTACTGACACGAGTCAACGTAATGAGTATTTACCCAGGTCAGCCGAGGATCATCTCTGGTAGATATCCTACGGAAAATTGAGCAATCCCATAAGATATTATCGTTCTTCGAGTTTCCAATGTTCACTATTGTTTCATATTAACACCGTATATTGTATATCATCAGGATTTCGATCGTAACAACTCGTCGTGTCCACACTACATCAAGAAATTAGATATAGGGGATCTATGATTGTAGCGCTATTAAGCTGGGATACAGGCTATTATTCCCGTCATCATACGATTTTTCAGACCCTGGAGTACTCGGCTCAGTCACTATTTTTGGCTGGCTACTTACCCCCAGAGAAGAAGCGAGCGAGAGCGGCCGGAGGGTGGACATCATATACAGCACTGCTGGACTGCTTGTGCACACGGACGTCGCACCCAGGATTTGATATTGTAAATCACCGTTAATTGGTCTTGTATTGCCTCGCGGGCTATCCGAGGCCATATCTTTGATGATTCCGTGAATTCGAGTCAATAAGTGCATCCATTAGCTTCTTCATTGTAGAAGCGATGACTGTATTTTGTGTTGTCGCTCTTTTCCGATGCTCAACGGATCTGCAGATAGTTCTCTCTCGCTATACCTCTCGATATAGATTACGAGTAGAGACAATATTATATGTTATGCTGTTTTTATTCGCGTCGTTCAATGAGTTGCTATGTATCACATGATTAGTATCTCTCATATCTGGATCTCATCTATTATACCTTGTGATGTCTATAATGCTCGCTCCTTGTGAATCATAGATGGTTTTTATTGGTGAGAAGAAATAAACGCGGTCGCTGCAAAGAGCGGACGTAAACAGTTTTGTATAAAGGTAGTGTGGTTGTCTTTTTCTGTATTTATTGCACCATCAGAGAATTAAGATCTATGGATCAATTCATTCTGAAAAATAGGCTTAGTGAGGTTCCACAATGAAGTCATATTTGGAGGATATCACATATTGTGAGTCGCGTGATGAGCTTCGTCGCAGAACGGGCAATCCTTGCATGATCACTTAGATATTTTTAGTGCAGGATAAAGAATTCCGTAACTGAAGATAGAGTGGCACTAGTAATATGACACGAAGACATCGTTATAGTCATGTGATATCTATAGCTGTGTCAACATTGTTTCTCTTGATGATTTATTCAGAAGACTAAGAGCATAGTGGCTAAGAATAGCACATCGAAACTAGAATATCTAGCAATAAAAGTAGGTAAGGAGCCATTCCACGATCTCTTCGGTAAAGCCCAGGATGACCAGATGCATCAACACTTATGAATGACAGAAGGATAGCATGAAAATGACTCGATAACCAGGTGATACTTCTACTTTAAGGAAATATTATAAGGTATAAGACACCAATAGGCACCATTAATTATTAGGCACACTCATAAGAAGAGAGGATAGAGAGTGAGTACGTTTGTAATACAACTGCGTTTTTCAAGTCATCCACATTATTAAACTGATTCGGAGAGGACACATTGATCTCCGAATGAATCTGCGAGTGAGACCACACATATGTTTGAATTAGTGTGGAACACCTATGATGTGTGTAATAATTTCCAGCATTATTCTACAGGATTCATTGTGCCCCTACGAAATGCGCTCCCGATAATTTACAAATTTCAAAATCCCAAGTATCGAGGTGAGAATACATGAAGTGTAAACTTCCGATTTATGCATCTTATTCTATAGTCATAATAGTTTTAAGTCTAGACGCTTTGGTTTTTATTCTGTACAGGATCTGGGTCTCTAAAATAGTCGGCCTCTTTAGATTCTTCGATACAATTCTGCGATTTTCTTTGGCGCAGCTGGGCTCGAATCTCCAGATTCTCCGATTGGGAATTTTGAATTTTACCTAATCGAGCGCAATCGGGTAGGGAATCCTAATATGATGGTATTCATTCTGTTGAAATATCAAATTGTTTGTTTGAGAATTCATAAAAAGGGGGGTGAGATATGTCTATCGTATAATTGGAGCTATCACGTATAATTTATTGGTGCAAATATAGGTGCCTTGTCTTTGAGATTATTCATTGAAGACAGGTTTCCAGTATTTCAGCAGCCCGAATCTGGTTGGATGGATGATGGACTATGCTTTCTATATTTATTTAGTTGTTTGTCCCACTTACACGTTGGCTTTTGAGATTTGTACCCAGTTAAACAGGCAAAGAGATGCTTATCTGTCTTTCTGTCTACCATCCGGAATTCTTTATCCTCAGTCGGTATAGCCAAATTGTCAGCGCGAGTCAAGAAAAATCCAAGTGATTCCATTTTGGTAATATATATTTCGATGAAATTGATCCCATAGATTGAATCCATAAAAGAACAACCTATGAAAAAAATTTACTTGCTCTTTGCAGCGACCCTTTCCCCCTAAACCTTAGTTCAAGGCAGATTGAACGGAAAATTGAAAGTTGATCAAAGCGGTTACTACAACTCATGAGACGACCCTAAAAAAGGCAAAAGATTGCCTTATCGGGGCTACACAGGCACTCAGCCGGTTTTGGATGAAAAGGCGAACCAATCGCATCGCTTTTCTATACTACATGGCATGTAACGAACAGATATCTCGAATAGGACCACTCGACACATTAGTGATTTCCTTCAATTAGGTGGACCTGGATCAAGCGTCGATTATGGATGCATTTGGCCTATACCGAACAGTGTTCTGAAAATCGACGATAGGCTAATCCTGTCCAGCCTTATGGTACAAATCAAATCCGCATTCAATTCTTGATGTGGCAGACATTGCTACTGATCTGTGAATACCGGTATTATTCAGATTACCAAATCCTGAAACTCCGAGAACGACATTCTTTGGACAATCGGATATTAAATACCTCGCTGACTGGTAATACCTCGTGACTCGTCAAATAGATGGCTTCGCCAAAGTATTTGATAGAGAGAGGTTATGGTACAACTGGGTCGCTGGTTTTAGTTTCTCAAGCTTTAAGAATTCGCATTGGGATGTGATTTCAATGGGTAAATACTAGTATCGCCTACGGACATGGGAATCGACGGGAAGGCCAGTGGAAAATGGCAAAACTACCCGTTACTTTACGGCGACAGCTTGGTATCATAACAATTGCCAGCGATCTCAAAGCAGGAATCTGGATTTGATTTTGCTGAAGCGGAGGCTTTTGCAGAAGTGAACTGCTCCCTGTCAATGGTGAAAGGTGGAAGTCTATTCAGATTCTGAACCGGATGCGGTAGCAGCTAATGGCTCGCTATTGCTGGCATCAGCAAGAAAGCGGTGCTGTCTTACAATTTTTGATGGTTCCAACAGTTTTTGGAAGAGTTTCTTCGCAAAGAAGACTGACCGTGGTCGTCTGGATAGTAGTACGTGAATAGATGATCTGAGATGCAGGTGAAAATCGCTATGATTTTTGATCCAGCTTTGGACTTCGTGAGAATCATGCTTTTGCGCCATGCATTTAATATTTATGCTAAAATGTCTTGACTATCAGACAGACTTGACTACAATCTTTTTGGACCAGTTTCTCTCCCTTGGATGTCAAACGAAACCACGGTTACGATATTTGGGTACTGCGATGCGTCAAAATCCCTATCTAATGTCATGATTCAATAGGCTATTTATGGGGTAGGATTATTTTAATGCAAAATATAGCCTTTCGCATATCGACCAACTGGAAAAATGAAGGATAGAACTTTTCTTCAAAGGGCTATCGAAGTGTCACATGATGTTATTTGCGTGCTGAGATTTGCGACTTCCAATGAGGATATTCGAAAGTTATCGAGATTCTAAAGTTGCACCAGATGCCCTGCAAAAGTATTAATTGAGAGGAGGATTTTTAATAGTAAGAATCAAATAGATAGAACTAGAGTAAGTCCAAAAATTCAGTACAATTACAACTCTTATTTGGCGGAGATATCTTTGATTCACCACAAACCCCGATGAATATTTTTCTTTATTGGGTTTTTTTTTTAGGCTTCGAATGTGGTTTTGAAGCTTTCAAAGTCCTTATTTCTGGATTCCCAAGTATTCACCTAGAGTTTGATAGTGTCCCTTTTGCCTTTTTTCCTGACTCCGCAATAGATTTGGATCGAGGGTGGACCATGCTGATTGGGAGAGTTTTTTTCTTTTTTGGGGTCCCTTCAAATCGGTGGATGAAAAAAATGTGATATCCTGAAAAACCTCTGACTTTATTAAGCTTTTCAGCCAAAAGCAAGTTGGAGCTAAGAGGAGCTATATAAATCCTGGCCTCTGACGATCAAAATCAATAACAAATGGAGATCAATCATCAAAAAGTGAGCTGATTAACGGGCTTAGGTCTTTTTTTCTCAAAATAGGAAACAATATCGGTCGGTAAGACAATGAGGTATTGAGTTGATTGGATAGGTTTTTAAATTTACAAACTCAGTTTCCAAAGCATATTAAATCGCCAAGCGCTTCCTATACATCCAAGGGAAATTGACGATCTTGGCAATGACCTAAATAGTAACCGCTTTGAATCCATTTCTTTGAATTTTTTTGGAGAGCAATCACAGGCAAAGAACAGCCTCTTTTCACTCAATTCCTCAATTGGCTCCTGATACTGTTTCCATACGTTGATTTGTGACCATTCGCTTTCAAAATCCTCAAGATTTTCGGTCTAAGTCACACTTAGTTCCATGCGAAATACCATGTGTGTCAAATATGTCTTGTTACATATTCTTCCTTAGCGCGCTCTCTGATCTAGGTTATCGATTCGAAGCAGAATTTTTGCGCCATTGTCTTTTCAGCAAACACTTGTCACCAAAGGAATTACAAATTTCCAAGATGTTAAAAAAAATCCACTTGGGTGGAGCAAAACGGGTGAGTTTGAAATTCATTTCCTTCGAAATTAGGTAGATTAAAAGAAATTAGAATATGAAGAAGCCTACTTTTTTTATTCTCCTTGATCAACTTTTCGCCATGCGCAAAGCTTCGATCAATTGAGCGGACCGGAGTTGATCCAAAATCCATTGATAATTTCCATGATCAAATCAGCCTGGCGACGCTCAAGCAACATCAAATTTAGCTGACAGTTTGCCTGCGCCAAGAGAACCAGATCCTATGCTTGTCAGCGTGAGAATAAATTCACTAAAATGGTCTAACTCGAAAATCATCCTTGGAATTACATTGTTTGGCGTGACTCGGTTCAAGTTTTTTTCAATGGGAGAAATAGAAAATGAGCGGCTATTCGATGCCGACTATTATACTTACCTCTGGGGATTCCCATGAAGCTGAATGATCAGGGAACTCAAATCGAGTCAATCAAGTCGGGAAAGAGAAATTGAATGGTAAAAGTTATTTGTACTCGGTGCCATACGAAAAAGACATTTGTATCCTATATCGATCCTGAAACCTTCCAAATGGAAGCGTATAAATTCTAGTCAGGAACAACGAATCAAGAAGGGCGAGATTATCTATTATGGCGTTTGAGCGAGTTTTAGGGGATTAAAGATTCCTGCAAACTCGATCTTGGTATCGTACCAGAAAATTAATGAGGTTTCCTTGGTACAGTCAATATGCCTTGGAATAGAATACCAATATCAGGCGTAAACTCATTAAGGTTCTTTAATGACAATATTTTCTTTGGAAGTCTAAAAGCCCATAATTTTCGGGAAGATGAAAAATGGGTCTAGGCTTTTTCTTTTACTACATGCTGTATTGGCTTTTGGCATTGTCCTACTCGGGAATGTGATTGATGCTACGGATTAAGAAATACTTTGGAGGGGTTTTCATTGAAGTGATGGCTCTCCAGAAATGATTCTACGATTGAGAGGCTATTTTTAATCTTAAAGCTCGGGTAGGCGATACTAAAAATTACCTACGCAGATTTTTAGATGCAAAAAATTCTACTTTGCCGTCGTAATCTTCAGATTGGAAATTCAGATCGAGCAAGATTTTCCCACGCTTTGAGGTGAATGTCCGACTTATGCTTTTGGGTTCAAAGACGGGAAACTTACCGTCATTGACGCCAATTAGGTAAAAGAGAAATCTCAAAAGGCAAATCAACAGCGGTCCTTCAGGTCTCCAAAATGGTGGATTTTGCAGTTCCTATGGCGCAAGTCTACCCATTCACCAAAAGGCCCAGTTAGCTCGTGAATATGAAAAAGCAAGATGGGATAGACGAAGAAAAGCTGGGCTATTAATGCGATTATTGGAATCAGATCATTCGCAAGAATTGATGATTCAAATCAGCCAGTGGTTCGTGCCATGGGATAAATTAGTGATTCGATACAAATGAAGGAATGCCCATCATGAGTTTTTTAGACTGCCAAAGATCGAGTTTCTGCGGCACTTCAATTCTTTTATTGTCAGAGAAAAGCAGATTGATTTAATTAAGATTTCCGCTTTAAAGACCAAGTCACGTAGACCTTCCACTTCGCTTCACAGAAAGGACTTTTCCACTTGAATCCTCATCAATTGGTCCCTTCCATTGATTTTCCAACCCCTCCGATTAGTTCGAATAATATCGATTCCCCTGATTACAAGTAAGGTTATTTTCTCATTTGCCTTTTTTGAAATATTCAGCTCGAAAGTCACCACCAGCATAGAGAATTTCCTCTTCCGGCTAGAGCAATTGGCAAGTTCGGTGCTGATTTCGGCAGTCCTGCATCGCAGCAATAATGGACTTAAAGGATTTTGGGACGCCAGAATAAGGGGATCGTGACTTTCGCATTTTCAAGCTGAATTGTCTTGATTCGTAACTCCAATATAGCTGAGGAGCTTAGCAAGCATCGCGAACCAAAACAACCATCGGATGGTCATTTTATTTTGGAATAGTCAATCGCTTTTGAATTCAGGTGATTTGAGTTTGGTAGTTCATATTTTTATATTTGAAACTAAAAATAAAGAAAATTGGTTCTGTATCTATTTGATACCTGAAAGAAAACTAATCACACTGAAAAAGATAATCTGTTTTTAGCGCTAGGAATGATTCTGCACGCGTGTTCCACAGTTCTTTAACTGGGAAAGAATCAGACTAGTGCATTCTGATGCGGAGATCATGCCCTAAGTCATGAACAATATTAAGCAAGTGTTGAAGGAAGAAAAAGTAGTTACAATACTGCTCAGGGACAAGCTGTCGTGCGTTGCAAACGATGGGCTTGCCGCTGTCGAGAAATTTTTTGGCCAAGAGGCTATTCTGAATTGCCAACAATCTTTCGATTGGCATTCACATTTCATTTCAAAGTGACCCAAGTAGCTGCTGTGGTTGTATGCAGGAGGAAAAGTGGCTTTTTTACACTGGATGCATGCTATTACGAAATGATACCGAATAGCAGCTGTGAGGCGAAATTCTCACGCTGTAGCTTGCCATGCAAGGGACGATGTCCATGGTTTAGTGTCTAATTTTCGGAAGTAAATCTCTTATCTCTGCATTTGATCGAGAATCCTACTTGACCAGGAGTCCTTTTTGCAATCGTCGGCTTGGGAGTGAACTGGGTATGCTCAGTTTCTCTAAAATCAGGGAT
>Ga0163217_1097394_pt1 | contig 18177 bp, 23 predicted proteins | sample SynspAceP_FD_185933 | JGI IMG/M metagenome (GOLD analysis project Ga0163217, IMG submission 185933) | Saline lake microbial communities from Ace Lake in Antarctica - Synechococcus sp. Ace-P (PacBio error correction) | ecosystem: Environmental > Aquatic > Non-marine Saline and Alkaline > Saline ...
AAAAAAGAGAAGAAGATGATACGGGCGCCGGAATAGCAGTGCGCCCCATCCAAAGGCGGGCATGCCCCCCCCACCCATAATTAACCCCTGGGTCCCCCCCCCCCCCCCCCGGGGCTTTTCGGCCGGGGCAACAAAAGGGGGCCCCCGCGGGTTTTCTTTTGAAATTTCGCGCCGGAAAACCCCGCTAAAATCAAGCGGGAATGGAAAAAAATTCTTTTTGGCGGGGGCGGCTTTCCCCCCCCTCTTCTCGTTGGGCTTGGAAACAAAATTCCTCGGTTGGGGCGGGCGGCGTTCCCCCCCCCCCCCCCTCTTGTCTTAAGGGGGGCCATGGGGCCGGTTTCCAGCCCTTGGAACCCAAATTCCCAAAAAGCCCCCCTCGTGGGCCTTCCCCCCGCCCCCCTTTGCCGCTGTCCGGCCCTTACTCCGGCGAATTTTGGGGCTCCCTTTTGGCCCCCTCTCCAAACAAATTCCAAAAGGCGGGATTTTCAGGGAACTGGGCTTTTGTCGTACGGGATGAGGATTCCCCCCCCGAATACCGCCCCGGTTTGTGGACCTTTCCTTCCGGTCCCACCGCGGTGTTTTTTGGGTTCCAACCCTGCGAAACAAACCCTTGGAATTTTTAACTTTCCCAATCAAATTAGAACCTTCCTACGGTCCCGGTTCCATTAATCCATGGAGGGAATTCGGACGTTTCTACTAGCCAACATTCATGTTCCCCACATAAGGCCGCAAGATGTTTCTTTCGGCCCCCCACATCTTCGGCAACTCCCTTTTTCGGCCCCGCGGCCTTTTGCCTTCTTTCGGTGAGGTTAGGGGGGCGGGCCCGCGGCGTTCTAAACAACCTTTTTTTGGGTTTGCCCCGGGCCGCTGAAAACGAAACAATCCGTTCCCAAATAGAATGGTAAAGAATTTCTTTCCGCCGTGGCCCTGGTTCCCCCGCCCGAGAATCTGCCACTTCGAACATGGCCGCGCACCCTTGGAACGACAATCCATTATTTTCCAGAATTAATTCTCCTCGCCGTTTTCAAAAGGGCAGGCCTTTCCGGCCCTCGGCGCCCGCTTACTAAAATTATTTTCTCTTAAGCTCGTCTTCCGTTGGGTCGATGGGGACGCATTCCCGTCAACCACCCCCCCAAAGTATGCCCGTTGAAAAGGCAAAAGCCGAATTAAGCCAACACTTCTGCAGCCTGTTTTTCCCGCACGGACTTTCATGTGCGTCGGCCAATAGCATCCCGGTGCCCCCGCCGGGGCAACGACCTCGGCAACCCGGCTTTCCCATCGCGGACTCCGATCGGCGCGGCGCCGCCTGGCCTTGCTCCCACCCAAAAGCGCGCGCCAAATCCCGTTTCAAGCCCGAGGGCCCGATGCGAGGTAATTTGCCAAAATTTTTTTTTGGCCCGGCGCAGCCCAATCTTACCAAAATCGGGGTTTATTCCGACCCAGAAAAAGGCCATAACCGGGCGGACCTGAGTGCCATCGCCCCAGAAGGCCCTTTTTGCGCACACGCAAAATATTTATCATCAATGCCTCAAAAGATTAAGCGCAACAAAACCGGGACCCCTATCCCGCTTCCGATTCGGTAAAAAAGGCCCTCGTCGCCTTTAATGGGTGCAGCCCCAGCTTATCTTTCTTCCCCGGGCCGACACGGCCGACCCCGTCCCCCCCCCTTTTTTTTCCCCCATTTTCGTTTTGGCCGCCAACGCCCAATAATAATTTCCCGAAATGGGAATTTTCCGCCCCCGCGGATTCTTTCCCGCGATTTAGATTTTCCTATTAAAGTTCGGTTTCAATAATTAAGGCCCCCTCCTGCTGGGCAAAAGAATTCTTCGTGTTTCCAAGCATGGTAAGCGTGAACACTCTGTTAACGCTGGCGCCTGCCGGGGCACTTGGTTTGCCATCTGACATGACGTTTACGCTGCAAGCCAGAAAGTTTTTTTCTTTTAATGAATTGGCTTACGAATTTTTTACCCTTTTTTGAAAGATGCTTGGCTCTGGTAAACGAAGGGGGGAAAGGTCCAAAAGCGGCCCAGGCCGATAGACAGGGACAGGAGCGGGCACCAAGCTTTAAGATACCAACATTCAAACATTTTCGCCTAGACGCATTACAGCGGGAAGAAATTCGTTAGAATTGCACCAAGGAAAACATTTTGGGCCCGAACGCCGCTCCCTTTCTATTTGGTGGGCTCTTTGCACCGAGTAGATTTGGTTGGGCCATGAAAATGAGTTTCGACGCAAAATGGGCCCCGCCTTACCGAAAGGGCGCTCCCTTATTCATCGCCGCGGCTCATGCTGCGCGTCTCCCGCAACCTTCATTTAGAACCGGGTTAACCCCTGCCCGCCAGCCGCGGCGCGGTTAAGAAACAGAAATTGGATCGGTCCCGTCTCCTGACTGCCTGGGGCCGGTTGCGCAGGGACGGGGCAAGACCAACGGCGGTTAACCGCGGGGCGGAACTTCGTTGGCCATCCTGATCAATTAACCGGACGCCGCCCCGGCCGAATGACTCCCTTGCCGTGACCTTTTACCACCAAGGCCGCCGGCGAGAGATGAAACGCGTCGACTAATTGCTTGGCCAAAGTCATCTGGAAGGGATTTTGCCCTTGGCTTCGCACTTTTTCCCAACAGCGATTCTTGCCCGGTTTGCTTCTGTTGCGTCTTCGTCATGCTGGAACTTGGCTGGGGCCTTAACTCGAACTTTTAACATTCTGGAATCCGGACCGACCGACAAAGCTCTTGGCGCCCTGGCTTCACGCGAAAGTTTAATTGAGTTTAAGGCGGAAGGCCCGTCTGATGACCAAGCGTTCTTTTGGGCCCCCCGCCGGGGCGGCTACTTGCGGGGTGATTTGCAAACTGGTTTGGCGAAAAAAACGTGCCGCTGGACACCTGAAACAAGCATTCTCCCCCCTGCGGCGAATGCGGGGGGGCCTTCACACCACGCGGGCGCAGAAGCCCTTATATGCGCAGTATCGGCCCCGCCGGGCTGAAGGACTGAAAAAAACGCCTGGATGGATTTTCTGGCTGATTACTTGCCCTAATTCGCATATGGGTCCCCACCATCTTTCAACAGCACGCAAGCACTGTGTTTTGGGGCAATACCCCAGCGCCGGCGGTACTTTCAAATTTATTTCTTTGGGTGGACACGAATATCAGGAACACACAACGCGCCCAGTACTAATGTGGGCTCTCCGGCCTGCGCTTGCATCGGCCCACACAGAAAAATAATTTGGGCCCCTGCGTCCCGGGCAAAATGACGGCAACCACGTTTCGATCCCTACATGGGTGGCCGGTGGGGTGCCAGAAGTGGGTAACATTCTATCGGTTTCGAAAAGGCATTTCCTGGGCGCCCAATTGGTTCCCCGTCCCCGGCCTTTTGAAAGCAGACATTCCCTCGCTGTCACCCCCCATATCTCCTGCCGCAGCCCGTCGGGCGGCTGATATTGCCGGAAACCGCAGGGGCGTTGGGCCAAGAAAAAACCGTTGTGGACGGAATCCCGGTGAAAGGCGGAACACACAGTTTCGGTCTTTGAAAGAAATCGGGCATTTGGGATGGTTGGGGAGGAAAGAGGGCGGCGGCTTGGATCGGTGACCCGAAAATCGAAACGCCGTTGCCAGCCGGCGGGAACCAGACGCCGCTGGAAACCTCCTTATACCGCTCTTGGGATGAGACCAATGGGCAATTTCCCGGTGCGGCGCCCTCGCAACCAGAATGCGGCCGCTTTTCTGGAACAGACACGTTTTTTTGACCATTGGGGGAAACGCCATACCGCGTGATTCGGGTCGGCCCACAGGTTTTCTAAAATGACCAGCGGCTTAGAAGATTTCGCGACGCAATGGCTTCTTTTTAATCTCCGGCATGGTGAACATCAACGGATGAGCGAATCTCGCCGTTCGAAGAGAATCGTTAATTACCACGCCGAAAACGCTTAGGGTTTTTTCTTTGGGGGCGAAGCAAGGCGCAGCAGAATATTCCGAAAAACCAGCGCGGGGAGAATGGGTTGTTTAACTCGTTGGAAGGGGCGCCCGCATTTCCTGTTTGGCGGAACTGGGGCATCGGTGGGTCTTCCCCACGCCCGCGCGCGCGCGCGCAGCTTTGCGGCTTTGCTTATCTGACTGGTATTTCAAAGCGCTTTGGGATCCCTGACCTGGCCAAGAGGGGCCCTCGAGCTTCGCCAAGTTTTCTATGTTCGATGACTCGATGCGTGAAATCTCGTACGAGGCGCGCGCATGTTTTCACAAATGAATATGGCCCCCGCCTGAAAAGTCAAAGCCATCAACATCGAACCCTGGCCCAACAGATTCATCCTTGGAATAGGAAAAAAAGCGGCTATCCCCGGTTTTTGGCCACCGAACGACAAAAAAAAACGCTCCAGAAAACCAAAGGCAACCCCCGCGGCCGGCTTTTGAACGAACTTTGACGGAGCTGGGTTCTAACGGGGCCCGCTGGAGCAGTTCGAGAAACCCTCTTACACGGGCCCCTTATTTCTGGAACAACCGTCCAGCTGAACTCATCGGGGAACAAATGAAAGTGCAACGCCCATGGTGGGCGGGCCCCGGTTGTCGATCCATCCGACGTTTGCCACGCCGGCCAAGAGGCCCCCTGGAAATTTCCCGCCCCGTATTTTACTGCCCCGCGCTTTTGGGAAATGAAAATGGGCTTTTTGGTTCTTCCCCGCCGCAACGGGTCTAATGGATGAAATCCGGCCCTTAACAAGTGGGCCTTGTGGGAACAGAAGCGCCCCGGCTTTAGCTTTAATGGTTCTTTCTGGGATCAGCCGGGCCGGGAGCAAGGCTGTGCCACGATCTCTCAATTTGCGGCATCGGACCGCGTAGGGGTTCCCCGGCGCCCCAGTTGGCAAAGCGGCACCACTGCCCGCTTCCCGCGCGTTACTTGAATGAAACTCCTCCCCGAGTCGCAACGTCGACTGCTGACAACCCCGCCGCCCTGTTGTAAATGCGGGGGGCGGGTCTCTAACAAAATGGTCGGCCCAGGCGGAGCGCCACAACACTCGGAAATCTGCACGAAAGGGCCGGCCGATGCGCATGTCCATTCTATGCAACTCCGCCCGGGGTTTGGCCGCAGGGTTGCCAGACCCGCCCGACAGGACCAACGGGCCGCCGGGAACCAAGTCCCCCAACCCCACCCGAGCCCGCACAACTTGAACGAATCCCGATATGTCCTTGGCCCGCTTTTAGGCAGCCTTTGGCCCCAGGGGAACGCGTTTTTCCCACAAAAAGGTTCCGGCCCTTTACGGTGGGAAAGTTTTGGAATCGAGGGGCGATAAGCCTCCGAGATCCGCCTTTGACAAGGCGGGCAGTCCAAAAGGTTTGTTTCTTCGGCGCTTACCTGAGGCCAGTTCTTCGGAACGCGTTCCCCCCGCTTTTCTGAAAAACGGCACGGCGCGAATGTCCAAGGCTGAACCCCGAATGATCAAAACTTGAACATGCAAGAACGGCGGTTTGGGGCCTTCTGGAGGGAAAAGCCCACCGCCGTTTTTATCTAACGTCCCCTAAATCCCAAATCGGGTGAAGGAAAAAGGGCGGAAGGCGCACCCTTCTGTAGGGTGGGAAAGGCCGCCGGTCCCTCACAAGGGAAGGAGGAGAACACCGAAAAGACTTGTCTTGACAGCACCTCCAACCAGGGCAAGGGGTTTGCGTGTGGCCCGAGTCCGGTATCCAGTTTTAAGCAGGGTTGCGGCGCTGTTTCCAGTGCTTAAAATGCGCGAATTCTCGCGACGCCGGCCCCATTGGCCCTGCCCGAAAGCCGGTTCGTTTCAGCCGCGGGTTGGGGGACGAGAGCTTGAGGTTTCGTTGAAGGTCGAAGCGGTTTAAATCCAAACCCGGCCGGTGGCCTTTGCGGCGCAGGCCTTCCCCAAATTGTTCTTGGACATCAGCCGCGCGTCAAAACGGTCCTGCCCCCAGCGCGTCCCCGGCTTCGCGGTTCATTTTGTGGGGTGTCTTCTTTCAAGTTAGGCCCCATTCCCGGCAGTATACCCTTCGCTCTTCTGTTTTTCGTATCTCTTGAGTTTGTTAAAATCATTCGTCTTTTGTGGCGCTTTGGGTTATGTTGAAACAATGCCTGCACCTGCCAAAACACCGCCAGACATCGGCCAATGCTCGCCCTCATTGCCAGAACAAGTGGCCAGAATAGGGGGACAGGTGACGTCAACGGTTTCTCCTGAACGGGCAAAAACAAAAATAAACCACAGCGCCAAAAAACCGCTTTTGAAATCCGGATTGGCCCATGATATTGTGAAAAATGGCGCGACGCCCACACCGAGGGACGGAAGGAGTTATAATCGCCCGCCGAACAAACACAATCCGGGACAGAGGATTGGGGCAATTGGGTTTTGGTTCTTAAAACCTTGGAGCGGCAGTTATCTCTGCCCCGGTTCGCTGTCTTCTTTTTGACCCCTTATTCGGCCCCTGCCGCCTGGCACAACTTATCTAAATCGGTGCAAATGCTCGCCTCATGCAGCCGAAAACATGGGGGTCGGCACAATGCGTTAAATTATTGGCGCGCGAAAAAAAACTTGTTCGGTCTTTTGCCCTTGGTCCCGTGCGCGGCATTCTGCACAAGCGCCCAGGGGTTGCGAATGTTAGCCAGAAAACGCATGGCTCCAAGACGGCCCGTCTCCCCTTAAGGAAATACCCGCCCATGCCCAAAACTTCTCCTAATCGGACGTTGAAAACAAGCTCTGGCCTCGGGCGCTTGGACGCGTTTTGCCAGCAACGTAAGGTCCCGATTCTCGAATCCAACCGCACCTTCACTCCCCGCCCGGCTTTTTCAACTATTGCGAGCGGGGAATGTTGGCCGCGGTATTTGTTATACGAGGCACCGAAGATGCGCAAAGGTTCCGCCCGGCAACAGAATGGCCCCCCCTCTGCGCGACCCGGCGGGCGATGCGGTGGTCGCCGGCCGAAATTTGAATGGTGTTTCCGGTTCGTCAACGGGCTTGCTTGACCCCGCCCCTCCCACGGGGGCCCCCTGCGGCCCCAAACAAGGCCGGCCCCAACCCCAGCCTAAAGAATGGCCGGACAATCCGAAAGGCGCCAAGAGGGTTCCCGCATTGAAGCCGCCACCGGGGTTAGCGGTATTCTAGCAATCGGATCTTGGTTCAAAAAGGCGGGGGTGGGGTAAATTCACGTACGCCTTCCAACCTTGCCGCGGGTCCCGACCCGCTGGCGCGGGCCAGGGCGGGTCCAAAGTTTGGCCCTGCTCGAATGCCGATCATCTTTTGGCCCCCAGCCAGCCGCGGCACTGCATGGGCGGTTGAACCAAGCGGCCCTCGCCGTCCCGCCCGATGGCAGACGAATATCCCGCTGCATGCCCCATTTTTGGGGTTAAAACCCTTTTGGATGTCTATCCGGCCTATCACTGACGAAGAGGGTCTAAACGCGGGATCCCCCCCCCGTAATTTGGCGTGGTTCCCCTATGTTTTGATCGGGCGCCGCTTGCAGCAAGACTGGTTCCTGGGCAAGCCGTGGAAAGCTTGGAGGGCCGAGCCTTTTTGGGCAACGATTGCCCCCTGCCTCCGCTCCCCCGACTCTTGCCCGCCCGCGGGGAACGGGCGGAACCCGTGCAAGACTGAAACCCTTTTTGCCAAAATCCGAACTGTCCCGGCAGCCGATTCCGTGGTCGTACCCGACGCCGCCAAGCGCTTGTGCGCGTTTGAACTACTGATCGCGCGCAAGGCGATATGATTCACTGATTTCAAACCTACACTAAAGCAACGCCCCCGTACTCGGGGGGGTTCGAAATTCGAAAACATATGTCGCTGTTTTGTTCCCCCTGTCCCCCCCGATTGCCGGGTCCGCACAGCGATCGACAATTCTTCTGTCAGGTTGCGTGTTGCCCGCAGAGCCGCCAAGGATGGGATATACCCGTTATTAGGTCAGCCCTACCCATTCGATTCTTGGAAACAGACGCCGCCCTCTCGGGCGGAATAGTCGGGGGACGGGCCGTTTTAGGCAGCGGGTGAATGGTCCCCCCCCCCAATGGGGCGCAGGCCCTCCACTGCGCGTAAATCGCGAAAGGGTTTTGAATTCCACGGCGGGATAGGCTTAGAGCGCCCCGCAAGCCCCCTACCTCTGTTTACAAGTTTTCAAACCGCGCGGCACATACAGTATTCTATCGTCGGCGTTTCCCCTGTACAATTGACGCGAGCGGCCATAATCCGCAGCTTATGGGAAGGTAACAAATGGGGGAAAATTGCCCAACTGGGAAAGTCATGGGGGAGCCGCCGCTTCAGCTTTTGGTTGCTGGATTTGGCCCAGATGATTGGCGAAAATTGGCCCGTCCTGCGTCGCGGAAAATCCCCCAGTCTTGCGGGGAACAAAGCTAATTATTTGAATGTTAAACTAAATTCGCCACGCAAACAAGTTTTGGCGGAACTGGGCCTTGTGAGCTAACTTCTGTTCAAAAAAAATGGGTTGGGAATTGGGTGGGGAAAATTTTGGGCCCCGTCTTTCCCATTTTTTTCGGTCAATATCATTCGTGTTTAAATACGCCCCCAATAAACTACCCGATATGAAGCCAGAAATGCCCGAATCGCCTCCTTTCCCCCGCACATGTTGTTTTTATAACACACCCTCGTGTAAACCAAGTTTTAAAGTGTGCATTTCCCCAAAAAACTTTATAGACGCGCCCATTCAAATTCCCATGGCAAATCCCCCCCTCGTGCACTCGGATGAGAAAACGGGGACAAACGGGGGCAAACGACCCAACGACCCAAATAAACTCTAGCAGGTTCATACAGCACCTCGCTTTTCATTCCGACCAAAAAGAACGATCCCCGGCCGCGGGAAGCGAGCAGAACATCCCCCATGGTGGCCGCGGCGGCAAAGTCCCCGGACTATCCCTGCCAAGGGGGGAAAACGGGGCGGCGGGTTTGCTCAATGGCCAGCAGAACATCAACCCCGCCCCATTCTCCCTACCATCTAAACCGGCCCGGGGGCCCAAAAAGTTTACAGGCGCCCATCAGCGTCCACAGGCAGGGAACAAACAACGTGAAAGCGCAAGGTTTCAGAGCGACAGCCACCAAACCCCAAGGTCGATACGAAGGGGCGGGTGTCCTATCCACCCCCCTTTTTTCCGTCGTGTCTGGTATTGAAGCCGGTCTTGATTCCGAATTGGCCAAAAAAGAACGGGTGGCACGCCGAGCTGGTAATCCCCGCTCCCTATGGCGGACAGCCGGCGCAAGCTATCTTGAATCTAACCCAGGCAGGCCGCATCGACGAGGTCCCACGACAGATCGAACGGCCCTCACCAACGTGGGATCCGATGCAAGCGTAAGCATGTTTTGGCAACGTCTGTTTCCACGGGTCCCATCTTGTCGAACTCGGGGGACCGAACCTGAAAAAAACGGGCCCGTTTGGGGTGCTGGCCAGCCAAACTGCGCAAAACAAACTTGATCTTCGGCAACACGCGAAGCAATTCCTTTATTTCAACGCCCGGCCGTGGGAATACCTTCCAGATCTGGAGCACGAAACCTAACAGACCGAATCAGAAAAGGCCCGCGAAGGGGAATTGGCCTGGGGAAACAGTTGGGCAGAAACTCTGAACTTCCCGATGGGCCCTTCCTTGGACGGCACGCCGAGGCCTGATCGAATGACCGACGCAACGACAACCCTCCCGCCCCAATACTCGGTTCTCTCCGCTGGCGCCCCTCCCTGGCGGCCCCGGGTGGCAACCGGTCCGGGCGTTTGGCTGCGATGGCAACCCTTTTTGGCGCGGGGGGCATCTAACCGCGGGCTGCCTGGAGCCCCGGGTTGCCTTCGCGCAGGTGGGTTGGCGGTTGACGCGACCCTTTGGGGGTTTCGAGATGGCCCGCCAAGGCTTGGGCCCCGTGAACTTTCCATCGGACGATAAATCGTCCAAGGCAGCCGCGGGCGGTGGTTTTTCCAATATGGAGCGACCTAATGCGCCAAGGATCTGGCACGGCACTCCGTGCTGACCACTCCGCGTAGTTCCTCTGATGCAATGCTGGAAATCTTGGGGCCGGAAGCGGCGGCTTTTTCTTCGTTCATGCGCCGACGGGCCGCTCGACATGCCCCCCAAAAATGATCAGGACGGCCCCTTCGGCGGGCGGGAAAATATTCGGTCCAAAAATGAGGCCGAAGAAAGAAGAATGATACGCTTAATATCCTCCCCTTTCAGTACGGCCGGAAAAAAACGCGCCCCCCAGTCGCGCCCAGGATCGCCAACGCCAATTCGGTTGCGCGCGCCCGGCCGAAGGGACGCCCTCCCGATCAAACCACAAACCGCTGAAGCTTGACCGGTCCTGGTAAGAAGGGCTTGTTCTGCCCGCGGTCCAAAAAAAGCCCCGTCCCAGTCCCCACCCGCCCCGACCCCGCAGTTTTTCCAGGCGCTTTCCCGCGCATTGCTCCGTTGAATAAACCGACATTACTGGCCGACTTTTTCAAACGGGTTGAATGGGCGGCGGAAACGCGCGGTTAAAGCCCCCCGGCGGCCACCCCTGTGGCCTGGTTGTGGGACCAATCCACATTCGCGTCCCGAAGCAATCGGCATGGTTCCCCCCCCAAAACGCTTCCTTCTTTGGAACCCGCCCGCCGCCGCCGGGGGCAGGGAAAACAATGCGAACCGGTTTTGCGCCCGGCAATCGACACGCGCCCCGCCCGCCACAAAGTTCTTAAAATCCTAAAGCGCAAAACCATCGGGCCCGAACGCCAGAAGCCTTTGAATGAAAACCCGCGCCAAGCCCGGTACCTGCCCAAGCTCGCGCGTTGCAGTACGCCCCAACAGATGCGGCCTGCCCCGCAGCATCCGAAACGGCCACAGGGCCGGCTGGCAATCTATCGTTATTAGGGATATTATTTATCTGTTAATGAAAGAAAAAACGTGCCCTTTTAACACTCCTGGACCCTCACTTTTTTCGGTGGCATTGCGGCTCTCGCCTATTTTGGGCTACACCCCCGAAGATCCTACGCGACCCCCAGCAAGCCTGAAGCGACGCCGATGACCTGCCGCCCCTTCTTATTAAAAACTTCGCAGCCTAATAGCCGACTGCCGCTGCTTCAGGGCGGCGCAGAAGTGAGGCCGGGCCTAACCACAGAACCGCCCCCCCGACAGTCCTGCGCGATTGGCAAAGAAGTTTGAACTTTGACCCGTTCCCCTCAACCTGTTTTGCCCCGGCTGCATCCCCCGACCCAGTCCCGGCTCCCATCCGTCACAGGTTCACGCCTAATCCCCGCCCTCTGGCGCCACGAAACTGCCCCCCTATTCGAAAGATCCAAAACCAGACCGGCACGTTTGGACTTGTTCTCCCATTGGAGGCCACCACGAATGCATCCCGCACACCCGCTAACGCCCCCCCCGCTGGCCCGTAAATTCTTTGCAAGCCACCCGGCCCTCAAAAAAGGTGAAAACGCCCGATGCGATTCGGAACGCGAGGAACAAGACGCGATTCGTCCGCAGCCAGCATGCGCGGAACGCGATCCCCACGGCAGCGCGAAGGCGTTTTGGGTTGTTCCTGGGTTTGTATCTTCTTTCCTTTCCTGCGCCCCTTCGCCGTCGTTGGCCGGCGCCCGCACAAATAAATTGGGCCGGATCCATCGGCCCCACACATCCGACGCGACAGGAAGCGGCCGGCGCGGGGCCGGCCCCCCGGTTTTTTCGGCTGGTCCTCTGCCACACCCCCGCCGCCCGACTAATGGTTCGGGAATCGTAACGGCAACCTGCCCCCCCTGGCGCCAAACTTCTGAGACAACCACCCGCGGCCTTTATGGCGCAACCGCAACAACAACCCCACCCCTGCATTGGACCCCCGAGCCGTTGGGCCGTGAAAAACGCTTGACTCGGCGCGTCGGTCTCCCGGACCCCTTTGCAACCGAAGAAACGCTTTGAAAATGCGTGACTTTACAGGCAAAGCGTAAAGTTCTTCTCTGGTCAAGGAAAGAAAATGCATCCCCGAGCCCAAAAACTCGCCCAGCCGGCGCGCCGTAACCAAATGAGATTTGCGCGAACCGGGCCCCTGTCTTTCTCTGTCGTTCTCTTGCCCCTCCGTGACCAGCGCCCTTTCTCAATCCCCCACGCGGGCCACCTGGCTGCCGCCACACCATTGGCCGCGGGGGCACAGCCCTCATGGGGCCCCCCGCTCGGAGGCGTGCCACACGCCGCCCGGAGGTCGCGATAGGCGGGTTTGCCCGTCTGCTCGGAGGAAATAAAAACTTTCTCCCGAACCGATTCATCTGCGTGACCCCTGGCCAAATCGGTAACCCAAATGCGCTCGAGCTGTTCCCCGGCCTTGACATTGGACCCGTCTGCACGCGGCCCTGCATTTCCCGAAACGTATACCCCTTACTGGCGCGCCCATGAAAGCCTGACTGAGCACGCCCACACGGGGGCCCCCGACCGTCTGATTCTGGCACTGGCACCGCTCCCATCACCGGCCGGCTGCAGGTCATCAGCGCCCGTCCTGCCATCTACTCTTCCTCGCCGGTCCTTTTTTCTTGACCCCACACCGGAACTTAAGTCCCCCCCCCCCCCATCGCCGGGCCTGCGTACCCGGGCTGCATGACCGTCCAAGACCAGCCCCATTCTATCAACCAGGTTTCCGTCCCTCAGGTGATCTACGACCCTTCTTGCGTTTTTCGGGTCTTTTCCAAGATTTCTTCTTCACTGCCCAGCGCCAGGCCAAATCGACTCTGGGCATCCGTCCCCCAGGCCGGACTACCGCCGCTGGGGAACATCCCCGCACAACCTCGCGCTCCCGCAATGCACAGCCTCCCCGGCTGGCTCCTCTCCCGCATTGGGCGAATTCTCCACGGGGCCAAAAAACTCACCGCCCGCCACACAAGCAGTCCCCCACCGCGAACCCGGCGTTTCACAAAATCATCGGTTCACACTTTCCACCCCGCGGGACCCGCGGCGGCCTCCCGCGCCTCGAGTCGGGCCGCAAAGCGCCAGCAAGAGTCTCTCTCAAGAAGCCCCTTGGTTTCTTTGAGCCCGACCGGGTTCGAAATCGTCGAAGCCCCTCTGGTGGCATCAACGCCTCTTTGTGCTGCCCGCCGAAGCCCCACGCGGCAACGAGCAACTTGAGCACCGTGGCGCACCTCGCACGTGTCCCCCCTACTGGGCCCCCACGGCCTGTCCCATTCCCTACGCCCGATTGCATTTTGCGGACCAAGGCCCGTACCGCACCAAATCCGGGAATGGCCCGTCCCTCCCACCGGTCACCCGCCCAGACCGCCTGGCGCAAACCACAATTCCGGCCCTGCTTTGGTGGGCCCCGCCGTGATGTTCAACGAGGGGCTGCCGCGGCGGATGCCCGGTGCATGCTTGCGCCCGGTGGGTACAACCGAAGGGACAGCGGCAAGCCATTCGGCGCAGTCGCCCCGCACACAGATTCGCGGCCAAGACAGGACCCCCGGCCCCGACACAAAAACCGCGCCCCCGGGCCCGGATCTTGGAAGATAACGCGTTCCCCGCCGACCTTTTGCTAGCCATCTTTCTCCCGCCCCCATGATCCCGACAATCATTGGGGCCCTGGAATCCGTCCAAACGGCTGGACCGAACAAGCGGGTTTTCGAAAAACCCCTCGGGGATAAAAAACCGCGCCGCAACCGCCGGTCTTGGACAGCCCGTCGCCGTCGCCCGCAGAAAGATTGGTTCCCCCCCCCGCTCCGCGTCGCACCTTGTTGGGGCTCCAACGGCCCTCCCACTGTCCTCTGACACCCCGGACCACAAGCCTTGCTCGTTATAATCCCCCCCCCCACACACCCCACCGCCTTTGTCCAGCAGCAACTAATAATAAAAAGAAGCAGTCCCCATGGGCACCACCAGCGCGTCCGCTCACCTCCTCCCCTTGGGGTCCCCTGAACCCGCAACAGGGGGGGCACCCGCCGTCATCAGGCGTCGCCCGTCTTTGGACAGCCCCGTCCAGGTCCCAACAGCCCCGGCAACTCCCCTTGCTCTCGGCCACCGCCCCAATCGGCACTCACCGCCCAAGCCCCAAACGGTCTCACCACTGGGGCATCCCAAGAAATACCCACATCCCCAATATGCGCTTTTGCGCATCCCGGGCCACCGCGTGGGGCCCGTCGCCTCCCGACCCGAACCGCGCCAGGGGCCGCGCGGCCTTGGGCCCGCCTTCTGACCGGCCGTTGGGCGGCAGGCAAAGCTGGCCGGCTGTCCCGTACCCCAACCTGAAATTGCCCCGCGCAGGCAGCCGCTCCCCCCGCCGCGGCAAGCCTTAATGGTTCGGCTGCACAAGCCCCCGAAGTTTAAGGCATCGCCGTCACAGGGGACCACCAATGCACAACACTCCTGTCCCAGCCACAACCTTCCTGGCGCTTCCCCCGGTCAACCCAATCGCGCACGCAATGGCGACCTGGCCTGCCCGTGGAACACCTTCTCGGCGCCACCACGCACGAGCGCTACCGCGGCGGCCGCCATGCGCCCAGCGCCGTTGGCCATCACACACGAACCCCGATACCCCACCCCCTCGCCACCGCAACATTCATCGCAGAGCACGCCGCACCGGGCCCACTCACCTCACCGCCCCGCCCGCTGGAGGCCTCACGACTCAATCCCCCCGGGACTCCGAAACCAGCCCCCGCACAAGCGCCCCTTTCTCCGGGACCCGTGGGGGGTCGGCGCACAACGCCCTCAGCGCCCGACCGCGGCGGCTCCCTCTACCGAATTTCTCACCCCAGACCACCCCCGAATCAATCAGAGACGCTTCGAACGCTATTTTCGACGCAAAGCGCCGGGCCTCTGCTCTTCCGCCCGCCGCGCGTGCCTCGCCCCGGGAAAGACGGTCAACCCCGCCGGCGTGATCAATATCGACGATCGCCCCAAAGGCCGCTCGCGAACTCAATGGGGTCCCGCCCCCCCACTCCCGCGCCGCCGGGCTTCGGGGGGCATGCGCAGAACCAACACCACGATCAACGCGCTTCGGGGCCGCGCAACGGCTGCGCGGCCCGACCTTCTGCAAACCTGCTCCGGGTCAGCGTTCCTCTCGACGCCAGACCGCGGGCCCAAGACCCTGCCGTTTTTTAGCTTATCGTGGGGGCCAAAAAGCAGACCTAGTCACAAAACGGCTGGAACAAACTCCATTGGAGCGAGCTTTCTTCAGGCCCGACAACGTCCCCCCCCTGCCTTTGCAGCGGGGTCCTGGCGTAAAATCCGCTGGCGGCGGCACTCCCTCCTTCCGCGCACTCGCTTCTGCTTCGACATTACGTTGTCCCAACACTCTGAAAAACAACCCGTGCGCCCGCGGTCGCCCATGCGCCAAGCTTCTTGCCCGGAACCCCCCCGCGACCCAAATCGGGGCGGGGCGCGGTTAAATCTGGTGCGAATTAATCGACACCCCCCGAACCGCCGCATCCGCCCCAACAGCACCCTCCAGGCGGATGCCCCCGCCTGTCGAAATGCGGGCTGTTGGTGGGCGGACTCGTGGTGGGGCCCAGGCCCGGCGCCCACCAACGCGCCGTGCCAACCGCGCCAAGCGTCCGCCCTTGATCGGGCAACACCCCACGCTTCCGCGCCGCCGCATTTCAATATGCGATGTCCTATGTGAAACGGAGACAATTCCCCGCGCTGCCCGCACACGCCATCGCCACAACGCATCCGTCCATGCCCCGTGATGGCACACGGCGCTTTCCGAACCGCCAACCGAAGTCGCGACCGCGCCGGGCACGCGGACTCCTCCTTCCTCGACGCGGCCAATCCGCGACCCGCGAAAAATTTGGACGCACAGGCGAACGCGCGGCTGACAATCCCGCGGCGCCAAAGGGAACACTTGAAAAACCACCGGAGCACCACAAACCAACACCACATCACCTCGGCGCGGCCGAAATGCCTACTTCTGCTTCCCCCTTCTCTGGATTGACCTGCCTTGGAAAACACCAGCCCACAGTGGCCTCCCGCTCGTCCGCGCGCTCGGCCATTGGCAAGAATCTCGGGCCAATCGAAAACACACAGCCCCCTATCATGCGCACCCAGCCAAACACACGAAGCTCTGAAACCGCCCGCCACTAGGTGGCCCGCGCCCATTCCGGGCGCATGCGCTCTCCTTCCGACCGACGACCCCGACGTGTCGACTCTGCATAACCCGCCCACTCCGCGGCCAGGCGGATTTTCTGGTTTTGGTTTTTCGGCGCTGAAAGGATGTGGCCCCAAAAGCCGACGGGGCCAAGCACCGAACCTCCCCCTACTGTCGGTCCCCACTTGGCGCCCCTGGCACAAACACCGGAGCCAGGGGCTGCCCAATTGGTTTACCCCACACATCCGTGGCCCCGCATCACGGCCCACGCGGGTCCCCGACCAAGAAGGCAGACTCGCCCCCCGACGTTCGCCCTAAATGCGTACGTCCCCAGACCCGCAACATCGTTGCTCAGCTTCCATCTTCGGAACGGGCGGCTTTCTTTCCACATACGGCCCCTGGTCTCAGCCTCCAGCGCGTCCGGGCGCCCCCCGCCCCCCACCCGCAACAGGCCCCAGCGTCTCCCGTACCCGCGGCTGCACCACGGCACACGAACAGCGGTAGGCCCCACAACAGAACACAACCTCCCCGCCACCAACCAGACACACTCGCTACTCCGCTCCAGCACGCTCTTTGCGGGATCACGGCGCGGGGCCCGACATGCCTCTGTCGACAGGCTATACAACAAACCCACTGCGCGGGTGCCGCTGAACGCTCCGCGCGGATGGCCCCCTTTGCCGATCCCGAATCACGCCGTGATCGAGAATCGGCAAAAGAAACACCTCAAGGACATAACGAAATCTCTCCCGCCCTATTGGCGCCATATGGCCCCCCCGGCAAGCCCCAACTGAGCCCTTTATAAATGGCCCCAATGAATCAACCACCACGTTCCCGCCCGCCCAGTTCACCACACCTCAGAAGGCAGCATTTCGCGAAATGTCCGCCGAGCAAATCCGCGGATGGAAAAAGCCCGCGGTCGTCTTTGAGAACGGGGCTGCAGCCGGGTGGCGTTCTTGCGCCGTGGAATCCAACCCCGCCCGATATCGAAAACATGCCCCGCGACCCCTGACCCCATATGCCCCAACCGGCCCGGTGGACCGTCCCGGCGCCCTGCGCGGGAGCTCCCCGAATTCCCGGCCGAACGCCATGGCCTCTACAGCCTCACCACTCCCACAATTGGCTAGGCCATGTGCGAACCAGACCCCCGGTGCCGGCGATCCAGCTGTGACGTCGCCCCGCGTGCGGACTGCGGAACGCGCACACCACCCCACTTCGCACCCCGACCGTTGTTTTCAAAGTATCGGCTCCCCACTCCGGCCAGCACCGCAACGCACAACTCTTTCGCCGACATGACACGCACTTTTGGGCGCTGTTCGTAACATTGAGCGACCTCCCCGCGCAGGCCGATGGGGCGGCTGAATCTGGCCCCCCTTGCCCTGCCCGCGTCCCGCCTGGCACGTTTTGGCCCCCGTATAAGCCCCGCGGGGGGTTGCCCGCGGATACCTTGAGGAACATCAACCCAACTGGATATCTGGCGGGTGACGACACCAAACCCCTCTGGACGCTGAACCGCTCAATGCGACCGCTAATAGCTATCACTCCAACGCGAACCCCAAACACCCCTCGACCGCCGATGCAAACGCGGAGCCACTCACGACACGCTTGCTGGCCGCTTGCGAACCGATTTACCCCACTGCACCCAAAATCCGGCCGAGGTCCAGCACGCGCAAGGCGTCATTGCCTCATCCTTGGGCCGACACAAATGGACCAAAGACCTAACTCGGCACCCGCACCGAGAATCGCCGCCTTTGCACCAAAACAGCCCGGTTTCGGCGCAAATCTGGGAGGCGCACCTCTAACAACACTGGGCAGATGTCCTCTTCCTCATCTCGCGCTCCGGAATTCTCCCACGACCCGCCTGAAATGAAAGGTTCCTTGGTATGATGATTCCCTCTCCTTGCCTCACCGCCCCGCCAATCCCCACAACGCCGCGGCGAATGGGCTTCCGAAACCGCCAGCCGACAGCTTGCATACACCCACCCTCACCCGACCCCCAGCACGGGGCCCCCTGCTCCGAGCCAGGCATAACTGCGGAAACTGTTCGCGGAGACACTACCATCTCTGTGCTCGACAACACCGGGTCCCTCTCCGTTCACCCAAATGCAAACTTTCACGCTCTGAATCGTTCTGCCACACCGCGACACTCGCACAACTTCGACGCCATCCGTCCCGCAA
>Ga0163217_1066144_pt1 | contig 18176 bp, 31 predicted proteins | sample SynspAceP_FD_185933 | JGI IMG/M metagenome (GOLD analysis project Ga0163217, IMG submission 185933) | Saline lake microbial communities from Ace Lake in Antarctica - Synechococcus sp. Ace-P (PacBio error correction) | ecosystem: Environmental > Aquatic > Non-marine Saline and Alkaline > Saline ...
AAAAAGAGAGAGATTGTCCCAGACCGAAACAACCGAAACAAAAAAAAAAAAAAAAAAAAACAAAATTTTTTTTAAAAACGGACAAGGGGCCCTTTTGGGGAAAAAAAATCGGTGAAAACCCAAAGTTCCCCCCCGGCCGGGTCCAAGATGGGGGCCCTTTTTTTTTTTGCCCAAAATACATCGGAATTTCCACGATGGGCCGCAAAGGAGAAAATGGACAAAAGTCTTAACCCTCGGCGGCGCGTTTTTCGTCCCCCTTCTGGGTTCACCATCAAAATGACAGCGAAACCAACGGCCACCAGCACAGCGATTCGAATGGTTACGAGCAAAGTTTTACGGCACGGTAAGTAAGCTGGCGAGTGGGCGAGGTGGCTGGGTGGGCAAGGATTTTCGGCTTGTTTCCAACGCTTCGAACATTTTTGTTGATGAGTTTCTTTTCCGTTACGGTCCCAGGTTAACGACAACGCTCGATTTTGGTGATGGCGGCGGGCGTGTCCTTCGGTAATATCGGTAACCGGCTACCCTAATCGCTTCCCGACCGCGCAGATCACTTACCGTTCTCCCGGTTATGAAAATGGTTTCCGGATTCGCTTGGCGGGCCATCATGGACCCCGTGGACATACTGACGAACTCGCTGGTGGGCAAGATTACCAAGACACGCCGCGTTTTGATCGGAAAATTACCTAATCCAGAACGCAATTGGGTGGCCGTGGACTTTTTTACTTGGGTCCCAACGGCATGCGTCAAAAAGTCGGAAAATTACCGACTCCCTCCGGTCAGTTCAGTTACCTCCAAGGGGTTGGTTACGGTCTGCAGGCGAAGATGGGCATCTGTCATTGACCGCTTTCCGGCTATGACGGCCGAGGGCGTTAATCCAATTCTTACCAACAACGCTGGCGAGCGGTTCTTGCGCACGAAAATCGACAGCAAAAGCGGGTATCTGCTACAGGGGTCTTACAAGTTTGCTGGCAAAACTCGTGTCGCGCTGATCATTCGGCCAAAACCGAAGGATGACGGTAACGTCCTTGGCTTTCAAGGCCGACTATGAAACCCGCGGGGTCCTGGGTGTGTTCCACAGCATCAAAGACAATTTTGACGTTGGTAGCCCGAATAACAAATCAGTTTCGAAATCGAAGATCCGCACTAACGCGGCTTGCATTGAGGAGACCGACACGTTTGCACTGGGTGTTTGTCTTAGCTGGTAGTCCAGGCAGGCAGTGCAAAGAACCCAACCGAAGCAATAAAGGCTTTTTCGGTTGTTGTTTGTGGGGCTCAATTTGGCTTGAGAATGGGGCTTGTGTTGGCGCCTTAGGGCCCATTGATTCCAGTACTCAAGTAGCATATTGAAGCGCTGCGCGCCCTTCCCTATGAATCAATGCTGGGCCACAATGCCCCTCAACGGAGCCCGAACACATGCACTGCACTCGCAAGAAAATGCTTCCCTCACGCCATGACCCAGCGCGCACGATCCGGTGCAAGCCGCTGGGAGCTGGCCGCCTCAGTTATCGGCATCCAGTCTTGGCTGTGTAATTGTTCTTTTTGCTCGGCAGAGTACCCGCTGGCGAGCCCTCGCCGTGGCTTTGGGAAAATGCCGTTTGGTGCAGTCACAGTGATTGGCTGTACCAGCTGCTGGCGAGATTAGCGCATGCTGGATACGGACGCGTTGCATCCAGCGTTTCTATCGGGTTGAATGCCAAACGCCTTTGTGTGGTTGCACCTTGATTCGCGCGCTGGACAATTTCACCCTGTATGACGCGCAAAGCGGCGGTAGAGCAGATGCTCATCACTGGCCGCAGGTAGATCTGGCGCCGATTAAGACCATACTTTGCCCTCACGTTATTGATGGGATTGTCTAGCCGGGAAGAGGTCGTGCTGTCTCACGTGAGTAACGGCTCTGGTAGTATTCCCACTTTGGCGGCTCCGCAGGTGATGATAATCATCTGAGCCACACACATGTCTACTACCAAGGCGGATTTCACACTGGCGCGGCGGTATTTGGGTTCATGATCAATACCTGGCTGATTTTGAAGTGTTCACCACTCATCCATGCAAGCCGATGGACGCCAAAACTGGTGGTCACCGCAGCAGACAGTGAGGGCCGTACCGTATTGGAACTCAACGCCGAACCATGCCGCCGAAGAGTACGCCCGTCGGGTGGGTGTCCCGGTGAGGTAGCTGAAAGCTCTTCGACCTTTGCCCTTAACGCCCTCGCTGTGCGCATTCGTGACCAGTTCTACGTCCGCTCAATTCAGCGGGTTAACGCGGATCACAGCCCTGACTTTTAAACTGTGCAGTGGATACCGGATTGTACTCACCGCCATGCAACCTGGCCCTTGTTGCCGGGTCTGCGTCTGCAGTTGGAAAAAAATTCGCCACGAGGTTGGGCGAGCCAGTACTGATCATTGCTGCGATTGTTTTCTGCGGCGTATGGGAAGCTGAGCTCGCGAGGGAAGATACAAGCTTGTCGGCCTTCTCGCCGCAAACAAGTAGTGGGCTTCAATACCTACGGTGAGCAATATAACGGCAATGCCAATATCAACAGACGTTTACCGGGGTAGCCTTTGCATACCTGCATGAAGTGCTACCGGCGACAGCAGAGAGCCTTGAATCCAAAGCGCTGCGTGTCGAAACAACAAACTGCGGCGCATCAATGCGGCGCTGATTGAGGCGTGTGGAGTCGCAGCTCCAGCCAACGTAACCGAAAAGTTAGCGGCTTTTCAGCACTCGGTGGAGCTGCCGACAGGTACGCGAGCGGACCCACGCCTTGAAACGAAACCATGGCCGAATTGGCAAGGCCAAGCAACCGCCTGCCTGATCGATGCAGGGCGCACGCCGAGCGCGCCCACCATCACTTGACAGAATGCGATTGAAGCCGCCTCTGACGCCTTTGTGTTGTTCGACAGGCACGAAACGCATCGTGCTGTTCATAGCCGCTTTGCCCGCCTTCTGGAAAGTTACGCTGGCGGGCGTCCAAAAGCGGGGGCACCTCATTGGCCGAGATCAAGGCGTTTTAGCAGTCAGCACCGGACTGGTAACCGAAGTAGAACGCGGCAGCCTGACGGCCACGTGCTTACCCAGTTGCGCCGGCCAAGCGCTGGGTGCAAGTCAGCGAACGCCTGACCAGCGAAGGTGGCCTGGTGATCATTGTAGCCCGACAGTTACTGATCTTCAGCAATCGGAACCGCAACGACGAGAAAAAAGCCTTGCGCAAAAGACTGGCTGTTACAGCGTTACTGTTGATAGCCGTCCCCAAAGGCGTAGCCCGTGGTTTAATGAAGAAAGGTGCGCTGGAGTGTTTGGAAACGGACGCTTTCTGGAGCTGGCGGTCTAAGCACCAAATCGAGCACATTCGCCCCTTTGCTGAGTCATGAAGACACCGAACTATAGTTCCTTGCGCCTAGCCAGCAAAGGGTTCTCCAGCGCCGCCAAAAGACTGGCGAAGCAACGATAAGCAACGGCCGGGTACTCGAATGACGCACCCACCGATCCCCAGTGGCGTTACGTCAACACCTATACCGACATTACCGAGCGTGGACTTACGTCCCAAGGCGCTGCTGGAGAGTGAACGCTGGGGTCAGGCTGATTACCGATCACGTGCCAGCGCTGATCGCCTATGTGGGTGAAGACTTGCTACCAGTTCCACCAATAAGGTGGTATTGAAGAATGGTATGGCTGGCTGCGAAGTCGAAGCCAGAGTAAAAGCCTGCAGCGGGTGCATAGTCCAGAGCAGTTTTGCCCGCCTTAAACCCTTTAAGAGGCGCGCCTTTCAGGGCGAAAGCGTCCACCTTTGAATTTGGTGAGCATAATGCCCTAGGAACAAGGAACGCTATCTGTTTGCGTTCCTACGGTGCCAAACCGGGATGCGCAAGGGCCGGGTGATCGGGATATTTTGTGCTGATTCGGGATATCACCGATGGCGACGCAACTGCAGAAGCTTGCATGAAGCCTATCAACACCTGGAGCAGCGGGTGTTCTTGACCGTACTCAGGAACTGACTCAGTTGAACAACAACGCAATTGCGTCAGGAATCAGCGAACCGTGGCCCAGGCTGAAGCACGCTTGCGCGCGAAAAGCCAAGCCGAAGGCAGAGCAGGCCTATGTGAAAAACCAAATTCCTGGCGGCGGTCAGCCACAGACCTGCTGCAGCCACTGATGCGGCCTCGTCTGTTTTTAACTGAGCGCTCCTTGAACACGAAGGTGCCAGCCGCCAGTAGTCCTGTCATCTCGGCAAGGTCCAGTCCATTCGCGGGCGATGTGGGAAAATCTTGCTGGTACGTTTGGGTGGATATTTCCAAGCTGGATGCGGGGGTCATAAAGCCTGATATTGCCGCGATTAAACTCCTCCGAATTGCTCGACAATCTGGCCAATGAAGTAACCGGCAGTCGTGCGTGGAAAGGCTGAATTATGCGTTTGTCGGCTGTGGAATGCAGTGATTCCGCAGCGGATGCCCAGTTATTGGCCGCATCCTTCCGTAATTTTCTCAAATGCGATCCGCTATAACCCAATCCGGACGCCTGCTGGCTGGGTGCCAGTCGCCAAGAGCATGGCTTGCGTATTGAAGTCTGGGACACCGTATGGGTATTCCAGAAGACAAGCTGCTTTGAGGTGTTTTTCCATGAGTTCAAACGGGTTCAACCCCAACGCTAATACCAAAGGATCCGGCTGGGTCTGGGCTGGCAATTGTTCGACAAGATTGCCCGGATGCTCGGGCATCGGTATTCGGGTGCGTTCCTGGGAGGGGCGAGCTCGTGTTTTCCGGTGGATGTACCTTAATGGGCGGCTGCTCGCTCAATCTGAGCAGTGTCACGGCCCCATTTGCCTGTCGGCCTTGGATTACGCGTTTAACGGGCGCGCCGGGGTATGGGTGCTGGAATACGTACGCCTCGAAATATGTGCGGCTAATGCGCAACACTGCTGAAGGTTGGGGCTGCCAGTTAGTCACCCGCCTTGTCCTGAAAGAGGACCTGGCCCGTCCAGGTGGATAGCTTTTCATGCGGCAAGCTGATTTTACTGATAGCCGATTATCACCTGGACAACGATGTTAACGGCGTGGACGTGGTGGCTGACATCAATGCGCGGGCCGGGGGCCATGCCCATTACCGGTGTTGCCTGATCACCGCTAATTACAGCACACGAAGCTGAAGCTGCAAGTACGTGAGTTGGGGCACGTTCTGAGCACAAGCCGGTCCAAGCCAATCAAGCTCAAGGCCGCTATCAGCCATCTACTGAGCACGCCGGCGCGACCAGTAAGAGGCTATCTCAACGTCTCAAGTAGGAGCTGAAGTCCACATCGCTGGCCGATAGTATTGCCTGGACCCGGTTTATGCACATTCAGCTTGCCCGCAAAATCGCCGAGACATGCGCCTTCACGGTGGTTTCGGGCAATTTCCAGATGGTTAGGCAAATCTTTTTTGTTCGACTCACCCTTGCCATACGCTTCCAGGACCAGTAGTTGCTTGCGGGTCAGCGCATACAGCAAGCTGGGATACGGATTGTTCCTCGGGTGGGCGCCGGTTATAACGCGGTTGAGCGAATTAATTCTGAAGGCAGGTAAACATTGCCGGCCATGATCTGTTCGATGGCTTTGGTCAATTTCCGCCCTTTGGGGACGATTTGTATAAAACCGACGGCACCATAGGTGATGGCCTGCAACACTCCTGCTTGTCTTCTTCGGCAGAGCAATGACCACGGGAATAGACGGGGATTCCGTTGCGCAGTGGTAATCAGGCCGTTCACTCCGTGCATGCAGGCATGTTGAAGATCGAGCAGAATAAGGTCAGGTCGTCATGCTCCTGGGCGTTAGCAGGGCGCTGTCCAGGTCGTTTAGTTTCAATCAGCTCGGCGCCAGCAAAGCGTGCGATGACATTGCAGATGGCTTTCGCGAAATAGCGGGTGATCGTAGGCTATCAGTATCTTGTACATGGCCAGTTGCAAGCCTTATTTGTGTTGTTTTTAAATTGGGTGCGCCGGGGTAGGACAGTGGCGCTACCACGAGCATTGCTGCTTGAGCATTACAACCCGAGTAGTCTGTATTGCAATGATTAATTGGCACAGTAAAGCAGTACTAAAGTAAGTAAATTTTATCGCCGAACGCAATCAAGTCGCCGGGTGGGGGCCGGCGCACTGCGGCATGCGGGGTTGAAAGTGACGACGGCCGCGCTGGGTGACGAATGATCAGCAGGCTTCAGGCAGACCAGCAAGGCCCTGACATTGAACTGCAGGTACAGGGCGAATCGCACCAGTTTTTCGACCGAGTATGCGTGAATGGATCAAGTGCATCCAGTATAACCCTTTCGCTAGACCTCGCGCAATCTTCCACGCCGGGTAAGAGTGCCGATGAAAGAAAAACATCGGAAAATGACAAGTCATCACGCCGGCGAACAGTTCTCCAACTGCGTATACCGTTGGAACAGCAGCAAATCCCAGGCACTCAGCAGCAGGGCTGCCAGGAGCATCTGGCCGGGCTTGCGGCTATCAAACCCCAGTGGTGGGCTGAATATCGAACATCCAGGCGATCGCCAGAAACCGTAAACCTTGGATCAGGAGATCAAGCGCGCTGGCAACCAGATTTGCTGATCAAGCAGAAAGGGTCCGGAGGCAGGGGGCTCATCAGCAAGTACCCGCAAATGCTGCCCATTTCGGCGGTCCGTGAGACCATCGATAAGGATGCCTGCATGCCATTGAAACAATACAATCATGCAACACAGCCCAGCAGGAATGTAGTTTCGTAGGTGATATAGGTGGCATAGGGCGCCATGATCGAGACGGCCCAACGCTGGCGGAAACCCGCGGCAAAGACCAGCAAACCAGAGCAAGGGCGTACAGCGCGCTGAGAAAGCGTGAACGCTGCCTGATAGAAGCGCAACCCATTCACGTTTGAGCACACCCGTGAAAGGCAGGCCAGATAGGCAGCCGAACTCATGTCGGAGCTCCTACGGCCTGGGTCAATTGTGGGCGGAGAAGGCGTCACTCAGGCTGGCGTGGCCGGTTTTGAGCGATGATGCCGGCAGCTTGGTCGCCGCCAGGACACGCCCGGAATGCAAGCACGATCACCGGGTCAATAAAATCAATTCGTCCATCAGGTGAGTGGCCAGACCACGGTAAGCTCCCGCTCTGCGCACAAAATTCGAGATATGCTGGTTTGAGCGCATGACGGCTGGCTGCATCCAGGCCAGCGCTGGCGTTCGTCGAGCAGCAGGATGTCCTGGCTGATGCAACAGCGCGGCGGGGCGATTTCCACCCGCCTGCGTGCCCTCCATCTCAGCTCGCGCACGCGCTGGTGCTGGGTGCTCCACAAGACTGGCGGGCCCAGTTCCTGTTTCTAATTTGAAGCGCCGCTGCCACGGCGGCTCAAACAATGCAGGGGCGGCATGTAAGGCGAGGTTTTTTGATGTACGCTCAGGTCCAGGTCCAGCGTGCTTTGCTGGAAACACCACCCGAGCTGCCGCAACGCCTCCGGGGGTTTGCCGGCGCAGGGACACGCCGCCAACCGGATTGTCGCCGTGTTGCAACCGGTATAACCGGCTGAACAGTGCCATCAAGGGTGCTTTTAAACACCACCGCCATTGGGGCCCAGCAAAAGCGCGTTCAGCCGCCGGACTAATGCCGAAGCTGACCTGATCCAGTGCGAGCTTGGTTGGCCATAATTGAAGCTGAACCCGCTCGACTTGCAAGGCCGCACAAAGGCACTTGAGGCGTTTCAAGGTGTAACCACAACACCCCAGGGGTAGCGCCAACTTTGATGTATTGACCGCCTTAAGTGATCCCACATCGATCACCGAGACATCACCGCTGACGCCGTTGCGTAAGTCAAGAGTTCTGGTTTTGTCGGTAATTGAAGGTCAGTGCAAACGCGGGCGCCTACCAGAATGTATTCAAGTACCTCATAGGTTTTGGCGTCCACAACGCCCACATGATTCGAGCCGGGCGATGGGGCAAAAAGGCATATCCGACCGCGTGCCACTTGAGCTTGACCCCAACCGGTTTGGATACGATCCGGGTGAATCCCTTGATCGCAAGTTGATGGTGGTGGGTGACATCCTTGCTGGCTACATCAACTATTTTTACCGTGCCGACCGATCTCGCCGAGGCCAGACAAGCAAGACGGCTATCCTTGCTGACTCCACGTGCGTGGGCGTTGGTCCACCAAGGTATTGGCCTACCACGTATTGTGCTGGTAATCGGGATCCAGTGCAACTGTTGCCTGTTTCCAACTGGTAATTTTGACCCGCCCATTTGCCGTCCGGACTGAACGCCCATAACCCTCCGGCTCGACACCCACATCAATCTGCCGCCGCACTTCGCTGGTTTCCAAACGTCGACCACAGTGACCATGCGTCATCCTCATTGGAAGATAAATACAGCCAGCGATCATTAGGGTGCAGCGGCGAATTGTTCGGGTCGGCGCCTGAAGGTCAGCCCTTGTGACTTGCGGGTAGCCAGATCGATGTTTTACTCGTCTGAATCACTGGCGCAGATTAAGCAGCTTGTTTTTATCGCTGGAGAAGCAAAAATCCCGCGCGGACGCAGGCCCACATCTATGGTTTCCTAACTACCTCATGCTTGTCCAGATCCAATCACTGAAAACGGTATTTGTCCTTTTTCGTTGCTACGTAGGCGGTTTCGGCCAGGCATTGAGGCTTTAAGGGCGGCGACACAGTCGCGCCTGCCAAGCAGTGACAAGCTAGGCCTCTTGTTGGTAGGCGATGGGCGGGCAGGGGGCTAGTGGGCCGGTGCTTTGTCTTGTACATGAGTAACTCCTGATTCTTTGTTGTTGGACTTATTCGGTGACCCGGCCGGTATCAAGTAGCCGGCCATTCGCTCTTCGGGTTGGCCAAAGCCCCAGAGTGTCCGAGATCGTCTGGGATGCAGAAAAGCCTTCCCTGTGGTGAGTTCTGACAGTGGCGCGGGGTTGCACCAGCCGCAATGGGCTGGCGCAGTTTTGGCCGTTCCAGTGCGATAGCTCAGTTTCCTGCCTTTAAAACCGTCCAGAGGCAGCTTGTCGTGAACAGGCTGAGTGCTCTGATCGCCTGCCGCGTCGGTGCTGCCCAGTGGTGGTCACCGCGCGCCGAAGGTGCGATACCCAGCCCATGCCGGCGAATCCAGACCTATTCATCCAGCGGCCGGCCTGCTGCTCAAAGCCTTCTGCAGTTGGGCAAGCGCCGTAGGTCTCTACCCACGCTGTGCCACCCACGGGTGTGAGTCCCTGATGCCGGCTACCGCCTTGGTACCAGGTTGTTGTAAAGGGATGTATTCGCACAAAATCACACGCTCATCAGCCACGACTAACGAACGTCATACTCGGCTTGTTTTGCGTGAACAAAGGCACCTCCGCTTTGTGCGCTGCGGCGCAGATCGGTATCGAAGCTCCCAGACCTCTCGGCCACGTTTTGTGGCCGATCGTGGGCCGAGCGCTTCAGCGGGCGGCGTAGGCCCAATGTCGCATCCGTGGGACCGCTGATCAGTACCAGCGCGGTCAGTTTGCGTACGTCAAAAATTGCGCCAACGATCAGTCAGCAAGGCCCGGCTGGGCAGGGTAAATGCAGCACGTTCGCAAGCATTGGCAGTGCGCAGCTTGCGTCGTAGCTGCCAGCGTTGATTCAGCAGGCTATCAGCGCAACCGCACTGCCAGTTCGGCCAGAGCTGGCTGGCAAGTTGGTGACGGAACAGCCGTACACCTTGAAGCGGCAGGCTCTGGCCGCGTTCAGAGTGGCCTGCAACTGCGCTTCACAGAGGCATAAGCATTGATATTCGTGGTTCAGAAAAGCGCCCGGTAACTGTTGTTGTCTGCCACTGCCAGTTGCGCACCCTGCACCCCCGAATCGGACGGCTCGGGAATGACTTGGACATGATCGGCTGGGTCACGGAGCCCAACTGACATATACCATTTTGACCATCAGCGTGTTCGGCTTGGCTGGTTTTGCTGGCCACCACGCTGGCGCTGAGGACGCTAGAAATACAGCAAGGAAAATGCAGAATCATCGAGCGCAATGGGGACTCCTTTTTGTGCTGGACCCAGCATGCGGAGCTGGCAGGAGCCCTGTAAATATGAAGAAAGTACCAATCAGCCCCGGTACCAAGGGTAGTATTCCGGCGTTTTATTCAAGCTTAGGATGGTTTCTTCTGGCTTTACGCCCAATAAGGAATACGCCCATGCGCCTCCATTTCGACTTGCAACGCGACTGACGAATCTGGGTTGTGCACGGCCCTTTAGCCTGGTATTGCTGGTCATCATGGGCGTAATTGCTCAAACGGCGGAAAAAAGACGTTGTGCGGGAACTGCCAAGGGGAGCGGGCAATGGCCCTGAGCCTGTTTGAAAGCATGGCTCAACAGCAGCTTTCGCCGTCTGTGGCGGTGCTTGAATGACTTGCGTCATTGCGCATCGCGCGCGCACGACGACCTGGCCACCCCAGGCATCGACCGCCCACACATAGCGCAGTGCTGCATGGCTGCTGCGCTGGATGCAACCAGCGATAGACGAACCTTTGCGCCCGTTCTATCTGGACTTTGCCGAATGGCCAGCGATGGCGGAATCAGCGCCGACCCGCGGATGAGTTGAGGAGGTCTGGGCGTCCAGGTTTTGCTGCTGCTGGCGTATTTGGCGCCGCCTTGTATTGTCGTTACTGGCTATCCACCTGTCTTACGCCGAGGGCTAAAAGCGCTATCGAACACTTGCTTTGGAAAGCAATTGCAGCTGATTGGGGTAAGGCAAATTGCAGCCGACTGGCGCCCAGCAGTCAGACCGAGCTCAATCAGGTTGGCCAATCGCTTCAACCTTATGGCAGGGGCATTGCAGCGAGAGAAGCGAGCAATCAGCAGCTAACCCGGGCGCTTGTTATGACGCTGCAGGAGAAAGAGCGCATGCAGCTTGCCATGCCATGCAATGATGGATCTGGGGCAATATCTCACCGTAATCCGCGCCCAAGCCCTAACATGCTTGGCAGTCAGCCGCCGGTCCCGAATCTGGTTCGGCAGCAAATGCGCAGCGCCTCTTGGAGGCATGTGGTGGGTACAGCGCGGCTCCGGCACTGGTGAAAGATCTGCATCCGGTGGTGCTAGACCGGCTCGGGCTTGAGCAGGCGCTGGCGTCAACTGCTGGGCAATGGCAAAAAAGCAGCAACAAGCGTATCCAGTGTTTTGCTTGAGCTGGAAGATGCTTTAACCGAACCCCTCCAAACCAGACAACGCGCACGCCCATTTTTTTGGTTTTTTTTTTTTTTAAAAAATCCGGGCCCTGTTGCAGGAAAGCCTTGACCAAACGTCCCCGGCATCCGAAGCCGCTCCGTATTGGTGCGGCTGTGCTCCAGGACGAAGTGCTGCAAAGTCAGCGTGCAGGATGATGGCCACCGGCTTGAAAGACCAGGACGAATCTTGTGGCGTGGTATGCGAATCAATGCAGGAGGCGCGTGCGCTGCCTAAAAACAAACTGCAAGTGACCTCTCAGCCCTGGTCGGGTTGTGTTGGTGGCTCTCACCATTCCGCTGAAGAAAAGCTCGCAGCATGAATATTCCGTTGGTTGATGATCCAACGCCATGTTCGCCCAAGGCTATAGCCAGCCTGCTGGCCAATGACCTTTAGCCAGGCCACAAGATCCGCGAGGCCACCAGCGGAAAGAGGCGTCAGCGCCGCGCAGCAACGAGTGCCTGACCTGGTGGGCTGGATATCGGGCTACCGGGCCATCAGCGGTATTGAAAAACCTGCTAGGCGCCTGCTGCTTGCAGCTGGCCGTCTCTGCGCATTCCTGTTTTCAGCATGCCATGATGAACTGCCGTTGGTTCGCCAGGCATGCTGCTGGCGCACTCGGCTATATCACCAAAAGGCGCAGCGCCGATGTGTATCTCGAGGCAGTTTACGGCGCTGACTGGGGAGGGCAGCGTTTTATATCGAGCAGGAATTGGCCACCCAGCTGGCCTGTGCGCGGTAAACCGATGGCACGCTGATCCAGGCTCAAAATGCATGACTCAGCGCGAGTTCGAAATCTTCGTCATGCTCGCCAAGTGGCACCCTCCCAAGCGCATTTGCCAGCAGCTGTGGCATTAAGCAGCAGAACGGTGTCGAATAATCTTGACGGTGGCTCAGCAAGAAACTGAATTCAGCTCCCTGACCGAATGGGTCCACCTGGCTATCGATACCGGTGTCATTCGTGACAGTTGGCTTGGCGCGGTCCAGCATGTGTCACTTTTCCCGAATCGACAGGGCAGGCAGTGGCAGTTGATCATGTGCATAGTTGAGAAAAGGTTGCCGTAGTGCAGTCGGCACCACTCATATCGGGCAGATTCCAGGTTGGCGTGGTTCATTCCTTTGATTCCCTGCAGTTGGCATCGCGCAAGATCGGCGCCCTTATTAGATTCCGCCTTGGGTTAAACCAGGCCATCTCAGGTTGCGGCCCGGCAGCGTGGCGTCGTGCATGCTGGCACCACTGATAACGGGCAAAATTCAAGTTGGCTCCGGTAAAATCGCCCTCTTGAACTGACCGCCCTGGCTGTCAGGTTCCAGGCCTGAGCGCAACAAAAGCTGGCACCCCTGCGCTTACACCCCGCAATGGCGGTTTGTTTTGCAGACTCGCACGATTGAGATTGGCCCCATCCAGCTGGCATTTGTCATTACTTCGCCTGATCTAGCCGTGCATGTCGCAGGTCAGCGCCGCGCAAGTCCCGCACCCACAAAGTCGGCCTGCGCAGGTCTTATCCGCAGGTCAACATTGCGACAGGTCAATTGCCAGGAACAGCGAGTGCCGGGCTTCAGCACAGCCGTCACGGTGACCACATCTTCCTCCGCGAGGTCGGCATCTTGAGCGGCAAGAGGTTGGCAGCGATGATCGCCCAAAAACGAGAAAGCTTGTGGCAAAATAGCGATTCATTGTTTCAGCCCCCATGGCAACGCCCGGTCGTGCCGGCGTGCTCAAGTTTAATGGAGTTTTACGGGGTTCAACGCTTGGCGCTGGCTGGTATCCCAGCTAGGTAGTTAAATACCCAGAAACGAACCGCCCTGGTGCAACGGGCTTGGTCAGCTCGGCCATCTGCGCACCCCAGAGAGGCACTGCCCGCCGTAGCGCGGTGGTTAACACCGATATATTGCCCTCGCCATCCATTTTCCCCAGGTGATAGGCGGTGGAGATGATTCCGGTGCCGTCTGGAATTCCAGACTTCCTGCGGTTTTGGGCGTCGAAGGCCTTGAAGTAACCATCACCCGTTCCGGTAAAGACCAGGTTGCCCGCCGCGCCCAAGACGCCCGCCCAGAGTGGCAAGTGGTTCTTTGTGTTCCCATCGCCTTGCCGGTATGGGATTCATCGCACGCAAAATACCAACATGGTCGTCATACATACGCTTGATACCGGAAACCCATACCCAGGTAAGGCAGAGCCTTTGTTGTAGTCTGACTCTTGGTCCAGTAGTCCTCTTTCCAAGTGGTGCGGGCCACATAGAACAGACCCGGTATCCTGGCTGTAGCCATGGGGTTCAGTTCTTGCCGCCAAGAAAGGGGGTGATACCTCACCGCTTTCGCTGCGTTTTCCCTGGCCGGGCTCCTAGCCGAGCGGGGCGCCTGGCCTTCGTTTCTACGGGGCGGCCAGTCTTCAGGTCGAGTGGGCTTGCCCAGGTGATGTAATCGACGAAGGGAAGGCCATTGGCCAGCTTGACGTTGTTCCGATCCACTACATAGAAAAAGCCGTTTACGATCAAGCGGAGCAGTGGCTTTTCAGGGTTTTTGCCAGCCTTGTCCTGGTAATCAAACCGCACCAGTTCGTTGTTGCCAAGAGAAATCCCAGGCGTCGTTGGCGTGTGCTGATAGAAACCACTTGACCTCACCGTGGTGGGGTCAATCGCCGAACCTGGTGCCGGAGGTGTAGAGGCTGTCGTATCGAAGGTTTGCCGTCTTTGAGGTACGCGCCCAGCCATTCCAGGGCGGCGGGATTGCCGGCGCCGATAATGAATGGTATTGGGTCTCTGCATCGAAACTCGCGCTCTGCGGGTGCCCGCCACCCTGGCCTCCCAGGCCTCAACCTTGCCAGTGGGCCGAGTTCGGAATCATCCGGCCAGGAGGGGGCTTTTTACGTCACCCCGTGGGGCGTAACTGTCCTTGCCGTTCAGGCGGCCATATGGCCTTCAACGAAAGGGCCGATCCAGATTTTTCCTTGCGTTTCCGGGTCACGGGCGAAGAGCTTGCTACTACGCCAATTCGTCGCCCGAGGAGCCCATGGATCAGCATGACTTTTTTGCCGGATTTTCTGATCTTTGACGATGGTAGGTGCACCCGGTCGATGGTGTAACCGCTGGTGGTCACACGGATTTTTCAACGCCACACCCACCTTGCCGTATCCTTGTTCAGCGCTACCGACCCAGCATCCAGCGTGCCGAAGAACACCATTGTCGCCATAGATCGCAAGCCCCGATTGACCAACGTCACAGCAGGGACGAATGTCATTCGGCAGGACCGATGAGCGTAGCTTCCCAGACGTGGCGCCGGTCTTGGCATCCAGGGCGAAAGATGCCGCGAGTAAAGCCGGTTACGTTAAATCAGCCCTCATGAATGATTGCCTGGGTCCCTGGCCGCGATGTTTTTCATCGCCGAAGGAGTAGGAACCAGGCTGGGGTAGCTTGTAGATGTTTGTCGCTATTGACCTGGTTTTAGCCGGGGCTCCAGCGCTGGGCGTTGTTCCCAATGCGTAATTTGGCCAGCACGTTATGGGTCGAGTTGTGAATCGTTGGCTATATCGGTCCCCCGTGACAGGCTTGGCCATCGCATGGGGCGCAGCCAGGGCAATACTGGCGGCCATCGCCAGACACTTGAACGGCCTGGGCGAGTGGGCTTGAGCAGGAAGCGTTTTTGTTCTCATTGCAGTGTTTCCTTGTTGTTGGAGGAGGGCCAGCAATGCTGGTCCACGTCACCATCTTGGTCAGTCGTCCTTTTCTGCCTGATAGGAAATGACCCGGGTCCTTTGCGGGAAAAACACCCGGTTACTAGCGCTTGGGATGCCTCAATCGGAGCGCTTACTTTGGGGGAATAATCAATGCTTTCGGCTATTTTGGCTTTTTGAAAAGCCCTGCAAGCGTCCGCAAGTGGGCCGCTGGCCTGCCTGAACGGCTGAAGTGCCTTAATACGCAACGAACTAAATTTGCAAACCACCAAAGCAGCATTTGGGTTAGGTTCCGGTGGCGTTCCCTACCATGGCTTCCGAAAACTCAAATAAATGCTCCGTGCCTGACACGGCCCGAGAAGGTGAGCCACAATGAATGCATTCAAACACGCCCTGAAGATAAGCCGCCTGGGATTGGTATTGGCTTCTGGCCAGGCGCTGGCCCACGGGAACGTCACGCCCACAGTCGGTGGATACCAAGAATCTGGAAAACTGGTGATGAATGGCTTCGACACCAATCCGTATCGCGATCCCCCCAGCAACGACCTTTGGCAAGTGAAAATAGGGGCTTTCCGCTACAACCCAGAAACTGCGCTGCGTTGTCATGGGCTGGAGGCGATTCCGGCGGTAAAATGACCCAGACTTGGTGAGCTTGAGTCAGCGATTACGGTGATGAGTGGTACAGGAACGGGTAGTCACGGCGCAGTCCGAGACGGCCGGGTGTATATGCCACGTAGTGGGCGATGTGCTCAGTCAGGAGGCGCTATTGGGCCATCCGTACTCTGGTTTGGAAACTGTTTGCAGTAGAGCAGTAAAGCCTGCGCTGCCTGGGCGCATTGTCAAGCTTGTGGTGCTGTTTGTTGGCCTGGCAATGCCGGCGCAAGGCATTCAACATCACACATATCTCGTGACCATGATTGAAATTATCGAGTCTGCTACCTCAATGGTGGCGCGTCTACGAAGACTAATCCCCCCTCAGTTTCCATAGAGGATGCCACCCCGAGGCGTCGACGTCGAGCTGGCCAAGGTAACTGGCCTCCGAGCTGGGCGTGAGTTGCGGCTGCAAATGGTGACCCCCGGACGAAAACCTTTTTTTCCCGAAAACCCGGGGGGTTTTGGGGGGGGGGAATTTTTTTTTTCTTTCCCTGGCCCCCGCAAAAACCAACCCTATGGAAAGGTCCACTACCTGCGTCCCCGGTCAGATCGCCGCGTCATGTTTGCGGTGCCCCCAACGACAAGGCGTAACAGCAACCATGCGTGACGATTTGGGCCTGCCGGCGCCGAGCCTGGTGGCAATGTTTGGCCCTAATCAGCAGGAGCGTGGGCAAGCGGCCTACGACCCACGGAAGATAGAACGCAGTACCCAGCATTGCCATCTTTTCACAATACCATCCGTAAGGCGTTTGAGGAGGAATTCCATCCCCTGCGTTCTATCTGGCCAGCTGTTCCATGAATGGTCAGATAAGCAAGATGACCATCATTACCGGTCGCTTGCCCAGGCCTTTGAAGGCGATGGTGGGCGGTGGAAGTGCATGCGGCATGGCACAAACAGCGAGATCGATGGCTGCTGCGCAAAGCCACGCCCGATGCGGGCATGCGATTGACCGAGAATGCCTATCCGAATATGGGCAAACAGGTCTGGAAATCTGGGCATGGCCAGTCCCACGGACTCCAACCGCAACTAAGCCTATGCCCTGGGTGATACCGCTGAAGCCAATGGTGCTTGGACGGGCGCATGGCCCGCGCTCTATGCCGAGTACGGTTTTGCGCTACAATGTTTGGCCGAGCTATTGAAACACCGATAAATCTTGAAAGCGCTTCAATCTTGCCCGGCGCGCATTGAGTTTTTACTGCGCGGCCGGCGTTTTTATGTCTGAGAACAGGTATTGCTACCAAGTGATGAGCTAAATCACCCCTGGGTGCATTGTTGAGCAGGCCCTTGCGGCGACAATCAGGGTCAGAGGCGGGAAAATTTTTCCCGGTTCTTCGCTGACTTCGACATCACAACAATACATCTCTGAAGGTAGCAGCAATGACACACCGCTCATCCTTTCGCTGACCGCCCTGGTAGCCGCCATGAATTTTTCCCGGTATGGCCTTGTCCGCAGGCGTCACTTATGACGATATCAACAAGATGCGACCACCAGCCGTTCCATTGTCTCCTACGGCATGGGCACGCTTCGCAACGCAATATGCCGCTGACCATGGTTAACGACAGCAACGTCAATCAGTTGCAGCCGGCCCGTCGTGGGCATTCTCGCTCGGCGGCTAGAAAAACAGCGGCGGCCAGCAAGCACAACCGATGATCAGGATGGGGTGAATGTATATCACCGGCTCCTACTCGCGCGTGTTCGCCGTTGAAATGCATCGCAACCTGGCAAGAAGCTTCCTGGCAAAATACGATGCGCGCCTGCCCGACGCCATCATGCCTTGCTTGACGTGATCAAACCCGCGGGGTGGCTTTGATTGATGATCTGGTGATCTCCCGGTACCCTGGGATCGCAAAAGCTGGTGGCCCCTGCAACAAAGGATACCGGCAAGGTGGTCCTGGCGCAAGACGCTGTAGCCGACTACAAGGCCGGCTATGGCCATTAACCGCCGCGCCGCTGATCGTGATGGCCGGTTGATTACCGCGTATCAGGTGGCGAGTTTGGCGTTGTGGGCAAGATTGAAGCCTACGACCCCACCAAGCGGCGAGCTGCTCTGGACCGCCCGACCATCCGAAGGGCAACAGGGTATACCTAACAAGGACGCAAAGCCATTGAAGCGGGTATTTCGGCGGCGAAGCCAATAAAAACTGGCCCGGCGACCTGTGGAGACCGGTGCGGAGCGCCCTTGGCTAGGCGGTTTCTAATGACCCGGAAACCAATCCTGTTGCTCTTCGGACGTTATCCGGCCCTGGAACTCACACATGCGCAAGGGCGGACAATCTCTATAGCTCATCACGCCTGGCTCTGAACCCCGACGACGGCACTATTAAATGGCATTTTTCCAGACAGCCCAATGATGGCTGGGACTACGACGGGCGTGAAACGAGCTGGTGTCCTTCACTACAAAAGAAGGCAACAAGGAAATCAAGGCTTGCGGCCACCGCTGACCGCAACGGTTTCTTCTATGTAACTGGACCGTACCAATGGCAAGTTAAATTCGCGCTTTCGCCTTCGTCGAACATCAATCACCTGGGCCCAAGGGGCAGACAAGAAAGGCCGGCCGATCTACCAAGCGAAGACCACCGCCCAGGCGCGCCAACTAGAATCCGGTGACCAGGGAAAACGTTTTACGCTGCGCCCGCCTTCCTCGGCGGCAAGAATTGGCACCCA
>Ga0163217_1050312_pt1 | contig 18174 bp, 26 predicted proteins | sample SynspAceP_FD_185933 | JGI IMG/M metagenome (GOLD analysis project Ga0163217, IMG submission 185933) | Saline lake microbial communities from Ace Lake in Antarctica - Synechococcus sp. Ace-P (PacBio error correction) | ecosystem: Environmental > Aquatic > Non-marine Saline and Alkaline > Saline ...
CAAAAAAAAAAAGAAGAAGAAGGAATTGCACAAGCGGCTCTTTCAGCCCCAAAATGAAAAAACCATCAGGTTGAATCGCCGCCGCGTTTTTAAACGCGTGGGCCCAAATTTCCATCCGCAAGCGGAATTTGGCCACGCCCCGCTTTCCGGATCTCGCCAATTCCGCATGCTGCCATTATCGTCAGAACGGTGCGGAAAATGCAAGCTCGACCTTATTCGGCCACGTCCAGATGGACCGCCAACCGATCAAACGGTCATCTGCCGCCACTGTGGGTTCCATCACTCCACCAAATAAACCGTCCGCCCACCAGATTGTGGATTTCGGCGGTAGAGCTGCGGATGGTAAGGCGGTCTCCACCAATAATGGCCCTCGCGGCGAAGGGGCAGAAACAGAGAAAATAGCGCCGCCAACCGGCCGCGGGGTCAAAGCCAAAGGCAGGTGTCATTGATGTATCCTGTCCGTAAATATTCCAAAAATGTCCGTGAAAGCGTAACGTCAGGGCAGCGACAGGCGGGTGCTCTGGGGGTCATAGCCGCGGTTTTTTTGCGTCGCGGCACATCAGCTGTCAGGCCCCTGCAACGATGTGCGACAACGCCAACGATCCAGCGCCGGCGCAAAGCCAAGCCAGAAGCCACGGCATCTGTCAGGTCAAACGTTTAGCGCCGATCAAGGCATATAATGCGGGGCCGTCGTGGGCTTGCCACGCGCCAGTCCACATAGATTCGCTACGGGACCAGCGCCGGTTACACAGCACCCGATCTGACCCGTGGCGGCCGACGCCCCACGTGCAACGGCCATGCCTTGCCCCGTCAGGGCCACATCACGCCAACAAAGCAAAAGTTGAAAGGGGAACGCAGGGTCCATGGCCGCACCCTAGCCAAAGCTGGTGAAAATACACCTGCCCAAAAAACGACGCAGCCCCCGGCCCAAGGGGCCAGGGGCTGCACACATCGAACGATTAGAAAGTCTTACGACAGCGCTTCGGCTGTGACGCTGGACTTTTGCAATTGCTTTCTTAACTTTCAACGTCGCTTGACGGACAGCTCGGTGTCCTTTGCCTTCGCCATGAACTTGTCCACACCAACCGCGGTGATCAACAGTGCGCAGAGCAGCTTGCCGAGATGCGGACTTGAAACCACGGCCCAGTGCTTCCGACTGAAGGGTAACATCGTTTCAAGGTTTGGCAAGAACCGGCGAACGTGTGGCCGGTTCTTGGCGTGGCTTACGTTGTTTTTTGCCCGTCATCGGGCCTTTTCCGTCAATTCGCAAAACGCGCGACAATGGGTCTATCCTTTTTGCTGCGGGCATTTTTCCGGCGATCCGAACGCAATACCGCATATGGGCCCGCGCTACACGGCAAACCCCTGAATTGGGTTTTCTGGCTTTAGGGGGCAATCGAGAGCGGGGTCAACCAAGCCTGCAACGGGCATCGGCACGCTTTCCTTTTGCATCCGTCTAAAAGATTTTGCCATCTGTCGCGCATGAAACATTCATTCCGCCGCGCCCTTCTTGGTCACTGTTTTCACTGCACCGGGTGCGATTTTCGCCATGCTGCCAAATGCTCGCCCGCCGCCGAAGAAACGTTGGGGACATGATGTTTCCTCTGGCTGGTGGTTGCGTTTTTTCGTAGAACCGGGATCGACGGGCCGCTGGCGCGTAAATATAAATGTAAAGACCAACGCGCCCAGGAGTTTGATGGCGTAACTGGCTTGAATCTGATCATCGACTACCTGACCTATGTCTTTTATTCCGGCCTTTGGCGCTGTTCCAATCCGGCCTCATGGGAACGGGTGAAAGCGGCTGGGTCATGATCACTCGTCACCTTCGCCAGCGCCATGTACTCTGCGATACACGCATGAAAACAAAAAGATAATTCCTTCTTGGGGCTTTCCAGGGTGCTGGAACATGCTGGTGCTGGTCTGTTTGCCCTGTCGCCGCCGTGGTGGGTATCAGCTGGTGCGGTGGCGGTCTGGCCGTGATCGCATGGTCGCCCCGCTCAGTTCGTGCACCCCGTCCGGACAGAGCGTTGGCGCGCGGTTTACATTGCCGATGGCGCTGGCTTTGGACGCTTCTTTGCAGGCTGGGCCGCCTTGGGTCGATTTCCACCCGCAAGCTGGCACATTGGGGTCCTGGTCTCAACCAGCCGTACCTGATGTTTTGCCGGTGTGGCGCAAACAAATACCTGTACGATCGCAAGGCCCTAACCGACCGCCCCACGGCGATCAACGTTACGGCACATAATTTTAAGATCTGATGCGCAGCCCTGCGGCCCCTTCATGGCGGCAGCAGGGCGACTTTCGGTTTCCACCACCCGCCTCCCCAGAAATCCGGTGCAGCCCTTTGCCCCATCAACGCGATGGCAGGCAACAATGACGGGAATCGGAATTGTGCCCGCACGCACTGTCCCACGACCTGGCAGAGAATCGCCCCAGCTTTGTGGCAATGGTCGCCGTAGGTCACAGGTATCCCCAAAGGGATCCGCGACATCTCCTGCACAACGGCGCGCAACTGTTCCTCCCCCCGATCCGAAGCGGCAAGGTGAACCGTGTCAGCTGTCCAGCATCAGGCGCGCAGCTGCGCCTCTGCGTCGTCCAGCAAGGTGCCAGCGTCATCATGTAAGCGGACCCTGCCCCGCAATGGCAGGTGGGTGAATCGCGCCTTGCATCCTCGGTTACGAACCAAGGTAACCCAAACCACCGGCGTGGGGATACTGCGCCGCTTCAACCCGAAACTTTCCTGCCGGATAAGCGGCCGCAGCGTCATTTTAAAAGGAACACGGCTTCGTCACAACGGGCACAAACGCCCGCGTGATCGTGTGTGCCAGACGTCGGGCAAGACCTTCCAGCACGTGCGCATTTCTCGCCCGCCGCTTTCTCGAAACGACAGCAACGCGTCGGTCTCGGGCATGCGGAAGCCCTCTGCCCGGAGCGTCATTCGCCGGTGATTCGCAATGGCCTGACGTGATGCGACGTCCTCGAACGCCACTCCTCAAGCGCTGCAACGCTGCGCATCATCGGCGAACGAACAGCCATGGTGCTGCCTCGAAGAGAGGCACCGATCACCTTTTCCACCCGCCTGCACTTCCAACAGCAGAACGTCACGACCCCGCCGTGCGGCCGCACTTTGGCCGCATTTCGCCGGCCCAGATCACGCATCACCCACGCTTTGGGCGTTTCAGGGGATATCCGTCAGGTGGATCGAACTTTCCAATCGCCGGGAAACCGTCTAGCCAGACTTCTTCCATGGTGAAACACCAGCAACAAGGTGCCCAAGCCCATGTCGGTCAGAACCGGTGGAACAGATATCGAGCACCGACCGCGCAGCAAACGGCGGCGCAGCGTGTTCGCCATCGGCAATACAGCGCATCTTTGCCGCACGTCGAAATAGAACGCCGACAGATCGCGGTGGCAAAGGTGACACACCGCTTGAACACACCTTGGGGAAGTCATAGCGCGCATAGCCTTCGCGCACGACCTGATCCAGCTCAGGCCAACAACGGTGCAGCACCCAGCGTTCAGCTCTGCCATATCGCAAGTTCTGTCCGTCGGCAATCGGTAAGTCGGACAACGCCCCCAGCATATACCGCATGGTGTTGCGCAAACGACGATAGCTGTCGGCGGTCCCTTTTCAGGATTTCCGGCCCGATCCGCTGGTCCGCGTATAGTCCGTACTGAGCACCCAAAGGCGCAAGAAATAATCGGCCGCCATACTGTTGGACAATCTTTTTCGGGCACGATGGTGTTGCCGATGGATTTGGACATCTTCATGCCCTTCTATCCAATGTGAACCCGTGCGTTCACGACGTTTGCGGTAGGGCGCGCGGGCCCGTGGTGGCCACGGCTTTTGCAGCAGCGACGAATGGAACCAAGCCGCGGTGTTGGGTCGTGCCTTCCATATAAACGTCTGCGATGCCGTCCTCAGAGCCCAGGTCTTCACGTCGCGCAGCACGAACGCATGGGTTTGAGAACCGGAATCGATACCGCACACGTCCGAATGTCGAACACCTGAGTATACTCGTTCAGGGTTCACGATCCGCCGCAGGAACCGCTCTTTCGCACCAATCTTCGTACCAGACATCCGCGCCGGTCGACTCGAACGCGTCGAGACGCGCTGGTTGACCTCGGGGTTGCCAGCAAAGAAGCATCATCCGTTCGGGCAGCGCGCCGTTTTTGGTAAGCAGGTTCAGCGGCACGCCCCATGCAACGTGACGCGACAAGCACCCAGTCAGGGCGGGCCCTCCATCAATCGAATGCACGACGGTTGCCGGCCCTTCTTGGGCACCGCAGTTGACGTTGTCGATCTCGTCAGGGCACGTTCACGATGGTTTTGCCAAAGGTTGTCCTGCCCGTGCGCCAACGGCCGGTCGATCGCAGCAAAACCACTGCGCGTGTTTGCGATAGATGACCGGTGGCCTTGGAGCGCCAGGAATGCGGATAGCTGTGCTTGATCTTGCCCACGCGCAAGCAGCCCGCCGAACCTCGACAGCTTGTTGATCACGGCCTGCGTTTGGCGTCGCCTTACTTGCCGTTGGGCTTTGAGGATCTTTTTGCCGCCAATGAACGGCAGAATCCCGCGCGAAGGACCCGTCTTCGATCACGTTTTGGTGATCCACCTGGTCCAGCATCCCCAACCACGGTACAGTCAATATTCTTTCAGAACCGTGGGACGGGCGCAAATGCACAAAGCCCCGTAACCTTCGTGTCGGTCACAAATCAGCGGCGCGGAAGTCGCGCAGATCAATCCCATTCGCCCATTGCTGCCTTCGGCAACCAAGCCAGCGGTGCTGCAAACGAATTTTTAGCCAGCTCTCCTGCGTTACATCCGCAGGACGGCGCACCCATGGTTTCGTCCAGACGCGCAGCCCGAAACATCTCGCCATGCCTGTCCGACAGGCAGATAAACGGTCACCGTGGTGACCCAGAGATTCCTCGGCGGCGGGCAATGACTTCGTACAGACCGTAATAAAAAATTTTCCTCGCCAATACACGAACAGCCTTGTTGGACGGCATGGCCACGGCGTTGTGGTCCAGATCACGCGACATTGCACCGTCAAGCGAGGCATCATCGGTGCCCACAACCTTGAAACTTTCCCAGATCGTAAAGCTTTCCTTGTCGTGGTATTCCAACCTCGGCCTCGGCAAGCCCGCGGTCTTTTCGACCGGGGCACCCACATCACGGCTGGACCCTTTATACAGTGTGCCGTTCAATCAGGAACTTCATGAATTCTTCGGCGATCACCCGCTCTGCCCGTGAAAATCCATCGTCAGATAAGGATCGGCCCAGTTGCCCGTGAATGCCAAGGCGTTTGAAATTCCTCGGCGCTGCACATCGAACCCAACCGGCGGCAAACTGCGGCACTCGCACGGAAAAAATCGTTGATCGGACGTCTCCTTGTTTACCTTTTTGGCGGTATTGCCTCTCGATCTTCATTCGAATGGGCAGACCGTGGGGCAATCCAACGGGATATAGCGTGCATCAAAACCCATCATCTGATGGCCGCGCACATCATATCCTTGATCGTCTTGGTTCAGCGCGTGCCCCGATGTGCAGGTGGCCGTTGGGCGGTAGGGGGGGGCCATCCATGCACGCGTAAACGGCGTGCGGCCCTTTTTCCTCGCGCAAGCGGTCATAGACGCCAATTTTACTCCCACCCCGCGCCAAACCATTCAGGCTCGCGTTTGGCAGACCCGCACGCATGGGAAAGTCGGTCGTTGGCAGGTTCAGCCGTAGATTTATAATCGAGCGTTTCGGGGGTGTCGGGGCGCACATGGCAGGCGTCCTTTTGAAACGGAAATATGGGATGGATAATCAGATACGGTGCGAAGTGGCTCAAAACACTCGCCCGGCGTCTCGTACAATCAGAGCGCCGGGAAAATAATCTCGTATATGATCGCGGAGTTCCGGGTCATATTCAAAGCCTTATAGGCCGCAGCAGATCGCCGACAAGCCCCCTCGCCCGGGCAACTTAACTGGGCCTTGGAAAACAGCCCCCGGACAGCGCGCGTTGATGAATGCTGTCGCAACCTTGGGCGGCCGTGGCTTCAGACAGAACGGCATGGGCGGCAGACCTCCATCGCGGCGACAGACCGACCGCACGGGCGGTCAACGCGCCGTTCACCAGCCCTCGCCAAAAAGCGGCGCGACAGTTTTCGCCAGCATCGTCCCGGCCCAAGATAGGTTCCAGCATGTCGTCGCCCACGGCCACAGCCCCCCGTCGCCACCAAGATGGACAAACCACCCGCGTCAGGCGCCCACGACCGAAAAAGCCCGACCCGCCACCATAGACCTCGGGCCACACGGCGGATCATGCGCAGGTTGCTGGTCATCGCCCGCGCCAACATCGGCCAACGCCAAAGGCACCAAGCGCCGTCACCGTTGCAACTGAAACGAGCCGCGGCTTCGACCTCGCGGGCCTGGCGGCCAATATCCAGCGCCCCAGCAGCTCTGCCCTCAGGTCAGGCCAGCAACGCTGTGCATCCAGTTGATCGCGCGCAGCTCTGCAGACGGTAAGCGTCCCCATCGGTATCTCCGCGTCCATGATTACAGCCCAACCAGCGATCAGTGACTGCCCGAGCGGACTGAGGTCATTCTGTGCCAGCCCTCGCCGACGTCGTGATGCCAATCCGTCACAGCCGCGCCAGACGACTAAAGCCGCAAGTTCGCGCAGGCACAAAAAGCACTAAAGACGAGCAGCACCGCACCAATCAGGCGGTCATCACCAATCGCCCAAACAACGGGTAGCTCGCAGCAGCCCTATGACGAAATTCACGCCGGCAATCGACACAGCGGCCCCGATCAAGCGCGGTCAGCACGCCACCAGAACAAGCCGCACCAGCTTTTGACGGCTTGGCGCGCCTGCAGCCGTGCCGCGATCCTTGCATTGCCTGCCCTTGCGGTGCGCTGTCACCGTCATCCGCAAGCCGGCGGCGCATGCCGATACAAGGAGGCCCCGCGTGCCGTGTCTTCCTCGAGATCCAAAATAAAACCGGACCCCTTGCCATCACGCCGCCCTTTAACCCATTTCGAAACCGCACATCCGGCAAGCCCGAAACTCATTGCCTGCAACCGTCGCTACGCGGTTACCCTCGACAAACCCTGCGGCAACGGTGTAGAACGCGTGTAGGCACGCAGTTCGCCTCAAACTCCCAAGCGCAAGACGGTCGCTTTGCGCCTTGGCGCCGTCCAGCAAGCGCTGTGCAATGCCTTTGCCCTGCGCCCTTGGGGTGCAGATACAGCCCCGTGAATCTCCGCCGCACGACGTGCCGGAAGCCCACGGACATGCCCCTCTGTCGCGCGACCTGCACCCAGCCGACGTCGATCATATCAACCCAGGTGCCGATCTCTTCGGCGGCGGATGTGGGGGCTTGGGGCAGCCAGTTCGTGGTCCCGCGTTTGGCGCAGGTCAATTCAACCAAACTGACAGGCGGCCGGCATCAGCACCCCGCGCAGGCGTCGATGGTCACTTCATCAAACGGTCACAGACGGTCCGCCGATCAGGAACTCCAAGCGGGCGGTCCCAGTCGGATAGGGGGCGGGCCATCGCCGGGGCGCATAAGATTCAGCCGCGCCGGTGCAAAGCGCATGATCTGATAGTCCCCGATCCAGCCATTTAGCCGCCCCCCCGCCCGCGCCGGGCTCAAGCAGATGCGCGGGTCCTTGGGCAGTTCGCCGGGATAGAACGCCGTCCTGCTTTGCAGTTGTCCAGCAAGCTGCCGCGCACAGACATCCAGCGTCTCTCCGTTGTGGTCAATTCGTGGCCTCGTGGTGGCCCGCAACATGCCAGCGACATCGCCGATGTCCCCGCACCGGCAAATTGCGCGCCCGGTCGCTGGCGTCGCGGGTCAAAGCCTCCATGATGGCTGTTAGGACCTGGCGTGCTGGCTGTGATGCAAGAGGTCGGGCTTGGTCGCCGCAACAGGATTTTCTCGACACGTTTGCCAACGGAAGTAGCTGGTCAGGAAACCGTTGCGCAGGGGCCTTAAAACTGCCAGGATATCGCTCATGGCACCGCGCAAATCCTCAGACGGCGCGAGGGCCTTGATTGATCGGGCGCCAAAGCGCATCCACCAACACGACCTGAACGATCGATCCGTGCAAATGATCGGCGGAAAAGGGTTTTCACCACCCCCGTTTATAGCCTCGAACCGCCGCGCCATTTCGCAAAAGCGACCCGCGCGCCCCTGCCGGCCGGCAAGGGCCGCAGTCAGCACGGCGATACCGGCCAGATCACCGCAGCAGGATACCGCCCTGGCGTGCAGTCGAATAACCATTTGCACAGGCGGTCTGCAGGTAATCCGGCAAAGCTGGCGCCAACGCTTGGGGCGACGGGTTCGTCAACGGTCCCGTCGGCGTCGGTGCCCGCCACCAGCGCGCGTAGCCCGCCGCCTCGTCCGCGATCCCCGATACGGGTCAGCACCTGCGCCGACCACGTGGCATAATCCACATCCATCAGCGCAGATCCAGCCCATCTTCGGGGTAGTCCCGATATCCAGATGCAACCGTACGCGGCCCCTGAAATCCGGCCCCAGCAAGGCCATTGGGCCCGCACCCGCAAAGGACAGGGCGCAGTTCTGATATGGCGCGGGTGCTTTCGGCCAGTTGCGGCGTGGGACCGGTCAGCGCGGCAAGGTGGTTTTCATACTCGACCGCGGCAACGGTATCGTCCGGGCTGGGGTAGCAGGAACGCAGCCTCGATCCGGCCTCGAATGCGGGCCAGAAAAGCCCCGCATTCGACCCCGATCCAGCAGGTTCGCCACAACGAGGTGATGAACACGGTTTTGCCGACCGCGCCCAGTTCCGGTGACACCCAAACGGATCAACGGGTTTCGAAAAACGTCTCGGACACACCGTCCTGAAACATTTTCAACCTCCCGCCAAATTCATCGCCAATTTCTGAGAGTACCAAAGCCCGTGCTCCCGCCATTAACTTTTACTCAGTAAGCGGGTAACATAGGTGCGCGGGTCAAGGGATTGCAGATAGCCGCCCCATGTAAAACGCCCGCCATGCAACGCTATGCCCCTTAAGATCGAATACCACGGCGCGCCCTTTGTCGGTTGGCAACGCCAGATCGCCTTTGCCTCTGTGCAAGGGGCGATCGAAGACCGCTTGGCCAAGATCGAGCCGCGCGTTCATAAATCGCCGCCGCAGGGCGCACCGATGCGGGTGGGTTCACGGGCCTCGCGCCAAGGTCGCCCACTGCGATATGGAAGCGTGACTGACCCCGTTCCGCCTGTCCGAAGCGTCAATTATCAACCTGAAACCCCTGCCGGTTTGCGGTCGCGATGTGTGGGCTGTGGATGAACGACTTTCACGCCCGTTTTTCCGCCCAAGAGCGCCGGTATCTGTTTTCGCGTGCTGGGTAGCCGCGCGCCGGCCACCCCATCAGGCCGGTCCTGGTTTGGCAGGTCAAAAAAGCCGCTGGACAATAAGCCTCCATGCGTGAAGGCGCATCACCCATTTGATCGGCAAGCACGATTTTACCAACCTCGTCTGCGATATGCAGTCACAGACCCCGGTCAAAACGCTGATTTCTTGCAATGAAAGAGGTTGCCGGTGAGCGCGCGTAGAAGGTTGCATTTCGACGTGCGCGCGCGGTCTTTCTCACAATCAAGGTGCGCGCATCCGTCCGGCACGGTTAGAGCGTGTCGGCGCGGGGTCTTTTTGCGCCCGATGATGTAGAAAGATTCGCGATGCGCGCGAAGTACCGCCTGCGGGCCGGTGTCACCGCCGCACCGGCGCTTCACCTGTCGAATGTGACCACAAACAGACCCTTTCGCGCAGTCCGACACTCGGGCAGCAATAACCCTCCGCGTCCCAGCCCCGAAAAATTCGCGTTCCACCGTCCGCGTGATGTGCCCCCGCGATATCGCCGCGGGTTCAAACCGTGCGCCGGGCGAGAGAGAGAGTCGCGCTGGCGCTTGTAATCAAATTGGCCTACTCGTAGCGGGATCCCGCGTGCCGTGCGGATCGTAATCGGTACCAAGCGAGTGGACGCAGCTGAGCGCAGGCATCGGGATACCCAAAAGACACCCCTGCCGGCCACCGTCCTTGCCGCCGCCCCGCCAAATGATCGCCGAGCATCTCGGCGAATTGCTGGCGGCGAGGATCAAGGCCCCCCTGGCAACCCCGCGGTGAAAGGCCGTCGGCCAGATCATCCAGCAGGCAGAAGCGGATGATACATCCCGCGGCCAGATCCTGCGATGCGGGCCATATCAAGGTGCCAGTTGAATTCATCGACGGCAGCAAAGACAACGCGAAACCCTGGGCGGGCCAGATAACGCGCGGCCAGCAAGGCGGAGTGCAAGTCGCGTCTGAAGGTAAATCGCCGCAGTCACCGCATCCGGCAACAAAGGGGGCCGCCGCAACGCGCAGCGCCTTTTCGCTGGACCAGCCTCGTGCGCCGACTGGCGCCTCGATCGCGCTGGCGAAATTTGACCAAAGCTTTCCAGCGCCTCCCTATCAAGGTCAGCGCCCAGTGCCTTCTGCCCCCGCCTTATCAAGGATCAGGTCCACCATCGGGTACCGCTGTCTGCATCGACGGTTTGCCAATGCGCGGCAGAAAACCTCGATCAGAATACGAGCCGGAGGCCCCTTCTGCCCAAGGCGCTCGAAACAGGGGCTCCGATCTGCGGCGCGCTTTGCCCGCCCAGCAAGCCCGCACAGCCCGTAGACTTCGCGATCATTTGCATGTCGGCAATATTCGATCCCGTTGGTGCACGTTTTGACGAATGCCCCGCCCCATCCGGCCCCAAATGATCGACGCAGGGCGCGCCTTGGAAACTTTGCCGCAATCGCGCTTGAAGCATGGGGCCGCAGCTGGGTCCAGCCTGTGACCCGTCCCCGCCACCATCATCGATGGGCCGTGCCGTGGCCGCCTTCTTCGCCCCGCCCGAAAACCCCATGCCGACGAAATGCCGGCCCGTGGCCGTTGAACGAATCTGACCAGCTCGAACCGAGCGAGAGACGGCGTGTTATCGGAGCAGAAATCAGGCCGTTGCCCACCGGTCGATGATCGTGTCGCCCTTCTCATCCTCGGCCGCAAGAATGGCATCACAGCGTCGAATTCATCGCATCAGCGTGCCACGCCGACGGGACCAGTCGAACAAGATACACTGCGCGGCGGCGCGATGCTATCGGAACAAAATCTCAAAGGCGTGAGTGGTGGCGCCGTCAGCGTTTTGCGAGCAGCGTGCCCAGGCTTTCGATCGACTAAATGCGTGGCAGCAATCCAAGTCATGAGCCTCGCGGAGTATCTGCAACCGCCACATGGCGAAAGCCCCTGCGTCTGCCAATTTAAAGGCGCTAGCCGCAACAATTGTGACCAGACACCCATAACACCGCCAATATTGCGGCCTTTATATCTGCGTCCATCGCCTTATCTCCTGTGGGTCAAGGGTTTCGTCAACTTAAGGATGCGCAACGCGGTGCTTGCACAAAGGGTGCGGGGCAGCGAAATTGAATTATCGTATCTTTTTTCAGTTTAAGATGTCGGGATAAAAGCAAGAACAACATATTTACAGGTTAACGGTAATAGAAATGCTACAAAAGCTAAACCGCGCCTTGGGAGGAATGATCCTCCCCACTGGCGCCGCCCGAAAACGTAATTCAGCGTCGCCGCAATTGTGCTACATTGGAGCGAAACGCCCGATGGCAAAGAGTGTGCTGCATCGAACACAAGTCGGGTATAGTGACCGGCCCGCTGGAGAATGTCCAGGAAAGGCTGGCCGATTGATGGGCTGGAACGGCGCTGGCGCTGCCACTGCGCGAAGCTTGGGAAGAAGCCGGAGTATCCAAGGCCGGACACCTGGAGGATCCGTGCCGATGGGGTATTACGCATTAAAACGAACAAGGGCCTATGGTCGAGGGTCCTCACCACGCCGGTGATCGCTCAGTCTATCTGACGCGTGTGCGCCAACAATCGCAGGAATGAATACCCCGAGGTCGACGTCGCACGCGCCGCTGGATGCCCCCGAAAGAAGCGCAGACTGGTTGCAGAACCCTGAATCTCGGGGAAATCCTTCTGAACTAATAGCCGCTCCCTGCCGGCCTTGCGTAACCTTTTCGCTGTGCCACGAGCGCTGGTTCAAAGAGAATGAGCAGCAATGACCGACGGAACCCAAAGGCGAACAGTGGGAAACACTGGATTCTGGACCTGAACCGCATCTTCTCGCGTGGAACAAGCAACGACGTATGTCGCGCGGCCCTATGGTCGGACTTGGCATTGCGCTTGCCTTTATCGTCTGGCGGCACTGGTCGCCGGGCCTCTTCCTCGGTGCGCAGCCGTCGAACTTTGTTGGTGATCGGCCGCTGCGGCCCTTCGGGGCGTATATGGCTGTGAACATCGGCGCCAATGATGTGGCAACAACATGGGCCCCGCCGTCGGTGCCCAAAGCGCTAAGCATGGGCGGGGCGATCATCAATGCTGCGATCTGCGAAAAGCGCGGGTGCATAGCTGGCGGGCGGGGGACCGTTGTTTTCCGACATCTCGAAGGGGATCATCGATCCCCGCGTCGGTTCGCAGATATCCCAAGTGTCATTAGTCTCTGGGCGATGAGTGGCCATAACCGCCGCGATTTCATCAGCGCCTTATGGGATCAATCTGGCGACATGGGCGCGACCCTGTGTCGGACGCACACACCTGGTCGGGGGGGTGTTTAATGGGCGCACGGGGATGCTCGGCGCCGCTTGCGGGAATTGGCAGCCCGGTGCAACTGGCCTCCATGAGCCATGATCGCCGCAGCTGGATCATCTTCGCCGACGCTAGGTGGCGCTGTCGCGGCGATGTTCTCAGCGCTGAATCAAGTCGGCAAGATCTGTACAAGAAGACAAGATCGCCGCGTCGCCGCCGGTGGGTTGCCCGATCCTGAATCGGGGGCCATGTCGGCGGCGTTTCGCCACTTATCCTGGCCCTCAAAGGCCTAGAAGATTATCTTCGAGATCAACAATGGGCCTCTGCCCTGCTGGATCGGTCTGGCCTGCGGTGGTCTGGCCTATGCCATTTCCTACCCCGCGAATTCCACCGCGCCTCCGAGGGAATGGAGAAACCGGCAACAAATCCGTCAAAGTGCTGTTCGGCCTGCCGCTGGTGTTCTCTGCCGCGCTGCTGAGCTTGCGCATGGGCCAATGATGTGCAACGCGGTCGGACCACTCGCCGCGATTGTTCACGCTCTGATTTGGCGCTTCGAGGCCAAGGTCTTATCCGATGTGGGTGAATGGTGATCGGGGCCTTCGGGAATTTCTTGGTCTGTTTCCTGTTCGGTTCCCAAGCTGAATCCGCATGGTAGGGCAGCCAGATCACCCAAGCTGAACCCGATGCGCGCCTATTTGCGTAGCGCTAATCCGCGGCAATCACCGGATCATCGCCTCGTGGTTGGTCCTGCCCGTTAGCTCGACCATATCGCAGTGGGTGGCGTTTTGGTGTGGGCTTCTAACGCGATGGGCACATGGAAGCGCCGCCTGCGTCGCCCCGGAAGGCCAAAGCCGGCGGAGGGTGTGAAACGCATCGCCGTAAGGAACGCCGCCGCCGCAAACTGGTGGCGCCGTTCCACTTTATGACTCATACGTAGCGCATGGTTTAATTACCGTGCCTGCCGCGGCGACACCATTGTTTCAGCGATGATCTTTCTGGGCCTGAACGCGCTGGTGAATAAGTCCCCGTGCGACGTCGCCTTGGAAGCCGCTTGGCGGCAGCGCAGATCGGAACGGGGTAAGGTTTGGCATCCCCGGCCCCGCGCGCCTGCGCCTCTTTCACCAGACGCCACGCGTTTGACATAGCGGGGTGGCCACCCCTTCTTGCGCGCGCCCCATCGCGATGATGCGCCCCTGCAGCGCGCAACTCGGTCGGTTTTGCCCGCCTCTAGCGTCATACGAATCGAGGTCCGCGTCCATCGGGTCATCGTCAGCATCCCTGGCGCGAACGCGCGAAAAAAAGGGTGTGGGCAAGCGTAGCAACCCAACGGGATCAACCGTGCAGGCAGCGGCGTCGAGGACGCGGGGTAGATCACCGGTGGCTTTCAAGACGGCAAGCGCTCGCATCTGCGCGGCCATGACACGGCGCCAGCGCCGGTCAAACAGTTGTTCTTAGCAAATGTCAGCCCGCGGGCGTTCAGGAGCCATTGTTTCAGGTTCAGCAGCAGCTTTGCCATTGCCACGACGCCATTGATAGCCCCGTATTCCGATCAAAATGCGAGCCCCCCGGCAACCGACAGGTCCCCGACAGCGACTCCGGCCTTGTTCGACACAATATCGCCGCTTTTGTCGCCGCGGTGATATCGCCCGTCCCTAGCGGCCACCACGTTGAAAGGAACGCAACCTGCGCGCAACTCATGCAAGGGCAGCACCTTCGCGCAGTATCTCTGCCGCGTCGAGACCAATTTTGGCAGGCTCAGCACGGTGGGACAGAAGCAGGGTGTGCTGAGCGATTCAAGACGGGCCTATGCCCGCCGGTATCCGGCAGTCACTTGTGGACCGTGACCAGCACAATGCCCGCCCCCGCCAGAAGGCAGGGTCCTTTGGGACAGGTCAGCTTGACGCCGGCACATGTTCCATAGCTCCAGCCGTCGAAGTCCGTCACGCCAGGCCATGCGTTCTGATCTGACCGGCCACGCCGGGCGGACCAGCAGCGTTTACGTCCGTGGCCCGTGGCGGCCAGCTCTATATGTCTTATCTTACACAAAGCAGCCAAATCGCCCCCGCACCCTGCGACCAAGACGATCCGGCCGCCGGTCCGGTCATTTCCCCAAGCACCAGCGCATGACGGATTTACTGCCGTGCAACCGGTGTTTCTCACCTCGTCAAAGATAACCGAGCTCCGCCCGTCCATGACCGGAACTTGTGAACCTCGTCATCGCGGTGCGGCTGGCAGGCAGTGCATGAAGCAGCGCGTCGAGGGCTTTGCCTTGGCATGCAGCGCCGTCATTCACGATTGATAGCGCGCAGCTGGTTGTGTCGACGTTCGCGCGCCGATTGAGGTCAATGCAATCGACACCAGCACGTGTCCTGACCAACCAGATCAGCGCCCTCGACCTGCTTTGTTCGGCGGTCGCGGTTCGGTGGTGTAGAGCCCGTTTCAGCGCGCCTCCGGGTCCAGCGTTTTGCGGGCCGGTGAACACCAGTTTCAAAGTCGAACGCTTGGCGGCAATGGGCAAAGCCTGGCAGAGACGTTCTTGCCGTCACCGGACCCCAGACAACCTTTTTTGCCCTTGATCGGCCGTTAATGCTCTTCGAAGTCATGATAATCGCCATGAATCTGGCAAGGGTGCGTGCGGGTTGGTCAGACCGTTGATCACCGGCACAGAGGCGTATTCCGCCATTTTCAAGCCAAGTCGCCTCTCGAAGGTGCGGATCAATGATCAGATCACATAGCGGCTGAGCACTGCGCGCCGTATCGGCGATGGTTTTCTCCGTGGCCCAGCTGCATATCCGCGCCGGACGGCACCATCGTCCCGCCGCCCCATCTGACGCCCGCCCACGTCAAAAAGCTTACCCGTGTCGTGTCCGAGGGTTTTTCGAAGATCACGCGAACACATTGTGACCTTGAAACGGCTTGGTCATCATCAGGTGCACCCGCGCGGACGACCCAGACGGGCCCTTGCCTTCATCGTGGCGGCCGTTATCAATGAATGCTTGCGCAGGTCAGCCGGGTCCGGTTTTGGTGAATGTCGAGAAATGTTTCATAGGTATTCTTTAATTTTCCCAGATTAGGGGGGCCGCCCCCAGGCCCCCGGAGTTTTTAAGGCAAAAATGAAGGTTAGCCGGCCAGCAAGGTGCGGCGGCCTGATCAAGGCGGAGACGGCCTCTGCCGATGTCTCATCGGTGATATTGAGCGGAGGCAGCAGCGGATAACGTTGTCCGCCGCCGGCAACTGTGAACTGATGACGGTAGCCCGCAGCACGACTCGCTGTTGGTGGCGGTGCATTCAGGCCCAACATAAAACCCTGCCGCGCACGGCTTTTTCGAACACGTGGGTGGCTGCGACAGACCCCTCAAAGTTTTTTGCCGCATCAGCCTTGCCTTGCGGTTTCACGTCCTCAAGGAACTTTTTCGGGTGCCGATGATATTTATCACCGCATTGCCCACGGCACAGCCCAGAGGGTTGCCACCATAGGTCGACCCGTGGGTGCCCGCTGTCATTCCCTGAATGCTTTGCGGTTTCTGTGGCAGCACGCGCCCAGAGGGAAGCCGCCGCGATGCCTTGGCCGACCATCATGGATGTCGGGTGTGACGCCAGCCCATCTCGTGGGCGAACATCTTGCCGTCCGGCCCACGCCGCATTGTACCATCGTCAAAGATCAGCAACAGACCGTTTTGCTTCGCACAGCGCGGCGCCATCTGCCTTGAAAGAATAGCATCGGAAACGGAACGGATACCGCCCTCGCCCTGAACCGGTTCGATCATGATCGCAGCTGTGCGTAATCGGTAATGGCAGCTGTCCAGCGCAATCCATATCGCCAAAATTCGATATGCTTTGAAACCGGGTAGGAGCGGGCGAACAAGCCTTGGTCATTTTTCTCATGACCCCGCCGCCGCGTCCCCGCCGGAGGACCGCCCGTGGAAAGAGCCCGAGAAAGGTGATATCTCGGTGCGTTCAGGCTGGTCTTGTCGTAGAAATACTTGCGCGCATTTGGGACCGCCAGCTCGCAGGCTTCTGTGCGGAATTGGGTGAAAAACACCGTATCACAGCAAAGCTGAAGGCGCGACACCGGTCGGCCAGTTCTGTTGGCTGGGGAATCTCGGTACAGGTTCGAGGTATGCAAAGCTTTGCCAGCCGTTCGGTCAGCGGAGGCCCACCAGCGGCAGGATGCGCGGAAACAGGGCGTTCACGCCGCGATGGCTGCGCCAAAATCCAGAAATCGGCGCCGTCCTGTTCAATCAACCACGAGCCCTTCGCCTTTGACAAAGCTCCAGGGGGCACGGGAAATAGGTGGCAGAACAGATGGGAACACTCAGGATCATCCTTATAGGTTGGCCGCATCAAAGGCACAAAAGGCCATGAGTGACGGAGAGGGTCAATATGATTTGAAGGGGAGCGAACGCAATTTAAATGTCGCAAATGTCAAAGCCGCGCCCTATGCGGGGGCCGGTGTCGCAATTAGCCTTGCGCCGTCGCAAAGAGATGTTGAACGGTGATCATCGTCGTTTTGCAATAGGCAAGCTTTTTGCGCCTTGCAAAGCAAAAAACATGCCCGTGGATGGCCGCAAACCGGGCGCGGGCCGTGCTTGGCAGGTCTTTTCATGCTGTGTTTTAAGAGCGATTGGCTCAGCGCAGGCCCAATTCGCCCCCGTTTCCGCTTGCACCAAGCTGTCAGTGATTAGTATAGGGGACTTGAGATTTTTCCAAAGGCGGTCCTGAGAAGGGCCGCTGACTAGCTAAGGACGCCAAATGTCTGGACGATGACCGCGTAGAGATCCTGAAGAAAAAATGTGGGGCCGAGGGCCAATCCGCAAGCCAGATTGCAAAGGAGTTGGGCGGCGTGACCGCAATGCCGTACCGCAAAGGTGCAAATCGTTTGGGCCTGTCAACACCGGACACGCCAACGCACGCCCCGCGGCCGCCCCTGCTGCTTGCGCCAAGCCCGAGCCAAGGCCAAGGCCAGCAGCGAAACCTGCCCGCGCAGGCAAAGGCAGAACCCGCCCGACCGAAGCGGCAGAGCCCGAAGCAGCAGAGGCCGTGCCAGCGCCCCGCCCCTAACCTGCCACGCGCGCCAAGATCATTCCCGCCGCCAGCCGCTGCCCCCGCAGCCTTCGGCCAACGAGATCAGCCCCGAAAGCAAGTTGGCGAAAAGTTCAAGCGAAGTCGAGGAAAAAGTCGAAAGAAGATCGGCCTGATGACCTGAACTGAGCGGACCTGCAAATGCCGTCGGTGACCCCGCGACAAGATGATTTCTGTTCTGTGGTCCTGCCTGTGCAGCAAGGCAAGGCCCTATGGCGAAGCCCACGTTGGTTGGTCGCCGTTACAGCCGATGAGGGCGACGCGGCGCGACCGAGCGCTAAACCGTTTTCAACGGACATCAGAAACCCAAAAAAAAACAAACGGAAAAAGGCCCAGACAGCGATGTCCTTGGCCTTTTCGTATTCGTACGGGTGCGTGAAAGGTTTTTCTACCCCGCGGCGGTTTTGCCCGTCTGTCGCGCGGCAGCTGCGCATAAGCACAATGGGTTCGCAGCGACCGTCG
>Ga0163217_1041969_pt1 | contig 18172 bp, 15 predicted proteins | sample SynspAceP_FD_185933 | JGI IMG/M metagenome (GOLD analysis project Ga0163217, IMG submission 185933) | Saline lake microbial communities from Ace Lake in Antarctica - Synechococcus sp. Ace-P (PacBio error correction) | ecosystem: Environmental > Aquatic > Non-marine Saline and Alkaline > Saline ...
GTCTTAGCACTGATCATATCACCTATAGTCAGATAATGGTCATGGAATTTTTCCATACATAGACCAATAATTACGTTCAAAAATAAAAAAGAGTAAGGCATAATGGTAAATAATATAACTTGACCTAAACAAGTAAATTAAACATCGTCGCCCATATTTGTCTGTCATTTGAAAATGAAAGCCTCCCAATTTGCCCTTTTAAAGATAAGTAGCCACTATCTATCTCGTATGTTGGAGATTAGGTCAAATGGGTCCCAGACAATCCAAGAGATATATCCTCTTCCCCCTAAATCTCGTATGACCAAAACTCAATTAAATGAGTTACCCTTCAAACCAATCCTGAATTACGATCTATATAAAATTAGCTCTCCTAAAGATAATGTATCAAAAGAAACTAGTTTCCAATTTTCTCGGACAGGGACCTATAAATATACTAACTTTGTCCTGATGTTTTGAGTAAGTCGCGTTTATTTGAATATGTTTCCCTAGTGGAAAATGCTGAGCAATCGTCACACAATATCCATACGATAAGACTATTTCGTCGACCTCAAATATAGTTTCCCAATTTATTAAATAACATCAATGTTGTGTGTACTGTCCCTCCCTAAACTTTCCCTAGTTGCATCAATCGATCTCAAACCTATATGAGCTATCTGGCGAGTTTTTTTGATCATTTGAAAAGGTAAATTTGAGTTACAAGCACAAAAACAAATCAACATTGAATCGCCAAACTGTTAAATGCATCGAGATACCTTTAGGCATGAGTACCAAAAAGGGATATGTCGCATCCTGCTCTGTCTGAGAGTAGAGGTCGATGCAATATAAAAATTACCCACGTCAAAACTATTTTTGTCCAAACGAGCCTATGATCAACAGATATAGGAAAACCACCATAAAATCCGTCCTCTCCAAAGAGCCCCAATAAGCACCAAACATCGGAATGAGCTAACATTGAATACTGGAGGGCCAACTTACTAGAGATATATAAATTAATGCTAACATCTATAACCCATTATCCTAACAAGCTATCAATAATAAATCCAATATAACTGCACTAATTAAATCTTTATAGTCTCGCTTTATATCTTTTAATTCTATCTTTATTCTATACCATGTAATCCATATTAAGAATTAGAATCCTCCGCGAACATTGATTGGTAAATCCACAGGTCAAACAACTAACATCAAACTAAATATCCTAACTATCTACAAAGCATTGCCATAAATCCGCCATCACCACATATAAAATGTGACCGTGATTTATACTCAAAAGCCAACAATGCAAAATACACCCTTGTCTATATACCCAGTAAATAATTCCGTTTAATAAGATCTAAATTCTTTATTGCATTAATGTGCAGGCAATTCATCTACGCTATGCCCTAATCATAAACATAGCCTGATCCACCTACCATTTCTGCCACATGTATCGCTCTTCCCATGATGCTTACTTCGCCTCACAGATTACATTTAAAATTCCGTCTGGATACACGGATTGAAGACGTATCATTGAGTCCCTACACAGTTCTGCGGCACAATATAAACGGCCAATATTTTGAACAGCCGTGCTTTGCTAAAGATCCTTGATCCACTAAAGTAAGAAACCATATATTGAAACTATACCGTTCTTACTAGCTATGCTACAAAATCGCCATCCAAGCCCATGTAATAGGCGCATAATGAGCCACTGCTTGTATTAGACAAGGTATCAAACTGACCTTCATCGCAAAAAACATTTTCAAACATATTATCCACAATTCCTATTCCTGGTCTCATCCAAGGGTTGAAATTGCCAATCCGGCAACTGTGACAACCAACAGTCTATACACCACCAAAAATCCAAACACGCTTTTTGTAAGCTTACCGCAATGTAATATTCACACACATACAACTAAAACGCAATATATATCTCGCAGTATTCCGGACTTTATTATAAGATTTCTACGCCTATCTTTAATTCGAATCTTCTGAGCAATTAAGCTGCTCAATACCACATTGCGCTACCTTCTTAAGGCCAAATTATCGAAATAAGCTCTTATGACCAGTCCTCATTCCCCACACCTGCAACTCGTTCTTAGACTACTATTCCTGATAGGGGCTGATTCTTTATTGGCATATTAAATACTGATGTAATTGCCACTCCTCGAGCAACCAGTAATCTATACAAAAAGCCTCTTGTACTAGTCCCGAGAATGAAGACCGATCTATATGCACCGAACTGCCACCATCATACAATGTGGCATGATTGTAACTCACTTCTACACTACTGGACTGTTTCCTCTCTGGTCAAACTGAACATATCCAGCAACCTGTAAGATTAATAATAAATATACTAGATAATCGGTTGACGCAAGCCGGATCTATTATCTTACAGTTTAACAATTCTCTGTAATACCTTCTTTACTCAATTTCTATAGCCTCAAAGGACGGAGTTCAAATATATATGAGAGAACCGCCCTCGTGTGTTGCTGTAATATCTCTATCGCTTCTATGTCCACGTATTCTATCACACCAATACAGGTTTTGAGAATCCTTTGATTATCTAGAAAAAGAAACATAGGACAAGGAAGACCAAAAAAAACATAGGCCAAAAACATCACAAAATCCCTTACCTGTGATATATCTTATCCAGACCACATTCAAATAACAGATCACAAATGAACCGTAATTCATCACTATTCATCGAAGAACATAAGTCCCCTGTTAGCAAAGGCATAATTTGGAGACTTTTCAGCACGTTCCCGCATAGGTCAGACTATCCAGCTGCTGGACCACACACACAAATAACGCTGAGCATTTTTCTTGAGTAAATGTTTTCACAATATACTACCGAGTACCGTTTCCAAATACTTACCAAACTAGTTTTATATAAGCAAATTCATTAAGGAAGTAAGCCAACCAAGTATAAAAGTCTCTCATGACTTCCCAATAATCGATCCACCTTTAAATGCCGAAAATGAGTACGTTTCACAATATATATTAACTTTCCATACTTGTAGCCTCAAAGATCAAAACCCATCTGGTACCTTAAGCAAATCGCATTCCCAACACCATGTACTCCCCAAATTCTTGTATACCATTTCTACTATCCTGGCAGCTGCAATCCGAGCTAATTAAGTCCGACAATCCGGATCGTTAAAATGATTCAATTATTATTATTTAAATCACGCACACAACATGTAATGGGTATCAAATGGACGGAAGCTAGCTATCAATTATCAATCAAAACCTCCCCATTTAAAGATCGTAAAATACAATGGTCAAATAGGTCAACATAACCATAATCTCTATTATCAATTCATCCTGCAGAAACCCCCATAAATTTATTTTCATAAATATTCCATTAATATTTCGGTAAAGAACTTGCGAATTCCCGCCTAGTTCAATGTCCAAACTCCTACCAGAACAATCTATGATCTCACATTACCTTTCATATCCAACTTCATTGTTCAATGGATCTTTTCCATGTCTTATGCAAACTGTAATATTATCGCCTCCAACCGTAAATGTAATACGTAGAATCTGACTTCACCAAGAATTATAAGTCACTCTATATAAAAAATACAGCCTCTACTAATTCAATCGTCCCTAATTGATATGAGAGCCTTAATTCTCTCTTCCAGAAATAATATACTCAACATATTTAAAATCATTTCCCTGTATTGTATTCATTTTTAATTGCATAATAATTTATACGTAAAAGTACCGTAAGTGCCTCGGTGGTTTCCATCCTGCCAACTAGTACTAGCAAAAAATAGCATTATTTGTTATTAATGAGAACATGTAGTTGCATAGGAAGCTCAAAAATACAAGGACCAATAGAATACAATTATAAATAAAATCAACATTGCATATACCGGAATAAAAATGCTCGAAAATCACTATTTTAATATTAAATTCACCTATTAAAATTAATACTACTCAATTTATCAATAAACTTATCCTAAAAATACAGATATAATTACTATTAAGACCCTAAGTAAACAGATAGTAGATCCTTTTCTCAACTAAATTCAAACGAAATTTTAAGATAGATGACAAAATCCCTTCCATAAAAGTCCTTATCTAGCGAGTGTCTAAACATCCCGGCAAGATACTGAGTAAATAAAGAACATACCAATTTAATAAGGACAGCATTATACCACTAATTACCAATCACATCTATTTCAAAATAATTTCGATAACGGTTAAAGGTTAATAACATTAACAGTAACAAAACTGAATCCAGGTTACAATATACTTTTCCTATAAATAGAATCATAAAGTGCCTAATAAAATGCGGCTCATTAATACAACTTCTTTATAAATACCTATTGAGTAGCCTCACCCAACAACCTTCATATTATCATGAGAAAATACAATATTATTAAATAATCTATGCAGCAAAGAATATAAGTCAGCATATGATATAATAAATCATTAAATGCCTCCAATTTATAGACTAATGAGTCTAAAAGCAATTTAGTTAAAATATATCAATTGAGAATCAGAGTTCAATAGCAAATGAATAGCATACCTAAAGATAAATACATTCTGAGGACAACAATATATAAATTGAAAGACGATATCTAAATTAGATACATTAATATACAGAATTTTGATAATAGCACTAATCTATAAAAAGCCTTATAGAATGATTGACAAAAATAATACAGAATATGAAATTGATTTTGTCTAACCCGAATAAATGCTAGTCTATCCATATTCACTTAAAATAATATATCTTAAATTTGTATTCATAAATTGTGTAGATATATAAAATAAACATTCGAGAATAACAATCATGCTTATCTGATGATAAATAGTATTATATAATAAAGAAGGGCGTACCTAGTTATCACCAAGTATAAAAACCGTATTAGGTAATTTGGTCAATTACACAAATCCGGAGAGAAAAGAATATTACCTTTGGCATGTAAATAAGAATATGTAATATCTAAATGACAACCTTATATATATATACCCTAAAAAGAATGTTGCGGGAGATTACTTGTATTATGACTGAGACTTCAAGGCATAGGGCGAAACGGGGCAAGGATGTTAATCTTTGACTAAACAAAAATGTATAAAGTTAAAAATATCCTTAATTTTACTAGAATCAGTAATTCCAATTTGAGACTATCAAGGCTTAAACACCATCACGTGAGCTTGTATTTCAATATCACACAGACTCAAATTTCGTAATAGTATTAGTAATAAATAACAAAAAAATATGTAATTATATAACAATGTGGTAGTAGTAATAAAATATAAATAATGCAGTCTATAAACAAGAATAATATATATTATACTAAATCCCACTTAATAATACTCTGAAAACAAAATAAAACACTGAAGTTCGAAATGCCCAATAATGATAATGCATTACACTATAAGATTATGATATATAAGAATATAAAACAGTATATATTAAATATCTTTCCAACCCCACTCACTTATCAATTCTTTCTAATATATTATATACAAATTTTATAATTATAATGACTTATGTCATAATACAATTATTGTTAGTATATCTGTTTCCAGAATAAATATAAACATTGATAATAAATATCTGGTTATGTCCTAATTCCGATATCGAAACAATATAAATTTTTCTTCACTCTCGTCCTGTCCATCAGAGATAGGAACAACTCGTTTCGACTATCAATTAGCTAACCGCTAGAACCTAAGATTAATTCCATCATTACCCTTTGAAATGAATGCATTGACGGCGACAGCAATTTCACATAATTGGGCCATTTTAACAAGCCAATAAGTTTGCTCCTTTTAATACTGGTCAAAAAAAATATATCTGCAGTCCAGACCACTGAATGGAATATTACTGAGGGCCAACTGGGGACCAATTGATATCTTACGATACTCTCGCCAATTCTCAATTATAGTAAACTGTATATATTAGCCATACCATAGCGAACACGTCCTTATCTTTCTATATAAATATTATTATATAAATTTACATACAAAAGTCTTAAATACATCAATCGAGGTACGGATATCACTCTCCTGAGACCTTACCCCAGTAACCCCTTATTCCTTGAAGACTAACCAATCCTGCAATAATAATGCGCTCCTTTCTCCAAAAGAAACACGCATATACCCTTCTCATCAAACTTTCGACAAACTTTAATAAATTTGGTTGACAAACATCAATTATCACATCGTAATTACATGACCTGGCATCCATCTCAAACTGGATGAGTCCTACAAATTCAATGGAGATTATCGCTTATAGCCATACTACCGGACCAGAAGCCGCCCTCATCTATCAAAACCTCGTCACCATTATCCTAATAGCAGCACACCTCCTAGTGCCCAAAATATACCACAAAGTTTTACCAATCGGGAATCAATCACATAACTTCTGGATCCACCATATGCCCGACCATTCTCACAGTCACGTCAAGTCTATCACTAATTATCCAATTATCCTGCCAAGATACTACCATTACACCACTGAAGATAGTTACAATACATAATATTTAAATACCTCATGGGAGTAGAGGCCGGTAAATAAATTTATCCTAGAGTACCACAAACGTACCTTCGGGGCTTACGCCACGAACTGAGAATTACCCATAGAAATTTTCTTTTAGCTCCGGTGAAATGAAATACCATCGGATTTTGCTCAAAGGTAACAAAATCTATCACTCTTGTTAGTAAGAAATAAATGTATGAGTTGTACCAAAACTAACTCCTAGAATAAAAAATAGATTATAAAAGTAGCACTATAATATATCAACAATGATTTTTCATATTTGATATTTTATTCATAATTGATATGTATTAATGTCATATTAATGTGTAGATTCTACATACAATTCCCCTAAAAAATATTTACTCTCACCTAAGTTTTAAATATATATAATTTATTTTAACTTATGTTTAGTTAATATATCAATATTATCATTCTCCATGACCGAGAATTATTTTCGTTTCTAATATCAAAACTCCATGGGATAGCAATTGACCACACAATTCAATAATCTACAAGGGTTTCACAACCTAGAGTTCTTTTCTATTTCTTAGTAACACTTCTAATTTTGCGATAACTGTCACTCATATATTGAGAGAGCCCCCCACATTATAGTCTGAATAAAGACCTCGATGCAGAAATTCACAAGTACTAAATAGGTTAAAATGAACAAGTAGAGAGCTCTCCATATTCACCTTCCATATCAGAGTTTTAGGATAGTCCCTCCTACTCTAGAGCATTACATCTATGTGCGCTTTTCATAAAACACACTATTAGGCGAACATCTTAAGGTTAAAGATTTTACGCAAGCTCAGCATCCCGTAGAAAAGTAATTACCGTAAGGCCCAACGAGGCACGCTAGTGAGAGCGCCTCATTCCAGAGCTGAGACGTACGTTATGCTATCACTTCAACATATATATGGATATGCGAGATAGTTGATGTATGCTATGATATAGATAATACGCCAAGGTCGATACACACCTGCGAACGGATTTTCATTATTCCCTACAAGCAAAGCGTTTCTAGTCACATCAACCAAACGATTAAAATTTCAGCTTACCTGAAATTATACATTGAGCACTCTTTTTCCAATGCAAGATCATATAATAATCGGCATGCTCATCATAAACAGAACATTAATAAAGTTCTAATCGCGATGAGAGACAATAAGGTCACCTCATTGGCATAACTGTTCAAAAATTGGATATAATAATGCATCTTTATATACAACCATACGAAAGAAAGAAATATACCTCCGATTGCTAACTATTCAAGATAACGTTCTAGAAAGCCCGAGAAGTAGAGTATTTCCACTACGAGGTTAAAGGATCCAAGAAAGTCTCCAAAGCAAACAGTTGAGGGTACTGGCGTATATTGTTTTGTAGAATATCTAAGTTCCATAAATAGTGATTAGATACTATGCGAACGCAGATGAGTATGGGCTCATTTGTTATATCCATAATTTAATGTAATCTGATAGACACGCGGGTTTTGAATTTGAATTTTATGGAGCAGATGGATTTTTGGGGGACCGGTTGGGCAGCAGTCCAGAATTAATGGTATTGCAAATGGAGGTTTAATATGGCAGTCGAGAATAAATATGGCAAGGAACCCCAATGTGAAGCTTATCCTGAATACAAGAATAACTGGATAGATCAGTGCAACGTGTTGTGAAAATGGGTTTGATGGGATTGATTTTCGACTCCAAAACCATTCGGGCATGGTATCAGATTACATAAGTAATGGAACAATGAGCCCATAATAAAACGTTACAAGGAAAAATAGTAAGGGTTTGATATTCTCAAAACAAAAGCAGGACCCAATGAAGATTGATGACATAAGAGGGAATACTTCTTGTCGCTCATTCTTGAAAAGCAGCAGAATATTATTCATGTCATCTGGTAAAAAAGATGCAGGTACATTACGTCATGCCATGGAGTACCTTTTATTGTCCCGATGACTTTAATGAATTAGGTTTTTCCTTAGGCACCCAAATATTTGCTTCGTTATGGAAAAGCAATAGAATTGGTTGATGAGTGAGATCAAAGATTATTATCAGGCAACTACATAGAGTCCATAATGAGTTGATAGCATAGAAAACGTACGCAGCGATAATAGCAAAGCGTGTGTGGGGTTTCACAATTACTTTACCCCAGGTGAGATGGGGTAGAAATAATGACTTTTAATGCAATAGAAAGAGAACCCAAGGTAGGGGGCATCCCTACTGTATTGAAGTGAAAAGAGGCCTGTTATACACAGGTTTCAGATTCAAAAGTGGGGGCAAAATGAACAGATTATCAGCAAATTAAGAAAGTTGTACTACAGAAATTGCAAAAAGAACTAGGTGGAAACCTAGTAGATTACTTGAATTGTGTCATTGGGCTAATCCAATGGGAGTTTGATAGAAACGAAATAACTTCCTGTCCCATGGAAATGGATAAAGTAATACATAACTAACCGATAGTTATAATTAACTATGGTAATACTATGTTTTTAGGGGCATTGTAGCAAATACACACTTGACATTAACATATTCAATTATGCAATATCAAAAAATGACTCATTGTATATAGCCACTTTTAAATCTATTTTCTTTCAGGAGTACGTCTTGGCCACAAAGCAACGATTCATTTCTACTACCCCAAGAGTGAATATGTACCTGAGAGAAACGGTATTCATTCACCCGCTGGCTAAAAGAAAATTCACGTATCCCAGCGTGGCGGATAAGCCGCGAAGGACGTTTGTGGTCACCTGGTATCCGGCCCTACTCCCCATGGAGATTTTAAATAATTATGTTGTACTATCTAACAGTGGTGGATACATGGAAAGTACCTGGCAGGAGGTATTAGTGAATAGACCCTGACGCCCGGGAGAAGTCAGGGCATAGGATCCCTGAATATGGATTTGATCCGATGGAAACTTGGGTATTTTGGGCACAGGCCTTCTGCTATTGTAATGGTGCAACGGTTTTTGATAGAAAAGGGACGGCGCCTGGAGTAATGGGCTAATAAAGCGATAATCCGAGAATTTAGAGGAACCCAAGTTGGGGTTGCCCAGGTCCTGAAAATTAACCGATGTGAATGAGTGCAAACATTAAAGTTGTCGACAGGAGAATGGATATGCGGTCCTATTGAAAAAGGAGCCATAATAATGCAAGAATGGTAGTCTCCAAGGATAAGGGTTACCTGGAAGGTCAAAGAGGTATCCGTACCCGATGATGTAAGGAACTTTGATGAAAATATAAATTAACATAGAAAGAAAGACGGTTCGCTAAGGATGCTATACGTACAAAATATGGAATTGGCGAGAGTATTTTTAAAAGATCGTGGTTCTCATGGCTCCCCAGTTGCCCTTCGTAATATCCATCCAGTCAAGCAGAATTTTTTTTTTAAAACCAAAAGAAAAAAAAAATTAAAAAATCAGAGAACTTATTGCTGTTTAAAACATGGCCCAATTGAGTGAAAATTGCACGCTCCATTTAATGGCAATCATTTCAAAAGGATATGAAAAATCTTTGGTCCAGCGGTTGCTAATTGACACGAAACGGTGTTCCCTATCCGATGGACAGGAAACCGAAGATGGAAAATTTATTATTGTTTACGCTACAATAGGACACAAACCAGAATATTTTTATCACAATTTTACCGAACAAGAATATACTAACAATATTATACAAAAGCATCAATAAAAAACTTATAACAATAGAAAGATCGTCAAAAGTGAGGTGGAAAGATTAATAACTGTTTATTTCAATACAATACTTAATATAGCCTTACTCATATTGGGGCATTTCCGAATCAGTTTTTATTTTGTTTCCCCCAGGGTATTTAAGGGGCTTATTAAATAATATTTTCCTGTTTTAGACTCTACCACATATATTTACCTAAACTACAACATTATATTACATATTTTTGATTATCCAACTGCTAAACCGAGAAATTAGTCTTTAATATGAAATACAAGGCACTAGGGGTAAGCCTTGAAGTCCCAAATGGAATTCGCCGATCTATAAAATTAAAGGGATTTTTAACTTTACCCTTGTTTGTCCCAAGATCCATCCTTGCCGCCGTTTCGCCCATGGCCTTGAAAGTCAGTCGATAAGTACCAAGTAATCCCCACAACTCTTTTAAGGGGGTGTCATATAGGATATTAACTCTATTGTCCATGCCAAAAAGAAATTCCTTTTCCGATTTTGATTGACCAAACTTTACCAAATCGGTTTCTCTATGGTGATAAAAAAGGTCGCCCTTCTTTAATACTTATCAATCATTAAATCTCGTTTATACCTGAAGTCCCTTATTTTATATTCTACAACAAAATTTACGAAAACCATGTAAGACTTTTAGGATATGGATAGACCGCATTTTCGATAGCACCAAAATCAATTTCCCAATCTGGATATTTTTGTCAATCCTTCTATAAGTGCGTTATAGATATCATTCTCAAAATCCTGATAAAATTTCTATGATATCGTCCTTCAATTTCATCGATTATTGTTGTCCATCAGAATAAAGTTTATCGCTTAGTATGCTTTCATTGCTTTGACCGCTTCCTGTTTTTTCTGTATAAACTAATGATGCTTTTAGCCATCAGTCTTAAAATGAAGGCAAATGATTGTACATAAATCATATGCCTTAATATTCTTCTCCATGATATTAAAAAATAGTTGAATTGGTCCACAATGATAAATATGAGGTCCGTGGGAGCTTACCTCCAATGGTAAAGTTATAAAAGAATTGTAAATGCGCATTTTATAGCACTTAGCTTATTTATAAGGAAAAATGTATATCTGACCTGGAATCAGTTTTGTTCTGGTTTATGTAGTAAACCCTTCCCCGTATAAAGAGGTAATTTCTTACGGTCCCTTTAAAATTTTGGTATGCCTTATCTACGGTATCCCCGGATAGTACCCAACTCCTCGCTAAGGCTTAATTGATGGAGGATTTTGTCCATCAATCTAAAATCCGTTTGAAATATTATGAATAAGGAAATCTACTACCTGTTTATACTTAGGGATCCTTTGAATTTTCCATCGATTTTTAGGTATTGTACATATGTTAAAATAATAGGTGATTTAATTTTAAAAAGTTGGCCCATTTTATTTCGGTAATAATGCAATGTTAGTTATTTAAATTGATTCTATTGGCCTGTTTGAGCTCCCATTGCATACTACAATGTTCAAAAAATAAAAAAAAATTGCTTTTTGCAGTAGAAAAAAAAAAAAAAAAAAAAAAAAAAAAAAAAAAAAAAAAAAAACAGTTGCAGATGGAAACAACGAGGCACTACAACTTTAGCGATAAAAAATATCAAGCAATTAAAAATGATCAATCGGGAAAGAAATTTTAAATCATGTGAATTATCTCTGGGAGGGAGAATAAGGCCAATCATAGGGGACGACAAGTGAGCTGTTTTTTTATATAGGTCTAATATTCTTGGAGCAGATCTACGTATTACAAATTACGGTGGAAGGCAATAACCAGTTGCAAACCATGGAAAAAAGGATCCATTTGACCAATGAAGTGGTAGAGGAAATGTGGATCAAAGGTTTCCGGAGGGATATAGGGACATTGAACAAGCGGGAATCGCAGGTCCTTACACCGAAAGATAAGAAATTGAAAACGTTTATGGTGTCTGCGGATGAAGAAGGATGGTAGGCCTATTTGACCATGTATTACGATCTTGATAGCAAGCTCCGTCCATTGAACCCTATTACATGGCTTCTTCCTTTTAAACATAGTTGATCATTTAACATCCGGAAATGCCTAATAGCGGTTGCAGCTGCCAAGGATACGGTGAAAAGGTTACCAAAGAAAATTTGGGAAGATACCATGGGTTGGGTGCCTTGCAAAGACAAGGTTTTTGATCTGGCTACAGTTGTAAAAAAAAATCCGAGGGAAATACAGGGGAATCGTTTTGGGAAGTCATGGGCGTGAGCTTGCCCAATACTTCCTATGATGCAATATTAAGACGTTTGGAAGTAAATTGAAAACGCCTCGGAGTATATTTGAAAAACCAATTCAAGGCAAAAGGCAGCGTTTTTGTGGCCAAAGCTGATAGTCTGCCTAAAAGAGGAACGTGCCTGAAAAAGCCTCCCATTAATGCCTTTGCCAGGGGACTAATGTTCTTCGAAGAATAGAAATGATCGGTCAATTTTGCTTGATACGTGAAGTGGTCATGGAGTATAGTCAACAGTAAGGATTTGGCATGTTTTTGGGGCCCCAATGGACCGTCCCTGTCCAAGATCATTTCTAAGAAACAAGATCCATCCTTTGGTTCTAGATCTGGACAAGAGCGAGGATATCAGCAACAAGAGGCGTTCTCTAATAAATTGAAACCGCCTTTTGAGGCCTACAGAAATAGTACAAGAAGTATACGACACTTGTAAACGAGAATAATAGTCCGGCCAATGCGCGGCCCTAATCCTGTATTATTAACTATCCAGGTGTACACACACTTTGCCAAAACAACAACAGAACTACCAGGTAAGCATATGTCTGACGTTTTTACATCAATGCCATCAATGTAAATGAAGGGGTGCGAAGCCAAATATCGTCCTAATACTTCTCTGCCTAACAAGAGCTGTTTGATATAGAGTACTGGTTTGCTCGAGCAGGCAAAAATTAACGAACGTATGCCAAAAGAACAGCCCCTATCCAAGGAAAAGTAGCTTAGTAACCGTGCAGGTGGGGAATAGGCAAGGCTATTGCCGATAAATTGGCCAGAAGGTGCCAATGTGTTGACAGATATTGCCGAAGATCGAATTAAAAAGGCCGTAGACCACTTATAAGCCGGACACTGCAAGTTATGCGTTGTGATGTTACTAAGATTGAATCCATTGCGGAAGCTTACAAAAAAAGCGTGTTTGATTTGGGTGTGTAGACATGTGTGCACAGTGCCCGGAATTGCAATTTCAAAACCCCTGAAGAGACCCACAGAAAAGATTGGGATATTTCAAAAATTTTGGTGAAAAAGGTCAAGTTGAACTTGCTAAACAAGCAGTGGCCATTTCATGCGCCAACAAGGGCTTGTAGCGATTTTGTAAGCATAGCAGTAAGAACGGAAACTAGTTTCAGGTCCCTAACAAGTAGGATACGGAAACCTGCAAAAGCGCGCAGCAAATATGGCCCGTTTATTGGCCGCCAGAACTAGTGGCGACAAGATACGTGTCACAACCGTTAATCCAGACGAGTAATCGATGGGCAGTAAGATCTGGAAGGCATGGGCAAAGGTAGGGCCAAGGCCTATGGGGATTTAAGCGTAGATGAATGCTGCACATTATGCCAAAAGAAATCCTTAAACGAAATTATATAATCCTGAGGGATAATTCCGCCCCCCCCCCAAGGGTGATTGCATGTTGCCGTTTTGGATAAATCAACCGCAACATTATTAATGTGATGGCGGAATGGCCATGCTTTTGTAAGATAGTTAGTAAGTAGTTGAGTTCAGTTGTTTAAGACCTGTCGGACCAACAATGTTCGGCAAGGTCTAAATCTATAGGGAATACAATGAGAGATAGATAAAGATCAGAATAAAAGAAAACGAACCAAAAGATTTAAAATCTCAGCAGGAAAAATTGATTTCTTATCGAATAAGCTTGTTAAAGGAGTCATGAGTATGCACATATTATCAGTAAGTGGCCCGTTTCAAGTAGCCATCCAAGTTGGCTTGGCGCGGGAGGAACGAGAGTTGGTAGGTTTTTTCCTTTTCATGGAACCTGGCAGTTTTGGACAAAAATAGATACGTGGGTATATTGCACGCCCCGCACTCAGACAAGCCGGTGCCAATACCCTTCACATACCTTGGGACGTGCCAAAGATTACGAAGCATTAAACAGTTGAGAGTTCACATGATAATGTTTGATGCTGTAAAACTCAAATACCTTTCAAATCAAAAAACGCCCAAGAAAGCTATAGGTTTAAGATCGTGAGCAACCGGAAAAAGCTATTCAGGAACAGGCCGTACAACACAAACATTGAAGTGTTTAGTAAATATTGGCACAAATTGGGGTCGAAAGTTTACGGTCCTGTTGGCCGAGCGCCATTTTCCCTGGGCAAAACAATTCAAAAAACCCGCGCTACAACACTCAGGACAGTCTCAAGGATATTATAAGGCCCTGCCGAAATTGGAAACTGTTCATTGAATACAAACCTAATGAGCCATTTTCTACAGTACCGTAATCCCAGGTTGGGTACCCCATTTATGTTGCCAACGAAGTGGAAAAGCAATACTCTTGGTCGATCTGGGACACCATTGGCCCAATTCCAACATCGAGCAGATAGTGCTACCCTCATGTTAAAGGGCAAATGGAGCTTCATCAATGACAGCAAATAGGCGACGATGTATACGTGCAGTATCACCACACCTCTTTTGATTTTAACTAATGGTCTATGTATGGAAAACAATCCACAGAACCCATATCCGGCTTGATGATCGAGCAGCCATAAATATAAAAGATCCGCTGGAGATTTGATCCAACTTTGAAGCTATTCAGGAAGCTTACCCAAAAGCACTTTTAAATCAGAACCAAAAATTGAGACGGCCACAAATGGAAAACGATGTGTCCGGCTGTCAAGAGATACTCCAGAACGTATCGCAACGGATGCAACCCTTGCGCAAGAAGCTTAGACGTGAAGTGGTGGAGCACTTGTCCCCCCATAAATGCCTATCGTCCGCTTAATGTAAGAAGTAGGCAAGGAAAGAGGTAAAAATTCCGTAGCATCCGTTATAAGTAAAATAGAGAAGCAAAAGTAACGGCGATTCGATATTGGAAAGACCAATAAAAAATTTCTTTTATTTGAACGGATTTCAGAGGTGTATCGTGAATATAATCGGTTCGAGACATTTACGGATGAAAGGACGGTATCCTACGGAAAACCTGGAAGCCTGAAAAAAGGGCCCAAAGAAAGTGTGATAGAAGATAATTCGCCCGAATTGAAGAGTGGCCTTAAACTTCAATGTACGGCAAGGTTTGGGTCCATATTGACGAACAAGGGAAAGTACTTACTCCCCTTTACAAATATATGAAACCTGCTAAGGCTGGAAATATATGGAGCGTTCTAGACAAATATGTTCCTAAAATAACTTCCAGATCAACGAATCCTCAGAAGTAGTTATGTGAATACTGGGACATCTTATTGTTAAAATATGCAAGCCAAAGTCTATGATAAGATAAAAAATCGCTAAACACTGCACAATCCTTAGCTATTGTTTACCGTGTCCCGTACCGAATATACAACAAAGGCTTGCCATACCATGCTTTGATATGGAATAAGAAGGACTATCATTCTTGGGTGTATCAAGAGAAAAACATAAAAAAATTGCCTCCCATTGTTCTTCAGGAAACAATGCTATGAACTACAAAGGGCAAGGTTAATTAAAATGGGTACTGGAATCACGATAGTTCCTCTGCACTTTGCCCTATATAACGAAGTAATTGGCAAGCTTTTTTACTGTTACTACAGGACTTGAGATCTTCCATCAATCCTTAATAAAGGAATGATGACAAAGATGATACTGATAATGTTCTCTTTTACATGCGTATAAAATGGGCAGTCCGTAAAAGTTAAAACACTTTTTTTTAGGTAACGAATAAAACTTTCAATAAGGCACTATCCGCCATTACAAAAAACCGAAGACTACCATAGGACCGTAAAATTTAATCAGTGATACTTTTTATTGAAATCAATAAAGACTTTATTACATGTTCAAATGGTTAGCATACATCTCGAGAAACATCCGTAGCAGACCAAAAATGTTACATATAAAAATTTTGAACATGCCTATCATCAGCGATGTTGGAATGTGCGTTACAAGTGAAAAGTATAAGGTCCGGCCATTGCGGATGAAAAAATCGCGAAGACATATGGTGGATGAGGCTTTAGCGATAACAACCGGTATATCCAATTACTCCGCAATATTTATAAGCATAGTTAAGAACCACAATCCTTCCTTGGGTCGCCTCTAAGGGGCAGCCATGTAATTTCGAACGTAACTTGGAACCTAAATTCCTTCAAGAAAAACACTCTTAAAGAACATGTACCAATTTATATACCAATAACAACCGCACAACTTGCTGAGTATAACCTCACGAAATAGATTATAATAAATAGATAACCGGACACCAAAACCAAAAATATAATAACCAACACTTATGACCAATACAACATTGACGAGGAAGTAATCCAAGATCTAGCCAGGGAGAATTTTGAAAGAGAGCCCTTCCTAAACCAAATAAAAAAGGATGGAAAAGTTTTGCAATGTACGCCTGGAAGAGCATGCAGCATGAAACAGAGTTGGTAATAGAACCCTTGTTCTGACAGCAGGTGTAAGTGCTTTGATCTGATCATAAAGCTGTTGCTAGGCAATTTCTGCCGTGTTAAGCTGGCGTATCTACCGCCGAGATCTTCCGTTAAAAACAGGTTACACGTTATTAATCAAATGGCAATAATCTGTGGCAAAAAATTGTGAACAGGATATAATCTTCGACGGAAATTCTTTCTGCTTTCTGCAGGCTATAACTTACGGTATCCGCCACGGCCGGTCTGCATACCATTTGATATGGAAAGCCACCTAACCGATAACCACCCCAATGACAACTTGGATAATTAAAGTGATTATTATAGGGGCACTTATTCATTGATTGCCTCCAACCTACGAATACGTACAAAAAGCAAGCCAATGATGTCCCCCGTTATTGTCCCTGGCTTTTCCTGCCTGTGGTATCGTGGCACTAAAACCAATTGGTGTTAAAAACTTCTCGGAATTTGGAATAATTTGGCGAAAGCGCTCAGAACCCTTTCCGGACAGATTCAAGTAACCTTCTGGCAGTAGTACTTGGTCATGGTTGCCAATGCTGCCATGCACCCTGAAGTCCGTCTCTCGTTTTCCCATTTGGCCAAGAAACCCAGAGCTGGTTGACCCCCGCGCAGGTAAGTACGTAAGGCCATTCATGGCTTGGATAGCCGCGCCTGTTATATACCTGTTTATTTACATCGCCCAGAAAGCACAGAACGCTCGCCAATGGAAGCGCCTACGGTTCACCGGGACCTTTGGCCCAACAATGCAATCGGTGTTTTGGAATAATGCGGTGTTCTGGCAGATGGACTACCGCCAAACCCGACCCATTATAGAGCGGACTCGCTTTTCAAGGCCATATGCCAAGGTTAACCCTTTGGGTTACTATAATTGCAGGTTCGTGGCCACCATCCGGTCTTTTCCTGCATTTGCCATGAAATTATTGATTTGTGGCCTGTTAACGGATTTATCGGCTCCCTTTGGCGCATCATAGTAATTGAACATTTTTCCATAAACAGGCTGGAATAGTAAAAAATCATGCCGAAAGTGCAAATATAAAAATACAATAAGCGTATAAATGGCATGGCCATAACTTTGGACGTTCTAATTTTATATCCCGTTCAATTGATTGTTATCATTTGTAACCCTCGGCTCTGGTTAATGGCGGCGCTTGTCCTGGTCTTAGCAAATGGAAGCAAAAAGTAGATTAGTTCATGTGTCCCTTCTAAAAGGAATTTAAAATAATGGAATTATTTGATTCAGGTGTTTGGTTTATTGAGCCTCCTTTAAAAGGAGTGATGTAATTCAATATTTATATTTCAGTCGAGAGAAGAGAGTCAGATGCAAACAGCCTCAATGGCCTTGTCCAAACCATTTGGAAAGCTTTCAAATAGATTCTATTG
>Ga0163217_1056376_pt1 | contig 18171 bp, 22 predicted proteins | sample SynspAceP_FD_185933 | JGI IMG/M metagenome (GOLD analysis project Ga0163217, IMG submission 185933) | Saline lake microbial communities from Ace Lake in Antarctica - Synechococcus sp. Ace-P (PacBio error correction) | ecosystem: Environmental > Aquatic > Non-marine Saline and Alkaline > Saline ...
AAAGAGAGAGGATCAATACGGGCACCGGCGCTTGCCCTCCGGGCACCATGCCTTCTTTGCGCAAAAATGCGCCGCAGGGCCGCCGCCCGAAGGCCGTGTTTACAAGGCCAAGTAAACAAACAAAAGATCACAGCGCCCTTGCAAAAAATCGAACAAGGCCGGCTGTTGGGGTTGGCGGCAGCGGGTTGAGGGCCCCCGGGTAATAAATCATCGGGGGGTTTTTGCGGCGGCCGCCCCGTAAAAGGCGGTGCATTGGCGCCCTGTCCGGGCCAAAGATTAGGAATTAAACTCTTTGATCCCGGCAAGCGTTTTTTTTTTGCACTGCAAATCCCAGATTCGCGTCCCAAACCCGCCCCCAAACCACTGTCCGAAAAATGCCCTACAGCCATATGCCCTAACCGCCTCAAAACATTCCCCCGCATTGAAAATATCAAGCGTTTCTGGACGCAAGCTCATACGTGGCCCCTTTTCGCGCAGGAAAAATCCATCCATCGCTTTTGCCAAATCCCTGCCCGCGGGGTCAAGAAATGTCGGCGGCCCAGCGGTGCGCCGACGGCGAACACGCACAGGCTGTTCCCACACTGCGAAACTCAAAACTTGCCGATCAGCAGACCCAGCCGCAAAGACCAATAGATATATAGGGATGGCATCGCAATCTGGAACATCCGGCTTGGTATGGCCTTCCAAATAAGAGCGGTTGAACATGGGCACCACCGATGTTGCGATCAGCCGCGGCGGTAAAAACCTGACCGCACGTCGCGGTTCAACGGGCGCAGCAAAAGGCATATAATAGATTGATAGCTGAACCGTCCACGCGGAGGATGCACCGATGGCACCGCCTGCGCCAGATGCGCAAGGCCAGAGGTGTATAGATTGAGTGACAGGGCCTGTTTTTTTGGCCACCGTCGAAGCTGACCGGCAAAGCAAATACCTGTCCAGATCGGGTGCACCTGCAAACACCGCATTGGGCCATGATCCGGAAATCACTAACGCCTGCCACGACAGCAGATGCCCCATCAATCACCGCGTCCAAGGAATACGCGTAGGGATGGTTCATAGAGACCCGTCCAACAATGAGGCGGACCCTCATGCGGCAGCATCGCGCCAGCCGCCTTTGTCACCACATCAAAGCGTCAGCCGAGCGGCGGCAGCCATCCACATCAAAGAATTTGCAACCGCCGCCAGATCTGCCTCAAAGCCTTGCGCCGCCCGGATCAGGCGCCTGCGGGCGGTGCCATTCTCCATCAAGGCAGATTGCAGGGGCCTAACACACGCGACCTTGCGACCCCGCATAGCTGATTAACGGGCCGGACACCGGAGGCTGCTTCATCTCACCTCCATCTCCGGCCCTGCTAAACGCCTACTCCGCCGCGAAGCCGGCCGATGGCAAATAACCGCCATGCCACGCGATCACGCCCAGCAACTTCTTCGCGGCCGCTTGGCCGCTTTGGCGCTCGTTGGGCGCTGTTTCACCGACCGAAACCGCGGATTTTGGCAACGGCAAGGCGCCAGCGCAACGATCGGCCTCGCGTGGTTGCCTGTCAGTCATTTTTCGGCCGCACACCTCGCGGATTCAGCCTCATAATTGGCTGATCAGCCGCCGCTGCCATTCTTGCGCTCGGCGGTATAGCCGAACACAATCCCAGCGCGTGCCCGCGCAAGGATTCAGTTTGGCCATAAAACGCAGAGCGCGCTCCAAGCCACGGGCCCGAATTCGCGCTTCAAGGCCCGCCGTTCGGACCCATCTTTGGACAGGCAACGGCGGGGCAAGGGTTGAAGGAACATCTTGAAATAGCCCTCGAACTCCGCCTGCGCCTTCTCGCGGCTGGCTCAGCAGCAAACGCGCCACTGCGTATTCGTCGCTTGTAGCGAAAGCAACTGTTGGATAGCCTTCGGCCACCGCTTCGCGCAGCGCCGCATCCTTTGATCCCGTCGAGCATACGCCGCATAAACGCTTTGCAAGCTTTGCGCCCTGATAAGGCGCAATCAGATGCGGTCGTGGCGGAAGGCAAATCCTGTCCTCAGCGTCTTCGGCAAAGCCACTACATTCGGCGTCAGCAACTGCCTGCACCTGCAACCGGATACAGCCGCTCCAGGCGCCCCGAATCTGCGAAGGCGCGCAAAGGTTCCGCTGACCGCAGAGAAAACCGTTCAGGCGATCGCCTCTGTGACGGCCTCCAGCGACAGCGGGGATCAACCCACGCTGCCACGCGCACGCCAAAGATCATCATGTTGGAAATCAGATCGAATCCCCCAATGTCGCCCTTGGCCAGATTCGGGCATCAAACGCACAACAACCGTCCTTTCAGCCGCGCCTGCAACGCCGAGTTTCCCGAGCCGGTTCAACGGCATCTGGAATTCGCGTGTCGCGGGGTGACATTCGCCGGTGAATGATCTGGTGGCTGTTCACCACCGCCCTGTCCGCGGTACGAAGGTGAGGCCCAGTGTTTTTATTCCCCGCCCGAGTCACCAGAATCAACCGCCAATCAGCGCATCAACATTCGCCCGTGGCCACACGGATGGCGCTGATGTCTTCGGGCTTCTCCGCAGACGGCAAATGGATGCTCACGCGCCGACGCTTTTGCGCCAGCCCCGCATCTCCAATCCCTGCCGGCCCTTTGCCGGTCAATCTGCGCGGGCTTGGGCCAGCACGGCAGACCGATGGTCACAACACCAGTCCCGCCCACACGCCGTCGAATCACACGTTATACGTGCCCTTGATCGCAGGCAGCACCGGCATCGGCAGAATGCGGGAATTTTCACATGTAGATAGGTCTTAAGAGAAAACAGTGGCCCCCTCCAGCCGGTCACAAAGGACGGACCAGAAGCGTTGACGCAGCTGAAGTTTCCTTGTTTGCACGAAGGCCTGGTCATTCGGCGCTCTGTGCGCCCCAGTTTCCGTCCTCGGCAGGTACGATGGACACGCAGTTGGACTGCACCCCGCAATCGCCGCAGCCTTCGCAAACGTCCGTGTTGATGAACATCCGCTTGTCGGGATCGGGGAACAGTCCACCTTGCGGCGGTTCGGCGCTTTTCGGCGGCGCAAAAGTCTGGATATAGACAATGGCGGCTCACTGCCTTCCATTTTTGCCATACGTTTCTGAACGCCCCTGCACTCCACGCGCTCATGCGCGGCGTGCCTTTTTGAACGCCGAGAAATCCACATCTTTCCTTCTCGTCATACCACGACTTCGAGGTTTTTGAATCTCCCATCGCCTTCAGCTCTGCCACAATCCGCGGTTGCGTTCAAGATCGCCCTCGTTTGTTGCTGGCCGCCGGTCATGGCAACTGCATGCAATTGTACAGGAATTTTATAGGTAATATTGGTCCTTGGCCGCCGATGGCCGCACGGATCGCCTGCAGCCCGAATGGTATACGTCCCGTCGCCAAGGTTCTGACACATGCGGCGGTGTTGGAAAACGGCGCTACGCCAATCCAGTTTGCCCCTTCTCCCCGCCCATATGGGTAAAGCGTAGGTTTTCTCGCGTCCATCCATCTTGGCACATGAAATGTGCACCCGATGCCGGCATAAGGCGCGGCTGCCCTCGGCACTTTTGGGTGGAGGATTAATGTGGACAGCAGAGCAGAAGTACGGCAGACGCCCCGCCAGTTCCTCAGCGTTATCCCGCCAGCGTTTTGCATCAGCCAGATCGGCCCAGCCCCTTGCGGATGCCATCGGTGGCCACGGCCCGTCATCACACAACACATTGCCCAGCTTTTCGCAATATCCACCGGATCAAGCGCCCAGCGCGCGGAGAAAGAACTCCTCCCACTTTCTTGTGCGACCGCCATAGACGCGGGGTGGCGCATGTCATCGTCAAACGCGCCTCCTTGATCTGCACCTCGATCAGCTTGCGCTTTTTCCTCGACCACCAACGATCAGGTCCGAGGTCTTCGGCCCAAGTCGTGAAAACCTTTCTATCCAGCGGCCAGACTGAACCGACTTGTAGATCGGTGATCCCAGCCTCTCGGCCTCTGCGGCATCAATATTCAGCAAAGGACAATCGCATGGACCAGAATCCAGATAGTTTCTTGCCCGCCGACACAAACCGCGATCTTCGCGCCTTTGCTGCCGCCAGAACCGTTTGTCGAATGCCGTTGGCATTGGCAAAAGCCTCGCCGCATAAGGCGCTTGTAGTCGATCAGGCGCGCCTCCTGCCCGATCGCCTCGTCGCATCTCAGACGGATGTTCAAACCACCTTCGGGCAAATGCGGTGAACTCCGGGTCACAAATTGGGCATCGGTGCGGAATCACCGTCCCCACAGACGTGACCTCTGACCGTGTCCCTTCATGTCTTGAGGGCCGACCCAAAGCCCCGAATACCGCGAGAGCGCCCAGCCCGTAGGGCTATAATCCATGGATCTCCTGTACCCCCGCAGGCTGACAGAACGGCGATATAGGCATGACCATCGAAAATCCGAACTGGTTGCAAGCCAACAGTCGAGGGATTCGCCCCGTAATGGTATCCCCATCGCCATGACAACGCCCGCCATGGTTTGGAACTGCCCGCCATATTCGCGTGCGCATCCCATCGCCGAGCGGTCAACGCCGGGCCTTGCCGTACGCACATGCAAAGACGCGTCGTATTTCCCTTCGCCAGCGCAACTCTTGCCTGTTGCGCACGACCAAAGGGCTTGTCGCCGCCAGATCCATCGTTCAACCGCCTGGAAGGTAACATTATTGCTGCGCCAGCGATTTTTCCCGCGCCGCATCATCTGCAATGTCCACCGCGCCGCGGCGATTCCGCGTAAGCCCGTGCACCAGACCCGCAGTATTGATGCCAAGCCGCCTTGTCCAACGCGCGGCCTGCTCATCATCACCCGCAACCAACGCCCTGCGTGCCGTTCAGCAGCAACAGGGCTTTATGGCCAGATCAAAGCGGTCGTTGAGTTGAAATCTTTTTGGCGTCGTCATGGTGTTCCCTCCCAAGAAAACACGCAGACCCCAGAGGCCCGGCATTAAACATGCATCATTTGGCAGCTTTAATAATAGGTCAACAAAAGCTGACCTGTAATAGACTCTATGCAGTTTTGGCTATTTTTCCCCCGTTGGAAAGGGGCTGTTGTCACGCACCAAATGTCAGGTAGAAGAGTGTTTCAAGCCGAAAGGTGCACTATGGACTGGACAAACTGAAGGATTTTTCATGTCGGGTCCGCGGACGCAGGATCGCTGACCCATGGCAGGGGATAAGCTGCAACCTGTTCGCAAATCTGCGGTCACCGTCAGGTGCGCGGGGCCTGGAGGAACAGCTGAACACAAACCACTGTTTCACCGCCATGGCGCGCGGGTCTTATTCTGACCGAACGGGAGAGCTGTTGTTTCGACGCCACGCGTGGCGATGTCCAAACGCCTCGATGCCGCCTCTGCCGCCGTATCCGCGACAGCGAGGAAGAAGTGGTTCGGCCGGAGTTGCCGCGTGACCACCACCACCGGTTTCGGCACGCCTGTGGGCTCGCGCCGCGCCTGTCCAAGATTTATGATAAATTCTCGCCGCTCTCAAGGTCGATCTGAAATGCTGGAAGGAGCGCGTGCCCTGGAACCTGCCGAAATCGCGCGAGGCGAGACGTGGCCATTCCGCCTCAAAGAGCCGTCACGGCCGATCTGGGTGCGCAAGCGCCTGATGACTGTGCGCATGTGCCTCTATGCAGCTCGACCTACCTGAAAAATCACGGCACACGCCGCCGACCAGCTTGAACAGGATTTTTCGAAACCATCGCATGAATCTGCCAGAACACCATACGATCAGGTGCGGCGGGCCTACAGCTGGTCAGCAGCTGTGATTGTATGATGTTAATCGCTGTTAACCATAAATAATTATTTCGGCGGTTTTTGCAAGGCGTGGTTGAACCACCTCGGCAACGGTGTGCTGCCCGACTATCTGACGCAAGGATTTCCCCGATCTGGTGCGGCGTGCGCTGCCCGATATCGAATCCGCCGAAGTGCCCGTGTTTCTCGGCCTACCCGCGAGGAGTTGCCGCCGTCCAAACGGCGTGGCTGCCTTCAAGGATTTTGTAAAGACGAGATCATCACCTATTCGCAAGTTGCAGAAGGAAAGCTGAAGCGCCTTGCGCCTCGCGGCGAAGCCGCTACTGCAAAAACGCATATTCGGTCATGCCTAATCGCTCATGGAATCTGCTTGATTTATAAGCAGGGCTGCATCCTACTGATCATTGTAAGTATTGAAGGCGCTCAGGGCCTTCGCCCTTAAATACCTCCCTGTTGACTTGGCGGCCCTTTTGTTTGCCCGGTTTTTTTTTCACTCGACCGCGGCAACACGCAATCCTACAACGGCAGACAACAAAACAACCCTTCCCCGCGCCGCACTCCTGCCTAAGAGATACGCCCAATTTTATCGCCGTCGGGGAGCCGTACCATGTCAGAGGCCAGCCCCATCAGCCCAACGACAATCATTTCCTCACACGGATTGAGGGAGTGAATACGCAGACCATACTGGATCTGATCGGCCGCAACGCCCACCCTTCACTCGAAAAAGGGGCCCCCCTTGGGGGGGGGGAAAATCTTTTCAAGCCATGGTGGAACGAGCATTGTTCTACAAATCCTCGCAAGAAATGGCTGGCGCAACCCTGCCCACCGAAGGCCCCAGGTCATCTGCGGACGCCGGCGAAAAACGCAGGCGTGGGTGGATATCGGGGACGGCAAGCCGTGGTCTTCAAAATCGGAGAGCCACAACCACCCCTCGCTACATCGAGCCCTAACCAATGGTGCCTGCCACCGGCCGTCGCGGCATTCTGCGCGATGTCTTCACATGGGCGCGCGGCCATTGGGCGCGATGAACTGCGCTTGAGCTTTGCGAGCCCATCCCCACCATGAAAAAAACAACTTTTTGTACACGGCGGTCCGTCGCAGGCGTCGGCGGCTACGGCAAATGCTTTCGGCCGTGCCGACCGTGGCGGCGCGAAGTCGCGCTTGCGACAAAGCCTACAACGGCAACTGTCTGGTCATGCCTTCGCGCCGGCCTCGCGGACGCAGCACAAGATTTTTCTACTCGCGCCTCCGGTTGTCGGGAAGGCCTGTGGTCTATCTGGGCGCAAAAACAGGCTCCGTGACGGCGTGGGCGGGCCACATGGCCTCCGCCGAATTCGACGAATACCATAGAGGAAAAGGGGCCCACCGTGCAGGTCGGCGAGCCGTTCAACGGAAAATGCGCCTGATGGAAGCCACGCTTGGAGCTGATGGGCCACCGGCGCCGTGGATCCTCGATCCAGGACATGGGCGCCGCGGGCCTCACCTGGCTCCGCCGCTCGAGATGGGCGACAAAGGCAACCTCGGCCGTGATCCTCGATCTCGAAAAGTCGCCAGTGCGCGAAAGGTCAACATGACCGCCTATGGAAGATGATGCTTGTCCGGAATCCCAAGAAGCGCATGTGATGGTCCGCTGCGCCCCGAACTTTGGAGGCCGAAGGCAAGCCGTGTTTCGACAAATGGGACTCGAAATTTCGCCCATCGTTGGGCGAGAACAATCGCCGAGGACGCTTTTTTTGATACCGCTCTGAACGGCGAGATCAAGCCGACCTGCCGCTAAAAGCTCATCTCCGGCACCGCCGCCCAGAATATGACCAGCCCGTGGGTGAAAACGCCGCCGCAAGCCCCGCTGGAAAACGACGGCGCACCATTGATGCCATCACAGGCCTCAAGGGCGCTGCTTGTTTCCCGAACTACGGCACGAAGCTGGGTGTTTCGAGCATACGACACCAAATGGTCCATGGGCGATCAGGCGCGCACACCGGGCTGGGCGCGCGGGCATAATCCCCGCGTGCACGGCCCGATACAAATTCGCTTGGCCTTCATCCTCTGATTGTCAAGCCACCACGCTACGTCAAAAGCAACCCCTTTGAGGGCGGCCAAGCAGGCTTGTGGCCGAAGCCTTCGCAACCTGACCGCCCCGTGGGCGCAACTCCGCTGGCGACGACCGAACAACCATGAACTTCGGCAATCCTGAAAAGCTCCGTCATCATGGGCCAGTTTTTGTAGGGTCTATCAAGGCATCAGCGAGGCCGTGCTGGCCCTCGCATGCGATCGTGTCGGGCAATAACGTGTCCGCCTGTACAACGAGACAGAATGGCTCCGCGATCCTGCCCACACAACCATCGGCGCGGGTCGCCTGAATCAAAGCTCCTCGGAACATCATAGGCTTTGACGTGAAGACAGGGCCAATATCGCCCGCTGCTGGCAAGACAGACGGCCACATCGGCCAGTTTCCGCCCTGCTGGCGAAGCCTACAACGCATCGAGGGCGACGCCCCTCACGTCGATCTGGTCCGCCGAAGCCGCACCTGGCGGACTTCATCCGCGCAACCACGGCCATATCGCCGCTGTAACCGATCTGTCAGACGGCGGCTGGCACTTGCTGCCTTGAACTTGGCGAACCATGCAGGCCTTGGTCTGGTTCTGGAAACTGGCGATACAGCACAATTGTTTGGTGAGGAATCAAGCGCGCGCTATCTTGTGATTGCTGCCACCGCCTGAAAAACGCCGCGCTTTTTTGCTGGCCGCCGCTTCGGTCTACGGGGTATCCCCCTCACACAGGGTCGGCAGTCTTTCCGGGCGGCGAACACACTGGCCCTTCGCCCACATGCTTCCGCACAACTTAAGTGATCTGGCGCGATTTACCGCACAAGCTTTGGCAAAACTGTTCACTGAGCTTCTTTTTTTCAGTTGTGAAAAACTCCGGGGGTGCCCTGGCAGCGGCAGGGGGCTGGCCCCTTACTTCTGTGCGATCAAAATGCGCATCAGCCGGTCTTTCTCGCCGACGTGCTCAAGGCTGAGATTGCGCGGCCAGGCGCCTCCAGGTGACGCAATCGAAATGGCCCGCGCGAACAGCTGTCCACATGGGCAGCAATCGCGCGATACCCGCCGCCTTGGCGCAAACCCGTCCCCAGCGCAACCAGCGGTTGAGCCAGATCACGCGCGCGCGCCGTCAGATGTGTCGCTGCAATCTGACGCGCCAGCGCCTGCGGGTCGTCACGGTCCAGCCCGTCCTGTGATTAGCATACACAGCGCCCTGCCCGCAGGCACACGCCGCGACGCAGTCGCGGTTGAAGGTCGCAAGGCTCTGCCGATCCGCGTACCCCCTTCCAATCTTGCCCCTGTGCGCCTGCGCTTTAAGCGCAGCATCCACATCACGGGGTCCGCAAATGGCCGCGTAATGTTCGTAAAGCTGCGGTGCCGAAGGTAAAGGCATGCCCCGCGCCAGCGGCGCCACGTTCGTTTTGCAACCGCAAATGCCACGGAAATGCAGGATCAAGCCCGCGAATACTGGCTCATCGAGCCTGGGAGATGTCGCAGAGCACATACCATGATTAGGCCAGCGCGGCTGGGTTTTTTGAAAAGGCCAGCGATGTCATCTTTTCCCCCCCCCCCGCCCTGCCCGCAGAGCGGCGCGCAAAGGACCGCTGCGCAATCCACCGCCCCCTTGATTGCCAGTGGCAGCGTGCAGCCGTCGAGGGGCAGCGGCTTTTGATCGGCAGGGTTCAGCCGCGCCAACATCCGCCTTGGCCTGTGGCGACTTCGGCCAAACTCCACAACTCGAAAATCCAAGGCTGGTCTTCAACCGCTCGGAGGCGGACATGGTCAACAGGCAGTCCAACTCGATCAGTGTCCTCCTTCCTCGCGCGGGCTCTTCCGGGCCCTCGTCCCTTCTGGCGGGCGCCTGCGGCGCCCGTCCAGCATGCTCGGCCGCGCGCTTCTCCGCGGCCTGCGCAGGCGCTCTCGTGCACCCCGCGGATGGCGGGCAGCATCAAATGCGCCATCATATGCTCCAGAAAAACGCGGCTTACCCGCCAGGTAGACGGCGGAAAAAGCTGCGGCAAAGATGCGGGCGTGCTCGGGCCGGTTCACGAAGCAGGCGTTGAAGCGTCCAGTAAAAATCACGTTTATCGGTAAAGCCCGGCCACCTGCACGCGCACGGATCGCGTCAATGACGCGGCCCGATCCGATCGGTAGACCTGCCACGGCGCAAAGCACGGGCGAATGGGTGATGTTGCCTGCAAGGCGCGGGTTCTCGGTGCATCTCGCGGGATATGCCTCAACATCTCGGCGCCGAGCGTCTGATCGTGCCGACGGTAACAGCCCCGGATCGGTCTAAGGGCAAAATAAAAGAGCCGGTCATACGTCCAGAACTTGCTCTTGCTTTCGTCAGCGACGTTTCGCCTTCCTGATCTTGCAGCTTGGACAATATCGTCTTGGTATTTTCAGCACCCGCCCAGAGTGTCTGCAGATGACTTCGGGGGCTGAGGGTCAGGACGTGCGAGGCAAGCCAAGGCATTTTTTCGCCCCAGTCCGATGGTTCGGCAACGCCGGGCTTTTTGAAAGGTCCTTCGGTGCGCAGAACGCTGGACGAAGGGCGACGACTTCGCGCTGAGCGGCTTCGGCAGCTTCGGGGGCGCGGGCCTGAAGAATTTCCATCTCGCGCGAAATCGGGGTAGTCGACCAAGTGGTAAAAGGCAGCGGCCGTTTCAGCGCATCATGCTACTTCGCGGGTGGCGGTTGGAAGGTGAGGAATCACGATGGGGGCTTCGGGTGCCTTTATAGTGCCCATTTCAAGGGATGGTGACCTGAAAATCGCTGAGGCGCTTCGAGCAGGAAGGTCCTGAAGGGGGCTCGTGGTGCGGTCAGCTCGTCTATCAGCAACACGGGCGCGCCGTTCGGGTCCGGTCTGGGCGCAAGGCTTGCCAGCAGCGGACGCTCGATCCAGGAAAATCCTCGCTGAACAGTTCTGTTTGAGGGCTTTGCGGTCTGCCCCCACCGTGGCTTCAGCGGTGCGAATGGCGACTCATTTGTGCGGCAAGTTCGCACTGCGTAAACGGCGCGTAGAGGCATCCAGCCCCTCATAACATTGCAGCGGATCAGGCCGGCGGCCCATGCTGGCAGCCAGCGCTTTGGTCGATCTCGTTTTTTCACCCACGCCTTGCCCTCGCCTTCTAGAAACAGCGGCGGCCCAGCTTGAGGCTGAAGGAACACGATGGTTGCAAGGGGGCCGGCCGCAGACATAACCTTGCGCCGCAGCATCTTTTGTACTGCATCATGGATGAAATATCGGGCCATCTATCGCTCCTCGTCTTTGATCCGCTCACAAGGCCACCGACCTAGCGCAGGGGTCAAGGGTGCCAATGAAGATATGTCACGGCGCGCCCCTTGCCGCACCGCCAAAGATTGACCGGTTTGTCGTACAAGCTGGAAATTTCTGTTAAAGGAGCAAAAAAGAGATTGTGGGCCAATTGGCACTGTGATCCGAATGTATGAGGTAGATGTTGAACGCGCGTAACAGGGTCGGCAGCATCAATACGGGAGCTGCCCATGGGCGAACTGATCTGAAAATTAACCGGCTGTGACCTGCGTCAAAAAACGAGGGGACGTTTTTTGCTGGAGTGATCGCCTATCACCAGTGCATCGGGGTCACCGAACTTTCTATTTTATACTTCCAATTGGTTGCGACGCGGCAACGGATACTTGCTGGTGCGCTGGCAGAATTGAGTCATGTGCGCCATCTGCAAAATCCTGCGAAGGGCGCAATTACCAGATGGAGGCGCTCAAGACGCCAAGACGCAGGACATTGTTACCAAATGCCAATTGGGTCTGGATTGCGGATGTGGAAAAGTTTCCGAATATTCCAATGTCGGCGACCAAGCCCTGCTGCGATGCATCGAAGCGTGTGGCAATCCCGCAGACCAAATTAGCTGATTCCCAGTTTCTTTGCCAACAACGACAATCGAGACGTTTGTGGACCGCCCGTGATGCGCAATTCACGCCGCAGCCCATAATCCGATCTGTGGGGCGGGCGAAGCGGCGATCGGGTCAAATCAACTGGTCCGGCAGGATTTCCCAGCTGAAATAATTACGGGCGCGCACCGGCCCTTCTTTTCGCGACAAGCTCAAGAAGGGCAAGCGCCCCAGCCTGGAACCGATGGGCGCAGGGCGCGGCGTGGCGCAACCGTTTTCTGGTGGCGGCCATCCGCGCGCATCCGCCGCTTTCCCGCGCAGGATCGCGGGTGTTTGCACGCTGAACCCACTAATGCCCTGCGCAGCTCTGGACAGGCTATCTGTCAAGAACGACGACGGCGATGTGCGAACCGCGAGAACCCGCGCCTTTTGATGACACCTACTGGCGCGAGCCGCAAATGATCCGGTCTGGGGAGGATACCTCGATCCAGCGTACTGCCCGCGTTGACCGCACAGATGGAACAAGCTGAAGGCTTCAGGGCAACATCGGCGCGGCTGCACGAGGCCTGTGTTGCCGCACATATCGCGCCGGCGGCGATGCCCTGGGCTGAGCAGCGCTAAACGTTAAATGCAGGCAACAGTTTGCGCCACAGCCCTCCAAGCTGCCGCCGCAAGGAAGAAGCCATGCTGCGCGCTCTGGGCCTGCTGGAGGAGCGGCTTGAAGCACGCCTCAAACTTGTCAATCTGGGTCTGCCAAAACCGGCAGCCAACAATCGCTGGCGCGTGCGCCCCTGAAAATCCGCAGCTTTCGTGTGGCTGATCACCGCATCCGCCCACGCCAGACGGCGATGCCGCGCACTCAAGACGCTTTTGTGGCCGATTGCTTTATCACGGTCGCTATTTCCAGAGCGGCGATCCGGCAGAGTTGTTCCGAAGGGCCTTTCAACCGCCCTGACCGAGCTGAGCTGTCTGGCACAGGCAAATCGCTCTGGCGCGCAAAAATGGCAATTTTGCGACATTGACGCGGTCCGCCCGCATCACCCTGAATGTGCCGTTTTGTCGCCTCGCGGCGCGACAAACTGGGTATGTGTCACAGTCCATGCTGGCTGGTCCGATCTGGGCACGGACCCGCCTGCCCGCCTCTGACATTCCGGCTTGCCCGAAGCTATGGCGAGACCTCGGGCGAGCGGATCCAGTGGATCGACGGGCAATTATGCCCATCTTGATGCGGATCTTTTGCCGGTGACACCACTTATCTTGGAATATAACGTTCACGGAATGCAGGCGCACAGACCGCGTGGCCCGCCCATATCGGGGTTGCCTTGCCGTGGTGGGGTCAGGTCAACGCAAACTCTGAACATAAGGCAGGACTAATGCGCATGATACTTCACATTGGTCCGAAGAGGAAAGTGCGCGCGGCATCCAGTCGTGCTGTCGGATAAACGTGGCACCCTGCCTGGGCCAGCGGGTACTTTATGCCCGCAGTCCGGGCAAATAAACCACACGCGGCTGTTTATGGCCGCGACAAGAATGCAGACCATATCGACCGCGCTGCGCTTAATCGCGGATATATCACAGCAGACTAAAAAACTGCGGCTGCGCGATGGCGTGGTGGCCAGATCTGGCGCGAGGTGGCGCAGCACACCCCTGACACCCTGATCCTTGTCGTGCACCCATTGGGCAACACACTGCGCACCGCGTCCGAAGCTGGCCGGCTGCGCGCGATTGGGCTGGCGCCCTCTGGTCTGACGATATCCAGATCGGTTGCCCATCGTCGATTTGCCCGTTTCGCATTGCCTGGCGCGGGCCTATGCGGGGCAAGATACTGGAGGGGCGCGCCTGAGCCTTCAGGCAGAGCTTTGACTGGCGGGGGGGACCAACTGGTGGCAGGCGGCACTGATGCAACCCGCAGATTGATCCCGCCGCCGGTGTTTTTTGCCGAGACGCAAATCGCCCAACCACCTGGCTGGATTTGGCCTGCTTTGGTATCGTTTTGGGAGGAGTGCTTTTGGGTGCGGGAAAACGTGCATTTGCACAGCTAATGACGCAGACCGTTTGCGGTGCAGACGTCACGGGACATCGCACGGGCATTTGGTATTTCGGGAATTTTGGTCACGCCGTATTGCCGTGGGTGCATCCTGCCCGATGGGCGAGGGGCATGGCGCGGGGCCGCCAGCTGATGGCGCCTGATTTGCACGTGGCTGGCCGGGGGGCCAGCGCCTGCTGCCCCGCCAGATGTGGCGCGGGTTTGTGGGCAGGATGTGGCCGTGGACAGCCCCCGCTGGAATTCCTGGCCGCCCTGGCATGCCGGTCACAAAACAACTTTTGCAACCGGCTAACCAGGCGTTTGTGAAAAAGCACGAACGTGGCCCTGCATGCCAGAGATCTTCAAGGCGGCCCGCGCAAGGGCACATGGCACCGAGGCCGACCAATGTACGGCTATCGGCCCGCTCGCATACTGCTGGGCTTTTATGTGGCGCACGTCGACAAGCCACACGCGAAGAACAAAAGAGCCGCGCCGCTGATCTCGCATCTCCGGAGGGCACGGTCACGGATGGGCCGCGCATTGATGCCGCCCCGCGCGGGCCGGAATTGACGCACCAGACGGCTGGCGCTACGCAAGCGCGCGCTGATGCCGCCGCTGGCCATCCAGACTTCGAGACCTGCCCGCAACATCGTCTTTTCGCGCCCCATAACAAAATGGGCACCGTGAATCGAAGAAGAAGTCTGCCGCCCTATACGCATGCCTGCCCCCCGGATCTGCCCGATGGCAACCACCGGCTTTTGTGGGTGATGCGTGCGGCTGCATGAAAACGAAGCCCCCTATAATTCACCGAATGGGTCGCCTATCACTGCGCCATGGGTCATGCGACAACTTCCATCATCTACACAACGGCTGCGAAGGACGGGACCACCGCGAGATACTCGACCGCTTGCAAGAAGATGGGCGTGCTCCCAGCACCCGCAACAACGACGACTGGAGAAGGCAATCTCGCCGCCAGCATTGCGCTGAACCAGTTCGCAGTCAGAAAGCTCCGCTGATCCAAAACGCAGAGTGGAAGTCTCCATCGAGTGGATGAATTTATGAACGTGCCTGCGGCAATGGCACGGTGAGGAGATTTCTTGCCTGCTGTGCCGTGCCACCAACGTCGCGATGAACATGGCGGCAGTTCGGCCATAACGGGGTAACCCAAGCTGGCGGATGAATTTGTGATATCGACCAGTTCGACAACCTGGCGCGCTCTATTGCCCCAAGCCGGACACGCTCGGGGCTTCAGAGAAATGTTCAAGAACACGGCGCGCTATGGAAAATCTCGTGTCCCCGCGCCGACAAGTGAAATGAGGCCTTCGAGAAGAACGCGTCAAATGGGTAACCGTGTTCCTGGCAAGGAATATGACGAAGGATGTGGCCAAAACGGCTGGCGGTCGTTCCAAGAAAAACGTTGGGCTAATCGATCTCTTTGTTGCACTCAACCATACGCCCTGCGCTCGCTGAAGTCCCGTTTCCTGATCAAGCGGCAGCGGGGCCGGCGCGCTGCACGCTCGACCGCTCGCATCGGGATAACTACTGGGATCCGCATGGACTGGTCCGATTTCGGCGACATCACGATCAAGCGCAAACTATGCCCGCCTCAAGCGGAATTTGACGCCTGATGCAGGATGAAACCCTGCGCGGCTGCATGCCAAAGGTCTGGATGGCAACTGGCGCCAAAAGCGGCAGAGTTTGCAAGGCGAACCCGATTCGCGGGACCTCTACCGCGACGGCGGGCTGGCCATCAAACTGACCGGAGACCGAGCGAGTAGCTATGCGCTGGCGCTGGATATGAAAGCTAAGATGTTCGCATCTGCGATCCTATGCGTGCGCCAACGAAGGGGCGTTTTTGCTTCGAATGGCTTGGCGCATCATCGCGCTGTGGGGTTTGACCGTTTCCTGATTTTTTCAATGATTGGTCAGGACGGCACGACACCATGCTGGACCGGCTGGCAGCCTTGGGTCACGGTCACTCCACATCCGCAATGATAAGTCCCTATGACAAAGGCGGCATCCAGTTCACCGCGCTGAAACAGGCCCGCAAAGCATGAAATCTGGTTCCAGCAGGCAGAATGGAATTTTGCGCTGGATATAGACCGAGTTGTAAACATCACTGCGGCGTTTTGACACACATTGGATGCCAAACTTACACGCGCCATCCCTGATGCGAACCCGCCATTAACCCTGACTTTTGGCGCTTGTTCGGGGCAATGGCCAAGTAAGCCTCGCCGACAACTCATGCTGACACTTTCCACCCGCGCCGCCCTGCCGGTGATGTACTGGCCGGGCGCGCGGCGCATGTTCAAAACCTCTACGCGAGAACGATGGCACCTTATAAAAGCCGCGGCGTGCACTCGCCCGGCCGACAGCAAACGACAAGAAACTGGGCACGCCGCTGGTTTTAGATGGCAACGGCGCCCCCCTGCCCGCCCAATTTTGTGAAAAAAGCGGCTATTCTCCAAACTTCGGGCAGGACAATTTTCGGCTGGTGCATGCTGAACCACTATCCGCTGGGCGGCCAATGTGAAGCTTATTGTGCTGAAGGCTGATCGCGGGCCGCGCCGTGGCCAGCGACGATCTTGCCTGGGCCTCGAACTACTGGGTCGAGCGAACTTGGTTCAAACACCGACGAAGGAGCCAGCATCCAGAGCATCGCGCCCCCCGCCACAAGAACTGGCGCGCGTTAAAGTCAGATCACGTTCTCGCACAACTGCATGCAGATGCAGCCCAGTTTGGCGCAGTGCCCCGTTAACCCACAATGTGTTGCAGCTGGAACCGTTTCGTCGCATTGGTTTTCGGTGGCCGCCTGATGAATGGCGCCCCCTCCGCAGCCGTGCCGCAATGCAAGCTTTCACAATTTTATGGTCCATCACGCCAACCTGCCCGCAAGACCCTGAAAGCCCTCTCTAAAATAATCTGTAATTTTTCCGCAATTTTGCCCCATTGCGCTGCTAGACCAATTCCTTGAACCTGTAGGATGTCACGCCCTGCGGACAGATGAGGACGCGCATAGTGGTGCCGATGAAGCCTGAATTTCGGACACGTCGCTGGCCGGCATGAAGAAGGCCGACTGGAATTGCGCTGTAGAAGAACTCTGCAGTGCAGACGGGTTTTCGAGAGTTGGGCAAACGCCATTATGCCGCATTCATCAAAGAATCGGAGAACCCTTCCGTATCGTTCGAGACGTTGCAAGGCAATCCCTGCGCCGTCCTTTCTGGCCCAGCCTCTTGGGTGGGAGATGAATTGTGGCGCATCATTGGTTCCCAGCCTGTGCATCGCCTCCAACGGCGACACATGGTTGCCGTGACAAATATGTCTACGGATATTCGCCCGACCGCCTGATTGGATGACGGTTTTTTTGAACGATTTCGAACAGGTCCTCTTTTTATGGTGCAGGCCCTTGCGCCTATGCTGCTGCGGCTTTTTTCGTGGCCTCGCCGGCGCCGCGCGTTCTGGCGTCCAGCCCAGCACACTTGGATGCCACGGCATCACCGAATGGGAACGACCGTTTCACAGCATGCGCGCGCACGGATTTTACATCGCGTTACGGTTAAATGCGCCGATATGGCTGGACGCGCACAGCCGCCTATGTGGTCTATGATGCCGCGCGAAACATCTGATGCGATGCAGGTCTGCCCTGTTTCACGAGGACAGCCCCAATACGGTGCGCAAACTGCGCCTGTCGCCATAATGGGCGCGCCATCCAGACCGATCTGCTGGAGATGGGAGCAGTTGCTGCCGCTCCTAGCGCGCCATCGCAGATGACCACTGGATCGATCTGACTTTGCGCAAATGATGCGTGCGCGCAGGACCACGCCGCCCTGTTTGCGCAATGTGCTGGCCGCCTCGACAGTGATGAACGCGAGATGCCTGGCGTGGCGCTGGCGCGCACTGTGAGCCGCCCGCATGAACGCGCCCCGCTTCGCGCCGCAGGCTGGCCGCTGACCGTTCCAGCCGGACAACACCCTGGTCGATTACGAAGACGACTGGCGATCATTCACGCGCGTGCTAAGCAACAGCCCATGACACAAACCCTGCACGATACGCCGTCCCGACGACTGGCTGTGCACCTGCGCGACGGCGATATGCTGCGCGCCGTGCTGCCGCATACTTCGCGCCATTTCGCCCGTGCGATCATCATGCCAAATTGTGCCAGGCCTGTGGTCACAGCCCGCCGATGCACGGCCTACCGCGACTGGTAATTATGGCCGCGTGCCATGCGGGGTGATGATTTTACCCCGCTGATTCGACGCTGTATCTGACCGAAAACGACAGATCCTGCAGTTATTGTCGCTGCCCGCCCATGCGAAGGCTTTGATCAACGGCGGTCAGTCATACCCGCAGGAGGTCGGCCACGCATTCCGCCTCAGGTGTTGGCACTTTGATAACGTCGCATCGTGCTCGAGAAGATGGCTGAAATCGGCCTGCGCTTTGCTGCACCGGTGAAGTCAACCGACCAT
>Ga0163217_1092656_pt1 | contig 18168 bp, 11 predicted proteins | sample SynspAceP_FD_185933 | JGI IMG/M metagenome (GOLD analysis project Ga0163217, IMG submission 185933) | Saline lake microbial communities from Ace Lake in Antarctica - Synechococcus sp. Ace-P (PacBio error correction) | ecosystem: Environmental > Aquatic > Non-marine Saline and Alkaline > Saline ...
ACAACCCAAAAAAAAAAAAACCCCAAAAAAAAAAAACAAAAAAAAAAAAAAAAAAACAAAAAGGGGGGGGGGGGGGGAAAAAAAAAAAAAGGGGGGAAAAAAAAAAAAAAAAAAAAAAAAAAAAAAAAAAAAAAAAAAAAAAAAAAAAAAAAAAAAAAAAAAAGGAAAAAAGGGGAAAAAAAAAAAAAAAAAAAAAAAAAAAAAAAAAAAAAAAAAAAAAAAAAAAAAAATTTTCCCCCCCCCCCCCCCCCCCCCCCCCCAAAAAAAAAATTCCCCCCCCGGGGGGGGGGGGGTTTTTTTTTTTTTTTTTTTTTTTTTTTTTTTTTTTTTGGCGCCCCCCCCCCACAAAAAAATCCGGGCCCCCCCAATCCCCCCCAGGGAAATTTCCCCCCCGGGGCCCCCCCCCTTTAAAAAAAAAATGGGGGCCCTAAAAACAAAAAAACCTGGAAAAAAAAAATTTTTTTTGGGGGGTTTTTTTTTTAAAGTTTAAACCTTGTTTGGGCAAAAAAAATTTTTTTTTTCCCCCATTTTTAAAAACAAAAAACCTTTTTTTTTGGGGGGGGGCCCCCAAGCCCAAAAAAAAAAAAAAAAAAAAAAAAAAAAAGGGGCAAAAAAAACCCCCCCCCTGCGGGCAAAAAAAAAAATAAAACCTTTTTTTTTTTCCCCCCCGGGGGGGGCTTGGGCTTTTTTTAAAACCTTGGGGGGGGGGTTTTTTTTTTAAAAAAAAAATTTGGGCCGAAAAAAAAATTTAATACCGGAACACGGGGGGGGGGTTTGGGGGGGGGGGTTTTTTTTTTTTTTGGGGAAAAAAAAAAAAAAATTTAAATCCATTTTTAAGCCCCCCCCCCAACTTGCCCAAATCCCCCCGGGGGGCTTTTTTTGGGGCCCCCCCCCCATCCCCCCCCCCCCAAAAATACCCCCCCCAAAAAAAAAATTCCCGGCCCCTAAAAAAATTGGGCCCCCCCTTTTTTTAATTTTTTTTTTAAAACCCCTGAAAAAAAAAAAAAAATGGGGGAAAAAATCCCCAAAACTTTTTTTGGCCCCCTTGGGGGGGGGGCCCCCCCCCCCCCTTTGGTTTTTTTTTTGGGTTTAAAAAAAAAATTCCTTAAAAAAACCCCTTTTGGCCAGCCCCCAAAAAAAGGGAAAAAAAACCTGGCCGGGCCCCCAATTTTAAAAAACCTTTTTTTTTTCCCCGCCCCCCCCTGGGGCCCTTTTTTTAACTGGTTAATTTTTTCCCCGAAAAAAAAAATTATAACCCCCGGAAAAACGGGCCCCTGGGGGTTTTTTTGGGGGGGGGGGAAGTTTTTTTTTAAAAAAAATAAAAAATTTTTAAAGCCCCCCGGCCAAAAAAAAATCGGGGGGTTTTTTTTTTTTTTTTTTTTTGCCCATCCCCCCCCGGCCCAATCCCCAAAATTTTTCGGCCCCCCCCCCTTATGGGGCCCCCTTTTTTAAAAACCCCCCTTGGGGGGAAAAAAAAAAAAGTTTTTTGGTGGTTGCCCAAAAGTTTGGGGGGGGGCCTGGGGGTTTTGTTAAAAAAAAAAATTCCCCCTACTTTTTTGGCCCAAAAAGGAAAAAAAAAACCTGGCCCCCGGCCCCCAAAATACTTTCCCCCCCACCCCCTGCCCCCCCTGGCCCCCGGGTAAAAAATTTGGGGGGGCGGCCCAAAATTACCGAAAAACGGTTTTGGTTTTTTGAAGAAAACTTTATTTAGCCAAAAAACCCCCGCCCAAAAAAAAAATCGGGGTTTTTTGGGCCCCCATCCCCGCCCCCCATTCCAGAAAAAAAAAAAAAAAAAAAAAAAAAAAAAACAAAAAAAAAAAAAAAATTCGCCCCCTAATTCGCTTTTTAAAAAAACCCTGTAAAAAAAAACGGTGGGAAAAAAAAAAAATTCCCCGCCCCCCCTGGGGTTTTTTTTTTTTTTTTTTTTTGCAAAAATCTTACTTTTGGGGCCCCCAAAGCGAAAAAGGAAAAACTTGGTTTTTTTTTTTTTAAAAAACCTAAAAAAAACTAAACCCCCGGCTTGGTTTTTTTAACTTTGGTTTTGTAAAAATTTGGGGGCCCCCCCCGGGAAAAAAAAAAAACCCCGAAAAAAGGCCCCCTTTTTTTGAAAAAAAAACTGAAGTTTTTTTGGCCCATAAAAAAGCGCCCCACCCCCCCCGCCAAAAATTTTTCGGGTTTGGGGGGGGGGGGGCCCCCCCCATCCCCGGCCCCCCCCAAAATCCCCCAAAAAAAAAATCCCCCCCCCCTAAATGGGGCCTTTTTTTTAACTTTTGAAAAATTTTTGGGGGTAAAAAGGGGAAACTGGGGGGTTTTTTTTTTTTTTTTTTTAAAAAATCCCTAAAACTTTTGGTCAGCGCAAAAAAAAAAAGGATTTCTGTTTTGTCCCCCATTACTTTACAACCCCACCCCAAAAAGGGGCGGGTAAAAAAAAAAAAAAAAAACTGGGGGGGGGTTAAATTTTGCGGCCAAAAAATAAAACCGAAAAAAAAATGGGGGGTGGGGGGTTTTTTGAGCCTTAAAAATAATTTTTTTAAAAAGGTTTAACCAAAAAAGACAACCCAAAAAAAAATTCGGCTTTTTTTGCCCCCAATCCCCAATTTTTTCCAAAAATTCCCCCCTAATTGGCCCCCTACTTGGGGGGAAAAAAAATTGTTTGGGGGTTTTTTTTTTAAAGTGGGGGGGGCCCCCCTTGGTTTTTTTTTTTTTGTGAAATTTCCTTTTAAACCCTTTTGGGCCCCGGCAAAAAAAGGGACCCCCCCCCTGGGGCGGGGGCCCAAATAAAAGCCCCGCCCTGCTTTAACTGGGGTTAAAAAAATTTTTTTTTGGCCCGATTTATTAAAAACCCCCCCGGAAAAACGGGTTTTTTTGGCCTTGGGGAAAAAAAAAACCCCCCTTTTTTTTTTTTTTTGGAAATTTTTTTAAAAAAAAAAGCCCCCCCCCCAACCCCAACCAAAAAAAAAAATTCGGGGGGCCCCCCTTTTTGCCCCCCATCCCCGCCCCATTTCCCCAAAAATTCCCGGCCCCCCCCCCCCCCTAAAATCCGCTTTAAAAACTTGGAAATATGGGGGGAATTTTTTTTCCCAGCCCAAAAAAAAACCCTTGTTTTTTGCTCCAAAAAAAAATCCCCTTACCTTTTTTTTTGGGGGCTTTTTTTTTCCAAATAAAATTTCAAGAAAGTTGGGGGAAATTAAAAGTTTTAACCCCCCCTTTTAGGTTTTTTTTTTTTTTGGGGGTTTTAAAAAAAATTGGTGGGGGGTTTTTTTTTAAAAAAAAAAAAAATTTTTTGGTGGGGGGGGCTTTTTGGTTTTTTTTTTAAAACGCCCGGCTTTTTTAAGGGCCCCCCCCCCCCCCCCTTTTTGGTTTTGGGGCCCCGTGGGGGGTTTTTTTTAAAAAAAAAACCAGTGGATTTTCCCCCCACCATAAAGGTTTTTGGGGGGCCCCCCCTTTCCCCCCCCTGTGGGGTTAAAAAAAAAAAAAAAAAACCAGGCACGGGTTTTTAAAACCCTGGGTTAAAAAGCCAGTTTTGCCCCACTACCCTTTTAAACGGTTAAAAGCCTTTGGGGTAAGCCCCCGCCCCCCCCAAAAAAAAAAAATAAAAAAAACAAAATGTTTTTTTATGGCAAAAAAAAAAAAATAAAGCCGGGTTTTTTGGCCCCTTTGGTTTTTTAAAAAGTTTTTTTGTTTTTACCTGTTTTTTTTTTTTAGGGGTTTTAAAACTGGGGGGGTTTTGGGGGCCCCCCAAGCCCCTTTTAAACAAAATTTTGGCGCTTTTTTTTTTTTTTGGGGGGGGTTGGGGGCCGGGTTTTAAAAAAAAAGAAAAAAAGTTTTTGAAAAAAAATGGGGGGGGTGGGGGGGGTTACTTGGCCCCCCCGCCCCCAAAAGAAAAATTTTTGGGTTTTTGCTTTCCCCAAACCCCCCAGGTTCCCCCCCCCCAAAACAAAAAAAGAAAAAAAAAAATTTAAAAAAAAATAAAGGAAAAAAGGGTTTTTAAAAAATTTGGTTTTTTTTTCCAAATAAAAAAAAGGTTTTTTTTAAATTTAAAAAAAATTTTTTTTTTTTAAAAATCTTTTTTTGTTTTTTTACCCAAATTTTTTCCCCTTTTTTTTGGGGTTTTTTTAAATTGGAAAAATTTTTAAAAAATTGCCCCCCCCTTTTTTTGGGCAAAGATACCCAACCCCTTTTTAAAGGTTTTTGTTGGGGAAAAAAAACCTTTTGGGTTAAATTTGTTTTTTTTTTTTTTTTTTTTGAAAAAAAGCCAAAGTTTTTGCCCAAGAAAAAAAAAACCCCTGGAAAAAAAAAAAAATTTCCGCAAACCCAAACCCCCCTCCAGGCCCCCAAAAAAAAATAGCCCCCACCCCCAAAATTTTTTTTTTTTGAAAAAAAAAATATTTGGCCCCCCCCCTTTTTTGCAAAAAAAAAAAACCCAATTAAAAGGGGCCGGCCTTGGGTTTTGGCCCAAAACCGGCCAATACGAATTTTTTCAACCCTTTCCTTTTTTTTTGGTGGGGGGGGGTTCCCCGGCCCAAAAAAAACAAAAAAAACCAAAAAAATTGGGGAAAACAAAAAAAAATTTCCAAGGAAAGAAAAAAATTTTTTTGTTTTAAAAAAAGTTTTCCCAAATTAAATTGAAAAAAACCGAAATTTAAAAAAAATAGAAAATAAAAATAAAAAAAAAAAAAACCCCCTAAAACCCCTTAAAAATTTTTTTAAAAAAAAAAAAAAAATTTTAAAAAGCTTAACCCTTGAATTTTTTTGGTTTTTTAAGTTTCGGGAAAAAAAAAATTTAAAATTTTGGGGGGGGGGGGGGGGGGGAAAAAAATTTTTTTTAAAAAACCTGGTAAAAAAAAAAAATTTTTTTTTTTTAAAAAATTTCCCAAACTTGTTAAATTTTTTTTTTTTTTTTTTTTAAAATAATTAAAAAAAAAAAAATAAAAAAAAGAAATTTTTTCCCCGCAGTTTTTTCCCCCCCCCAAAAAAATTTTGGAAAAATTGAAAAAGGGCCCCAAAAACCTTGGGGTTTTTTTTTTGAATTGGCAAAAAAAAAGAAAAAAAAGGAAAATTTGGGGGGGGGCCCCCCCCAAAAATTTAAGGGGCCCTACTTTTTTTTTTTTTTTTTTTGGGGTTTTTTTTTTCGAAGCGCGGAAAAAAATTTAAATTTAAAACTCCCGACAACTTGGGGTTTTTTTAAAAAAAAATGGGGAGGTTTTGGGGGGGCCTTTGCCCCCTTTTTTTAAAAAAAAAAAAAAAAAATGGAAAAGGGTTTTTTTTATTTTCCCCCCTAAAAAAAAAATCCCCTGGAAAAGAATTTTTTTTTGGGAAAAAAAAACAAATCAAAAACTTATTTTGCGGGTGGGGGGGTTTTTTCCCCCCTTTGGCGAAAAAAGAAAAAAAAAAAAAATATTTTTTTTAAAAAAGTTCAAAAACACTTTTTTTATAAATTTTTTAAAAATTTTTTACAAAAAATTTAAAAAATGGGGGGTTTTTTTTTTTTTTACCTTTTGGGCCCCCCCCTGCCCCCCCTAGGAAAAAATAGCCCCCTTTTTTTTTTTTTTTTTTTTAAAAGCCGGGAAGAAAAAAGGTCCCTAAAATCTTTTTTTTTTATAGAAAAAAAAAAAAACCTTTTTATGGCCCCTCCCCATTTTTTTTTTTTCCCCCCCGGCCCCCAAAATTTTTTAATTTTCCCCCCTAAAAATAAAATTTTAACACAAAGCCTTTAAAAAAAACCATATAAATAAAAAAAAAAAAAATAAAGAATTAAAAAAATAATATTTCCCCCCCTTTTGGGGTTTTTTAAAATTTTTAAAAAAGAAATTACAAAAAAAAACAAAAAAAAAAATTGGTTTTTTTTGGGGAAAAAAAAAAAAAAAATTTAAAACCTTTAAAAATTTTATAACTAAAAAAAAAATTTTAAATTAATTATAAAAAAAAAAAATTTTTAATAATAATGGGTTTAAATGAAAAAAAAAAAAAAAATTTTAAAAAGGTTTTAAAACACTTAAGGGGGTTTTTTTTTTTTTTTCCCCCCCAATTGGGAAAAAAATTTTTCCCCCAAAAAACCAAATTTTTTTCCCCAAATGGCCCACCGGGATTTTTAATTTTCCCCCTTTTCCCCCCTCCCCCTTTCCCCCCAACTTTTTTTTTGGGTGGGAGTTTTTGGGGGGGGGGGGGGCCCCCCCCCATGGTTTTTTTTTTTGGCCCGGGGGAGAGGTGGTTTGGGGGGGATTTTAAAGGCCCCCCCAAAGGAAAGGGAAAAAAAAAAATAATTTTTTTTTTAAAAACCGCCGGGGGGGCCTTTTATTTCCCCCCTAAATTTCAGGTTTTAAAATTTTTTTCCCTTTTTGAAAAAAAAAACTTTAAAACTTAAATTTTTTTTCTGGATGGGGAAAAAAACCCCCCAAAAAATTCAATCAATTCAAGCCCCCGTTTCCCACAGGGGCCCCCCCCCCCCCCCTCTGAAAAAAAAAGGTTTTTTTTTTTTTTTTTTTTTTTTGGGGTTTCCCAATTAAGAAAAAATTTAAAATCCGGAAAGGCCCTAATCAAAAAACCCCCCCTCTCCACAAACTTTTTTTTTTTTAGGAAGAAAATCCCTTTTTTAAAAACCCCCAAAAACAAAATTTTGTTGGGGGGGGTTTTTTTTTTTTAAAGAAAATCAAAAAAATCCCCCCCCCCGGGAGGCCCCCCCCTTAAAAAAAAGTTTTTACAAAAAAATCTTTGGGATTTTAAATTTTGGAAAATAAATTTTTTTTTTTAAAACCCTGAAAGAAAAAAAAATCCCCCCTAAAAACATGAATAACGGGCCCGGGGTAAAAAAGGTTAAAAAAAAAATCCCCCCCGGGGGAAAAATTGCCCAAAAAAAAAAGGCCCCCCGAAAAAAGAAAACTTTTTTGGGCCCCCCCCTTTTTTTTTTTTTTTGGGGGCCACCGGGCAAAAGTTTTTTAGTTTTTTGAAAATTTTGGGGGCTTAAAACTTCGGACAAAAAAATTAGATTTTTGGGAAAAAAGGAAAAAAAAACTGATTTTTTTTTTTCAAGGAAAAAAGTTAAAGTTAAAAAACGGGCCCCCCCCCCCCCCCAAAAAAAACCCCCAACAATTGGAATTTTTTTTTAAAATAAAATTTTGAGGCAAGGCGCCCCAGGGTTTTAACCCGGGCAAAGAAAGTAAAAAAAAAAAAAAGCCCCCCAAAAAGCGCCTGGATTTTTAAAAGGGGAAAAAACCCCCCAAAAAAAAAAAAAAGTTGGGGGGGGGGGGGGGGGGGGTTTTTTTGGGGGGAATAAACCGGCCTAACCTTAGAAACAATTGAAAAAAAAAAATTTTTTCTGGGGGTTTTCCCCCCCCCCACCCCCCCCCCCCCCCCAACCAATTGAAAACGAAAGCCCCCCCCCTCTTTTTAAAACAAACTGGGGGAAAAGGGGTTTTTAATCAAAAAATTTTTTTGGTTTTTGGGGAAAATGGAAAAAAAAAAATCTTTTTTTTTTGGGGCGGTTTTGGGGTTTTTTTTTTTTTTTTTGGAAAAAAAAAATTTTTTTTCCTTTATTCTTAACAAAATTGAAAAAAAAAAAAATTGGGAAATTTCCCCCCAAGGAAAAGTTTAATTTTTTTCGGAAAAAAATTTTTTAAATCCAAATTAAAACCTTAAAAGGAAAAAAAAACCCCCCTTTTTTTTTTTGGTTCCTTTAAAAACTCTTGGAAAATTAATTAGAAGAAAAAAAAAATTTTATTAATAAATCCTAAAAAAAAAGCCCCCCTGCCCAGAAAAAAAAATTTTTTTAAAGTCCCCCCCCCCCCCAATCAATTCCCTCCCCCGGGCTCCCCCCAAAAAAAAGGGGCCCCCCCCCTTTTTTTTCGTAAAAAAAATTTTAAAAGTTTAAAAATTAAGAAAACCTTTAAACTTTCCCTTGAAAAAATCCCCAATTTCGGGGGCTTTTTTTTTTTGTTTCCAAAAACATTACGAAAAAAAAAATTTCTTTGGGGGGGGAAAACCGGTTTTTTTTTTTTTTCCCCAAACCTGAACTTGGTTTTTATTTAAAAAAAAAACAAGGTCCCCCCCCCGGGGGAAACCCATTCCAAAAAGTTTGGGGTTCCCCCCAAATTTTTGGGGCCTAAAAAAAAAAATTTTTTTTTTTTTTGGTTTTTTATAATTGGGTTTTCCCCCCCTTTTGGGTACGCCCCCTTTTTTCTTTTTGGCTTCCCCCCCAAATGGAACCCAAAGTTTTTTTTTTTCCCCCAAAACCTTTTTGCCCCCCACAAAAAATCAATAAGAAATTTTCTTTGAATTTTTCCCCCCCCCCAAACATTTTTTTCCCAAAAAAAAATCGCTTTTTTGTTTCAAACCCCCTTTTTTTTTTCCCAAAAAACCTTCCCCCCCCAAAGTTTCCACATCCCCCAGAAAAAACTTTTGGCCCCCCCCCCCCCCCTTTTGGGGATTTTTTTTTTTTTGGGGGGGGAAAAAACAAAAATAAAAATGGAAAAAAAATCTCCCCCGAAAAAATATCTTTAAAGGCCCCCTTCAAAACGGGCCCCCCCCCTTTTTCAAAAACCTTTTTTTCCAATCCCACGGCGCCCGTTTTTTTTTTTTTTTTTTTTTTCGACTCGTCCCTGGACCCCCCTCCTGCCCTCTTTTGGGGGGGGGGTTCCCCCCCCCCCCCGTTTGGGGGCCCTTTTTTGGGAAGAAAAACCCTTTCTTTATGGCCTTGGGCGGTAAGAAAGCAAGAAATCCCCTCCTGTTTCCCCCCTTTTTTTTTTCCAAAGAAATAAGCGCGAAATTGGGGCCCCCTACCTTAAAATTTTTTTCAAAAAAATAAGTTTTCCCCCCCCCCCAAAAAATTTTTTGGGGACCCTCTGGTTTTCCAAATCAGAAAAACCTACCGTAAAAATGGCCCCCCTTGAAAAAAATCCAAAAAAATACCACCAAAAGGGAAAAAATTCCGAAAATAAGTTTGGGGGGGGGGGGGGGATTTTTTAAAAAAGAAAAAAAAAAAAAATTTCCCAAACCAATTTAGAAATTTTACCTTGCCCAAAATTTTTTTTTTTTGGAAAAAAAAAAAAATTGTAAAATTTTTTTCCTTTAAAGGTTATGTATTATATATAATAAGAAACATTTTTGCCCCCCCCTTTTCCCAAAAATCTAAATATCAAAGAAAAAAAAGCCCAAAAAGGGGCCCCCCCCCTTTTTGGGGTTTTCCTTGCCCGACAAAAAGGGGAAAAAAAAAAAAAAAACAAAAATTGGGAACCCCAAAAGTAAAAAAATCCCGGCCCTTTTCCTCAAAAAGGGTTTTCAAACCCCCCATTTTTCCGTTTTTTAAAAATCCCATTTAAATTTCCTTTGTTTTTTTTTTTTTCAAAACAGAAATTTTAAAGGAAAAAACCCAGGGGGCCCTGAAAGTTTGCAAAATTTAAAAAAAATTAAACGAAATTTCAAAGTAAAAAAAGTATTCCTTTTCCCCCAAGTTTTGGAAATTTTAATTTTCCCCTTTTTTTTTTTTTTCCCCCTTTTCCAAACAAAAACCCAATTTTCCAAAAAAAAAAAAAAAGGGGCCCCCTTTTCCAAAAATACCTAAAAAGGCGGGAAATTCCTTTTTTCTTTTTTTTCCCCCCTCGAATTTTAACTTTTTTCAAAAAAAAAAAATTGGGGGGGGGGTTTAAAAATTTCCCCCAAGGGAACACAAAGTTGGAAAAATTTTTTTTTTTTTAATTTTTTTCCCCTGGCCCCCCTCTTTTTTTTTTCCCTTCCCCAAAAAACTTCCTTGGGGGTAAAGGTAAAATTTGGCCTTACAAAGCCCCTTCCCTAACAAAAAAAGAAAAACCCTGGGGGGGGGGAAAAAAAAACCCTTTTTTTTTTCCCCCCCCCCCCCTCCCCCAAGCGCAAAAAGGGCCCCCCTTCCCCCGGGAAAAACCCCCGCCAAAAAATTTGGGCCCAACTTTTACCCCGCAAATAAATTTTTTTGGGGGGGTTCCCCCCCCTTTTTTTTCCCCCGCTTTTTTACCGGGGGTTTAGGGAAGTTTTATTTTTTTTTGGCCCCCAAAAATAAACCTTTTGAAACCCCTTTATTTTTTTTGGTTCCCTTTCCCCTTTTTCCCCCACAAAAAAAAAAAAAAAAAAATGAAAAAACTTTCCCCTTTTACAGAACAAAGAAAAAAATTTTTAAAAAGAGGGAAAGAAAAAAAAAACAAAAGTGGTTTTTTCCCCCAAAACCAAAACAAATTTTTTTTTCCCCCATCCTACCAAATTCAAATTTTCAACCCAAAAAATTAAAATAAATTTCCCCCCTTTTTTTTAAACAAACAGTCTTCCCCCATTTTTTTTTTTTTTTTGCGCCCAGAAAAAAAAAAAACCTTTTGGGGGGGTAAATGGGGGGTTTTTGAATTTTTTTTCCAAATTCGCCCCCCCCTTGGGAATTTAAGAAAAAAAGAGAAAAAAATTGAAACCCCAACCCTTTCCCAAAAAATTTTTTTCTTGAAAAAGGGTTAAAAAAAACCTTTTGGGGGGTTTTTAAAAGTTTTTTTTTAAAAACTCCCCGGGGGATAAATGGGGAAAAAAATGGAAAAAAAGGGGGGCTGAATTTAGGGGTTTTTTTTTTTTTTGCCCCCTTTTGGGGTCAGCAGGGTTTTAAAAACTTTTTTGAAAAAAAAAAAAAAAAAGGCCCAAATCCCTAGGAAAAACCCTTTTGCTGCCCGCCCAAAAAACCCAAATCCCAAATTTTATGAAAAAACAAAAAAAACCCCCAACCCATTTACCCCCAATTTTTCCGGTTTTTTTTTTAACAGCCGAATTAACTTTTTTGAACTGGGGGAAAAAAAAAAAATTTGAAAAAAAAATGGCTCAAAAAAACACGGGGTTCCCCCCAAAAATTTGGGGGGCGCAAAAAAATTTTAAGTTTTTTTCCCCCCCCCCCCCCTTGAGTTTTCTGGGGTAAATCGGAAAATTTTTTTTTAACGAATTTTTTTTTTCCCCCAGAAGTTTTAAAAGAAAAAAAAAAATTCTTTGGCCCGGGCCCCTTTTTGAAAAATTTGAAAAAAAATAGGCCCCCCCCCCCTGGGGCCCCCCCCCTTTTTCCCAGGTTGGCCCCCTTTAAAAGCTAATTTGGGCAAAAAATGTTTTTCCCCCCCGGGAAAGAAAAAAATACCTCCCATCAAAAAAAGTAAAAAACAAAACTTTGAAAAAAATACCCTACAATTTTTGAAACAACCCTTCCCCCCTTTAATCGTTGGGGTAAACCTACCCGGTTTTTTTTTTGGAAAAAAAAAAAGTAAACTTTAAACTTTCCTCCCCCAAGGCCCTAAAATTTTTTAACCCAAAAAATCCCAAGAAAAAAAAAAATTTTTTGGGGTTTTTTTTTTTTCAAAAGTAAAATTTTTGAACAAGTTTTTTTTCAACAGTTTTCAAAGTTTTTAAAACCGTTTTAACAATTTTTATCCCCCGGGTCCCCCACAAAATTTTTTTTTTTCCCCCCTAAAAAAAACACGGCCCCCCCCCCCCCTCCGGTTAAAATTATTTTTAAGTAAAAATTGGGTTTAAGTTTTTTGGGAAGGGCCCCTTTTAAAAAAATTGGGGAAATTTTTTTCCCCTTAATCAAACCTTTACCTTGGAAACCCCGGTTTTTTTTTTTTTTGGGGGGTTCCAATTGGGTTAAAAATTTTTGCCCAGGGTTTTTTCCCCCCCCAAAAAATTCCCGGGGTGGGGGAAAAACCGTCCCCCCCCCCCAGTTTTTTTTTGGGCCCTTTTGGGGGGGCCAACCTGGCCCAACCAAATTAGTTTGGAAGCCTTTTTAAAAGCAAAACCAAAAAGAAAAAAAAAAAATCCCAAAAAGTTTCCCTTGGCCCTTTAAATATTTCCCCCCCCCGTTCCTTGCCCTTTTAGAACCCTATTTTGGCCCCCTTTTTTTGTAAAATCCCCCCAGTTTTTTTCCGCCCCCTTTTTCCCCAATGGAAAAAAAGCCCCCTTTTGCCCCCCCTTTTTTTTGGCCATTCCCCAAAAATAAAGGTTTCCAGTGGTTTAACCCCCAAAGTAAAAAAACCCCGTTAAAAAAATTAAGTCCCCCGCCCCAAATCAAAATTTTCCCCTTAAAAAAAATTGATTCCGGCAAAAAAAAGGGGGGCCCCCCCCAAGTTTCCCCCAAGGTTTCCCAGAGGGAAAAAAAAAACCCCCCTGCCCAAAAACTGTTTTAAAAAAAGTTTCCGGTTAAAATTTTACCCCGCCCCCAAAAGGTTTTTTGGATCTCAAAAACCAAACGGGGTTTAAATTTTTCTTTTCCCCCCGCAAAAATCCCCCCCGTTTGGTGGGCTTCCCCCCCCCCCCCCCGCTTGGCAAAAATTTACCCAAGACCCCAAAATTTTTTTTTGATTTTGGCCGTCAATAATTTTTCCCCTTGGTTAATTCTTTTCCTCCCCCCAAAAAGTTAACCCGGAAAAAACAAAAAAAAAGGAAAAACCTTCTTCCCCCCCAAAAAGTTTTTCCCCCTTTACTTTCCCCCCCCTTTTTTTTTTTTCCCCCCTTAAAAACCCCTTTTTTTTTTTAACAACCTAACCGGGGGGTTAAAGCCCCCCTTTAACCCAAAAAATTGGGGGGATTTTTTCCCCCCCCATTCCATAAAAAAAAAAGTTCCTCCCCCCCCCCGCCCCGGCCCCTCCCCCGGTGCAAAACCAGTTTAAATTGGGGGGTTTTTTGCCAAAAAAAAGCGGGGATTTCCCCTTTTATTTTGAATCCCGCAAAACAAAAAGCAAGTTTTTTTTTTCCCCAAGTTTCCCCCCCCCCCCCCCCCCCCCCCCCAAGAAGGGAAAAAACCCCTGGGCCAAACTGTAAGTTCCGTTTTGGGTTTTTTTTTTCCCCCCCCCCCAGCAAAAGAAAGTTTTTCCCCGGGAAATTTCCCCCCTTTTTTTCCAACGCCCCCGGTTTAAAAAAAGTTTCCAACCCCCCTTTGCCCCCAAATTTTCCCCGGTTTTGGGGTGCCCCTTTTCCCCCCCTTTGGCCCCAAAAAAAAAATAAAAAACCCCCAAGAACCCCAAAGGGGTTTTTTGGGCCTGCCCCACATTCCAAAAAAATATTCCCCCGGTTTAATTTTTCCCCCAAAAGTTTTATTTAAAACCCCCCCGGAAAAAAGGGGGAAAAAAAAAAAACTTTTTCCCCCAAAAAGAAAAAACGGTTTTTTTTCCCTTCCCCTAAAAAAAATTCCAAGGTCCCCCACAAATCAAAACCCCGTTTTTTTTTCCGGGGCCCCCCTTTCCAATTGGGAATTTTTTTCCCCAAATTCCATAAGTTTTTCCCGCCTTTGTGGGGGCCCCCTTTCCCCCGTGGCTTAAACTTTTGGGTTTTTTAATTGGTTTTTGCAAAAAGCCAAAAAATTTTGGAAAAAATTGAAATCCTCCCAAAAAAAGGGGGGGGCCCCAAAAGTTTTTTCCCCCCCCATTCCCCCCCAAACTTTTTCCGAAAAATCCCCCTGACAAAAAAAGTAAAACGTTCAATAAAAAAATTACCCCGCAAAAAGTTGGGAAAATTCAAACCGCGGAAAAAAATTTTTAAAAAAAAAAAAAGGGGCCCCCCCCCCAAACCTGGCCCCCCCCCCCAAATTTAAATTTGGGAGCCAAACCCTCGGGAAAATTTTGCCCCCTGCCAAGTTTTAAACCTTTGGCCCCCGTTTTTAAAAATATTCTTTTGGGTAAAAAAAAAATTTTTTTTCCAAAAGTACCGAAAGGAAAAAAAAAAAATTTTTTTCCCCCCCCCCCCCCAAAAAAGAAAAAAAAAATTTTTTTTTTTCCTCCCCTAATTCCAAAGTCCAAAACATCAACCCGCGTTCCCCGCCCCCCCCTTTCCCAAAGGGAAAAATTTTTCCATCAAATAAAAAAAGGTTCCCCCCCCCCCCGCCCTGGGCTGTTTTTTTCCCGGGTGGGGTAAAACTTTTGGGGGGGGGGGTTTTTTATTTTGTTTGGCAAGCGAAATTCCCCTTTTTGGGTTTTTTTGGATCCCGCCAAAAAAAAGGGAAAAAAAAAAAAAAAAGTCCCCCCCCCAAGTCCCCCCCCCCCCCAAACCCCTTTTTTTTTGGGAAAAACCCGCCCCAAATTTGGGTAAAAAAAAGTTTTTTCCGGGGGTGTTTTGCCCCCCCCCGCCCAAAAAAGGTTTTTTGGAACATTCTTAAAACGGCCCCCCGGAATAAAAAAGGTCCCCCTTTCCCCCCCGCCCTTTTTTAAAATTTTTGGAAGCCCATCCCCTTGCCGATTTTTTGCTTGGCCCCCCCCAAAAAAAAAAGTTAACTTGCCCCCCCCCCCCGCCCCAAAATATTTCCCCCCCCCCTTTTTTTTTGGTAAAGTTTTCCCACAAAAAAGTTTTCCCCACTTGAAATTGGACCCCCTTTTCCCCAAAGCTTGTTTTACCCCAAAGGGCCCCCAACTAACCTTTTTTCCCTTTTTTCCCAAATTTCGCCCCCCCTTTTTCCCAAACGAAAAAAAAATTTCCCCCCCCCGTTTTTTTTTTTTTTTTAAAAAAGTTTTTTCCCTTCCCCCCCCCGCCCCTTTTTTCGCCCTCCCGGCCCCGGTAAAACCTGTTTTTTTTTTTGTTTTTTTTTGCAGCCCCGATCCCCCCCCTTTTTTTTTTGTTTTAATCCCGGCAAAAAAGGGCAACAAAGTTTCCCCCCCAAGTTTCCCCCAGAAAGGGGAAAAACCCCGCCCAAAAAAAAATTTTGGTTTAAAGTTCGGTGGGGGGGGGTTTTTTAAACCCTTTTCAAAAAAAAGTTTTTTGGAATCCTAAAAAAAAACAAACGGTTTTTAAAAAAAAAAAAAAGGCGGCCCCCCCCCCCCGGGGCAAAAAAAATTCCCCGGGGTTTTTTGGGGGGTGGGGGGGGCTTCCCCCCCTGGCCAAAAAAAATAACCCAAGAAAACCCAATTTGGTTTTTTTTTTTTGCCTTTTCCTTTTTTTTCAAACTGCCCCCCCTTGGGGTTTTTAAAAATTTTCCCCCCCCAAAAATTTGTTTTTTTTTCCACCCAAGCCAAGGAAAAACCCCCCCTTCAAAAGCCTTTTTTTGTTTTTTCCCCCCCCAACCCAAAAGGGGCCCCCAAAGGTAACAAAACTTTCTTTCCCCCCATCCGCCCCCCCTTTCCAAAAAAAAAAACGGGAAAAAAATTTTTTTTCCCCTTAAAATAGTTTTTTTTTTCTCCCCCCCCGCCCTTCGGCCTTTTCCGTTTTGGGGGGGGGTTCCCCCCCCCCCACAACAGGTTTAAAATTGTTTTGCAAAAAGCCGGGGATCCCTTGGGGGGGTTTTTTTTTTTTTTTTTTTGATTCCCCCGCAAAAGGGGGGGCCCGTTTTTTTTCCCCCCCCCCCCCCCAAAAGTTTCCCCCAGAAAAAGGGAAAAACCCCCCCCCGGGCCCCCCCCAAAAAAATTTTTGGTAAGTTTTTTTTGGGGGGGGGGGGGGGTTTTTACCCTTTTTTTCCAAAAAAAAAAAGTTTTTTTGGGGAAAATCCCCCTTACACGGGTTTTTTTTTAAGGCCCGGGGGCCCTTGCCCCCCCCCCAATTCCCCCCTGGTTTGGGGGGTTTTTTTGTGGGGCGCCCTTTTTTCCCCAATCCAAAATAAAACCAAGACCCCCCCCCCACCCCAAATTTGGGTTTTTTTTTGCCCCCCCCCCCCCCTCCCCTCCCCAAACTTGCCTTGTTTAAAATTTTTCAAAAAAAAAAAAGGGTTTCCCCAAAACCAAAGAAAAAAAGGGAAAAACCCTTTCAAAAAAGCCCCCTTTTTTTTTTCCCACAACCAAAGGCCCCAGGTTTTTAAAAAAAAATTTCTCCTCCCCCCCAAAATCCCCCGCTTTTTTTTTCCCCCCCAAAACGGAAAAAAAAACAAAAAAAAAAAAAAAAATTTTTTTCCCATTTAAAATTAGTTCTTTTTCCCCCCCCGGGCTCCCGCTCCCCGGTTGTCCCCCCAACAGGTTTTTTAATTTTTGGTGTAAAAGCCCAGATCAAAATTCCCCTTTTAAAATTGATCACTGCCCCCCCCTTTTTCGCCTTTTTTGTTTTTTTTTGGGGTCCAAAACATAAAAAACAAGTTTTTTTTTTGAAAAAACAAAAAAAAAAAAAATTTTTCCCGGAAAATAGGTTTTTCGGCCCCCCAAACAATTGGGCCCCCCCGGTTCCCCCCCCCCCCCCCCCTTTTCCCCCCTTTTAAAAATTGAAAAAAAAAAGCAAACCGCCTTTTTGCCCCCCGGGGGTTTTTTAATCCGTCCCTTTTACAAAAAAATACCCCCGTGCCCCTTTGGCAATTTTTTTCTCAAAAATCCATCAAAAAATACGCCTTCCCCCCCCCCTGGAAAAGGTAAAACCCTTTCCCCCCCCTGAGAAAAAAAAATTCCCCAAGGGCCAAAAATCCCCCCCTTTTGGTTTAAACCCCTGGGTTTTTAAAAAGGAATTTTGGGGGTTCCCCTTTCTTAAATCGTTTTTTTTGGATACTGGGGGATTTTTGAAAAACTAATTTTGGGGTTTTCCCCCAAAATCCGGGTAAAAAACAAGTTTTCTTTTTTTTTGGGGGGGGGTTTTGGTCCCCTGAACTGAAACAAAGGCCAAAAAAAAGTTGAACATTTAAAAAAAAACCCCCTCAAAGGTGGGGGCCCAAAATTTTTTTAAATTTTTCCAAAAAATCAAAAAAGCAAAGCATTTTAAAAATAAAAAAATGGTTTTTTACCTCCAAAAAAAATCCCCCTGGCAAAATTCCCCTAAAAAGGGTCCAACCCCCCCCCTTTGGGGGGGTTTAAAAATTTGGGGGGCATATAAAAAATTTCCCCCCCCAAAAAACAAAATTTTTTTTTTCAAAAACCCCTTGCAAAAATTCCTTCCCCCCTTACCCTAAATGGGAAAACCCCGGGGGTTTTTTTTAAAAAAAAAAAAAAGGAAAAAAAAGATTTCTTTTTTTTTCCCCCCCCGTATCGCCCCAAACCCCTTGGGGGGGAAAACCAAAGTTTGGGGGGCCTGGAAAAATAAAGTTAATTACCGGGGTTTTCCCCCCCCCCTTTTTTCCCTTGTTTTTTTCCCAAAAAAGGAAAACCCCTTTTTTTTTTTTTTTTTAAAAAAGAAAACCCCTTTGAAAATTTTTTTTTTTTTTTTTTGGGGAAAAAAAGTTTTTTACCCCCCCTACTGGTTTTGGGGGGAATTCCCCCTTCAAAATTTGGAAAAAAAAATTTTTTGGGGAAATTCCCCAAGGTAAAAAAGTGGCCCCCCCCCCTCAAAAACAAAATAAAAATTCCGAAACCTCCAACCAACTTTTTTAAACCCCCCCCTTTTGAATTCATAAAAATAAAACCTGCCCTTTTTTTTTTCCTTTAAAGCCCCCCTTTTTGAAAAACTTGGGAACCTAAGGTAAAAAAAAAAACTTAAGAAAAAAAAAAAGAACCCCCAAGGCCCCCCCCGTTCAAAAATTAAAAAGTAAATTCGGGGAAAAAAAAAAAACCCTTGGGTTTTTTTTTTTTTTTTTTTAATCCCCCTTGTTTTGGGGGGGCCCGGAAAAAAAAAAAAAAAAAAAAAAAAAAAAAAAAAAAAAATTTTAAAATAAGTTACCCCAAAGTTTTTTGGCTTTTCCCCCATTTTGGGGTCCCCTTTTATCGGAATAAAAAAAATTCAAAATAAATTTTTTTGCCCCCCCCCTTTGGGATCGCAGGGGTTTTTCCCACCCCAGAAAAAAAAACTTTTTTCCCCGAAAAGTTAAAGTTTTCAACAAAAAAAAAAAAAAAAAACAAAAGGGAAAAAAAGTTTTTTTTGACCTTTTTTCCCCCCCCCCGGGGGTTAAAATCCCCCCAAAATTCAAAAATTCCGGTATAAAAAAAAAAAAAAAGGGCCCCCGCCAAATCCCCCCCCGAAAAATTTCAAACCGTAAAAATTTGGGGGGGTTTTTTTTTAACGGGAAAAAAATCCAAAAAAGCTTTTTTTCCCCCTGAAAAGGTTTTTTTTTTTTTTTAAGGCAAAAAAAATTCCCCCCCAATTTTCCGGGGCCTTGACTTGAAAAAGTAATTAACAAACGAATAAAAGGTTTCCTTTCCCCCCCTTTTTAACCGGGAAAAAATAAAGGCCCCCCCCCCGCAGCAAAAGAAAAAAAAAAAACCCCTTTAAACAGAAAAAAAAAAAAAGGGTTCCAAAAATTTTTTCCAATCAACCCCGTTCCCCCCGAAAAAAAAATCAAAAACCTTTGACCCCCCGTAATAA
>Ga0163217_1116797_pt1 | contig 18167 bp, 13 predicted proteins | sample SynspAceP_FD_185933 | JGI IMG/M metagenome (GOLD analysis project Ga0163217, IMG submission 185933) | Saline lake microbial communities from Ace Lake in Antarctica - Synechococcus sp. Ace-P (PacBio error correction) | ecosystem: Environmental > Aquatic > Non-marine Saline and Alkaline > Saline ...
AAAAAAAAGATGGAAAAGGGAGGAATTTTTCTAACCTGCCCCCCCTTTCTTCTGGGCCCCATACAATTTTTTTTGGGAAAAAAAAAAAAAAAAAAAAAAAAAAAAGGGGGGGGACCCCCGGGGGGGAAAAAACCAACAAAAAAAAAAAAAAAAAAAACTTTTTTTTTTAAAAAAAACAAAAAACCCCCCGGGGAAAAAAAAAAAAAAAAAAAAAAAAAAAAAAAAAAAAAAAAAAAAAAAAAAAAAAACAAAAAAAACCCCCCCCCCTTTTCCCCTGGGGAAAAAAAAAGGGGGGGGGGGGGAAAAAACGGTAAAAACACAAAAAGGGGGGAAAAAACCCCCCCCCAAAAAAATTTATTTGGGGGGGGGGAAAAAAAAAATAAAAAAAAAAAATTGGAAAAAAATTTTTTTGAAAATTTGCGGGGGGGTTGCCCCCCCCTGGGGGGGGGGGGGGGGAAAAGAAAAAAAAAAAAACCATGGGGGGGGGGGAAAAAAAAAAAAAAAAAAAAAAAAAAAAAAAAAAAAAAAAAAAATTTGGGGAAAAAAAAAAAACACCCGGGGCTTTTGGGGGGGGGGGGGAATTTTTTTTTTTTTTTTTTATGGGGAAAAGTTCCCTTTTTTAAAAAACCCCCGGGGTTAAAAAATTTGGGGGGGGCCCTTAAAAAAACGGGGGAAAATTTTTTGTGGGTCCCCCTATAAACAAAAAAAAAAAAAAAAAAAATTCAAAAAATGGGTTTTTTGAAAATGGGAAAATTTTTTTAATAAAACGAAAAAAATACCCCGGGACCCCCAAATTTCCAAAAAAAAAATAAAAGGGGCCCCCCCCAAAAACCCCCCATGGGAAAAAAAAAATTGGGGCAAAAAACCAAAAAATTTAAAAAAAAAAAAAATTTTTTTTTTTTTTTTTGAAAAAAAAAAGAAAATTCCCCCTGGGGGGGGGGGTTTTAAAAATTTGGGCCTTACGTAAAAAACGGGGGAAAAAAAAAAAAAAAAAATCCCACCCACAAAGGGGGCCCGGGGAAAAAAAAATTTTTTTTAATTGCTAAATTATGGAAAAACATTCCCCTGCCCCCCCCCCCGGGCCAAAAAGTAAAAATGGAAAAAAAAAAGAAAAAAAAAAAGAATTTCATTTTTTTTATGGGAAAAAAAATTGGGGCCCCCCGAAAAAAAAAAAATGGGGGGGTAAGAAAAAGCCAGTTTAAAAAATCCCCCCTTTGGCAACGCCCCCCCCCCTTTTTTTTTTTTTTTTTTTTTTTGAAAAAAAAGGAAAAAAAGCCCCCCCCCCCCTTGGAAAAAAAAAACCCAAAAAAAAACCCCAAGAAAAAAATACCCCATTTTTTCCCCCCTGGGGTTTTTAAATAACTGGTTTTTTTTCGTTGGCGGTTTGGGGTTTTTTTGAAAAACAAATTGGGCCAAAACCAAAGGCCCCCTAAATTGGAAACCCCCCGTAGAAATTTTCCCCCTCCTGGTTTTTTAACAACCAAGGCCCCGGAAAAAAAAAAAATCCCCCCCCCCCAAAACTTTATTTGTAAGAAAACAATTTCCCCAACCCGTGAATTGGGGCTAAAAACAATTAACAGGTTTTTTTTTTTTTTTTTTGGGCGGTTAAAACAATGAGAAAAAAAATCCAAAAGGTAAAACCCTTTTCAAAAAAAACGAAAATAGAGGGTTTTTCCTTTTTTTGTTTGGGTTTTTTTTTTTTAACCCCGCAAAAAATCTTTAATGAAAAGAAAAGGTTAAACCTACAAAAAAAAAAAGGGGCAAAAAAAGGGTTTAAACTTTTGTTTCCCCTTTTTTTCCCTTTTTGGGAAAAAAAAATGAAAAAAAAATTTAAAATGAATTTGAAAAAATTTTTTAAAATTGGAAATTGGGTTCCCCCCCAAGGCTTTGGGGGAAAAAAATTGCCCCCCCCTTTTTTTTTTTTGTTTCCCCCTAATTTTCCGAAAAAAAACAAGAAAACCCGAAATTTTTAAAATAAGAAAAAAAAAAGATGTCCCCGTTTAAAAAGTTTTAAGAAAAAAAAAAGGCCCCCTAAAGAAACCAAACCTGGAAAAAAAAAAAAGCCCCCCACATAGGGGGGGGCAAAAAAAAAAAATTAAAAAAAAAAGGAACAAAAAGCCAAAAAAACAATAGCCCAAAAATTTTAAAAATTTTTTTTTTAAAAAAAAAAAGGGGTAAAAAAAAGCGGGGTATCCCAGATAATTTTAAAAAAAAAAAATGGGAAAAAGAAACCCCCCTTTTGGGAAAATCCAAAATAATCATTTTTTTTTTTTTTTTTTTTTTGTAAAAAATCAAAAAAATCTTTTCCAAAAATGCCCCTTTTCCCCCCCCTTTTTTTTTTTTTCCTTGTGGGGGGCGGTTGTGGGGAAAAAAAAAAAAGCTTTACAAAAAGCGCCTACCCCAACCCCAATGGGGAACCCCAAAGAAAAAGAAAAACCCCCTAACAATAAAAAAAACCCCCCTTTTTAAATTTGAAAAACCACCCCCTACCCTTTGGGGGAAAAAAAAAATTTTTTTATCCCCCCCCTTTTTCCAGAAAAAAAAAGGGGGCCCCCCCGGGTTTGGGGGGGCAATTTTTTAAAAATTCCCGGGGGTTTTGGGGGGGGAAAATTGCCCCCCTTCAAAAAAAAAGGTCTAAACAGACTTATTAATAAAATAAAAATTGGGGCCCCCCCTTGTTTACAAAAAGAATTGGAAAAAAAAAAAAAAAACCCAAAAAATTCAAAAAAACCGTTTTTTTCGGGGCTCAAAGAAACCCCAACCCCCTATTTTAAATAAAAAAATAATAAGAAAAAAAAAAAGCCCCCTATGGGTTGGGGGGGGGCCCCGGCCCCCCCCCTTCCCCCCCAAAAGGGCCCCATTCCCCTTCAAAACCCCGGGGGTGGAAAAAGGAAGACCGGGGACAAAAAGGTTGTTTTTTGGGGGGGGCGGGCGAAACAAAAACCTTTGGGTTTTAAGAATTCCAATGGGCCCCCCACCTGAAAAAAAAAAAAAAAAAATGGGCGGGAAAAAAATTTTTTTGGTTTTGGGCAAAAAAAAATTTTTAAAATTGCTAATGCAACCTTTGGGTGAAACCCCAACCGGGCCATTCCCCCCCCCCCCCAGAAAATGGTTTTTTAAAGTTTTGGGGGGGGGGTTCCCCGCCCCAAAAGTTTTGGGGGGGCCCCCCCCCAAATGTTTTTTCCCCCCCCCCAACCCCTAAAAAAAAACAAATAAAAACCCAAAAAAAAAACCTTTAAAAACCCGGAAAAATGTTGGGGGGGCCCCGGGGGGGGAAGTTGGGGGGGGGGGGGGCCCCCCCCCCCCCCTTTGGCCTCCCCCCCAAACAAGGGTAAAAGGTTTTTTGTTCAAAAAGTGGGCAAAAAACAAAACCAAAAAAGGGGTGGGGGGGGGGTGAAAAAGCCCCCGGGGCCCCACAAAATTTTTGGGGGCCAAAAATGCCCCCCCCCTTTGGGTGAATAAAAGTTTTTTTCCCCAAACGAACAATGGGAAAAAATGGACCCCGGCCCCCGGCAAAATAACCTTCAAAATATGCGAAGGGAAAAAAATTTGGTTTAATTTTTCCCTTGTCATTGCCCCTGGGGGGGCCCCCCCCCAAAAAAAAGGTGCCCTTTTCCCAAAATAAAAAAAGGAAAATTTAGAAAAAAAAAAAGGTTTTACAAAATCCCCCGGCAACCCCCCCCGAAAAAACGAAAATTTTTTAAAATTTGCAAAAAGAACATTTTTGCCCCCAATTTTTGCCCCCCCCCTTGTTTTTTTTAAAAAGGGGCCAAAAAAAAGCCAAACCAAAAAACCAACAAAAAAAAAGTTTAAAAAAAAAATTGGGGCTAAAGTTAAAGACAAAAAAAAATTTTTTTAAAGAACAACAATTCCGAAAAATGAAAACCCCCCTTTTTAAAATTTAGGAAAAAAATTAGAAAAGCCCCCTAAAAAATATTATGTTAAAAATTTTAATGGTTTTTTAGGGCAAAAGTAAAAAGGGTTTTTTTTTTTTTTTTTTCCCCCCCCCCCCCTTGGGGTAAAAAAGGAGAAAAAAAAAAAAAAAAAAAGAAAATAAAAAAATAAAATCCAATTTTCTGTTTTTTTTTTTTACTTGGAAAATAAAAAGAAAGCCCCAAAAACAAAACGCCCCCCCCCCCCCTTTTAAATCCATGGGGGCCCAAAAACCCCCAAAAAAAAAAGGGTTTTTCCCAGAGAGAAGTTATTAACCCGGGAAAAAAAAAAAAAACTGAAACAAAAAATTGGAAAAAAAAAAAAAAATTTTATCGTTTTTAACCCCCCCGGAGGGCGGAAAGTATACCTTTTTTTTTTTAATCCCGGAAAAACGTAAAAAAAGGGAAACAAGATTTTAATCCGGTAATCCCAATGTTTTAAATTTGGGGGGGGAAAAAAATGCCCCCCACAAAAAAAGCCAAAAAGGGGCCCCCCTGGGTTTGCCCCCCCCCAAACAAAAAAAATTTGGGGAAAAAAGGTTAAAGCGAATTGGTTTGGGGGGCAAAAAAAAGGCCCCCGGCAAAATTCGGGGAAAAAAAAAAAAAAAATTATCAAAAAAAAAAAAAGATGCCCCCCCAAGTTTTTTCCCCCCTTTTGTGGGGGGAACAAAAAAAAAAACCCCCCTTATGGGGAAAAAAAATTGGGGCCCCGGGGGGGCCACAATCCCCCCAAAAAAAGCCAAATGAAAAAAAGAAAAAAAAAAAGGAAAATATGGAAAAAAAACGAAATTTGGGGAAATAAGCCCCCCCTTTTAAACTTGGGGAAAAAGCCCCCCCCCCCCTTTTGGCCCGGGGAATTATGAAAAATTTTTTTTTTTTTTTTTAAAAACCTTTTCAAAAAAAAGCCCCCCCCCCCACCAAAATTTTGTTTTTTTTAAAATGCAAAATGGGCCAATTCCCTTTAGCCCAAAATTTTTTGGAAAAAAAAGAAAAATTTGGAAAAAAAAAGGAGGGTTTTGGCCCAACAAAAAAAAAAAAAAAAAAATGGGGTTTAAACAAAAAAGGGTTTTTTGCCCCCCCTTGGTTTTTTTTTTTGGGGGCCCCACCCAACCAAAAGAGGCTTTTTTCAATTGGAAAAAACCTTTTTGGGGGGGTTGGGGGGTGAAAATTTTTGGGTCCCCCCCCTAACATCCCCCGGCACCAAAGTTCCCCCCCCTGGGCCCTTTTTTGGAAAAAAAGGGGAAAAAAAAAAATTGGGCCCCCCCCCCCAGTTTTTTTTGGCCCAAAAAAAAATTTTAAAAACAAACAACCAAACCAAAAAATTAGAAAAACCCCCCAAAGAAAAAAAGGCCCTTTTTTTTTGATTTCCAATTTTTTTTAAAAAAATTTAAAAAGTATCTGGGAAAGCGGAAAACCATAGTAAAAAAAAAAAATGGTTTTCCCTCCCCCTAGACCCCCCATAAAGGGCCAGAAAAATAAAAAAAATTTAAAGTAAAAGAAAGAAAAAGCCAAGGTTTCCCCTTTTTTTGTTGGGCTGCCGGGAAAAAAACCCCCCTTTCAAAAAAAAAAAGGAGGTTTTTGTTTTTTTTTTGGGGAAAAAGCCCCCAATTAACGAAAAAAAAAGGAAAATTTTTTTAAAAGGTGGGCCCTTTGGAAAAAAATTGAAAATTTTTTTTATTTGAAAAAAAAACCCCTTTGCCCCCCCTAAATTTTACCGCGCAAATCGGAAATTAAAAAGGGTTTTTTGGGGGGGAAAAAAAAAGAAAACGGACAAACCCAAAGAAATGGGGTTTTTGGGGCAAAAAAAAAAAGGTTTTTTTTTTGGAAAATGTTTTTTTTTTTTAAAAAATGGGGATAGAAGAAAGAAAAGCCGGGCCTTTTAAAAAAAAATTTAAAATTTTTTTTTTAATTTAACGGGCCTTTTTAGCCTTATTATAGGGCCCGGGCTTGGGATGCCGTGGGAACAACCCCCCCCCTTGTTTAAAGCCGGGGGGGGTTAAACGGGCCAGGAAAAATGAGAAAAACCCCCAAAAAAAAAAAAAAAAAGGGGCTTTTTCAAGAATCCGAATTGGGGGGGGGGGAGAGGCCCAAAAAAAGTTTTTTACAAAAAAAAAGGCAAAAAAACCCTTTTAATAAAAGCCTTGGAAAAAAAATGAAAACTTGATGGAAAATTGGAAAAAAAGCAAAAAAAAAAAAAAAACCCATCCCCGACCCAGAAACCTTTTTATTAAATGCCGGTTCCCCCCCCGGTTGGGGGAAAAATTTTTGGGGCCCGTTAACAAAAAGCAAAAAAACATTTTTCCAATGTTTCCAAGCAAAATGAAAAAATCCCAAAAGAAAAGAAAACAAAAAAAAAAAATAATTGGTACCTTTTTTTTCCCCCGGAAAATAAATATGCCCCCCCCCCCCCCCCCGGTTTTAAACAAATCCCCCCTTTTTCGGGGCCCAAATGGGTCCAAAGGGCCCTTTAGAATTATGAAAAAAAAAAAAACTGCGTTTTAAAAAGTTTTTTGGGGGGGGCCCCCCCTTGGGCCCCGTTTTTTTTTTTGGAAAAGAAATTAAATCCCCAAGACAAAGAAAAAAAATTTCCCCCAAAAAAGAAGAAAAAATTTGCAAATACCAAATCCCCGCCAAAACTTCCCCCCATTTGAAAAAAAAAAAAAATGGGGAAAAAAAAAAAGAAAAAAATTTTGGCTGGGGGAAAAGGAAATTTTTAAAAAAAAAGTTTTTGAAAAGAAAGACTGCTTTTTGGGAAAAAAAAAAAAAAAAAAAACGAAGAAAAATTTTTTTTAATTATAAAACCCAAAAATGGGAGGTAAAAAACCCCTGCCCAAGAAAGGGGGTCCCCCCCCCAAAAAAAAAAAAAAAACTTTTTAAATTTAGGTAACACAGCAAAATTTTTTGGGTTTTTTTTTCAAAATTTGGGTGAAAACCCCCCCCCCCCCCTTTGGTGTAAGATTGTTTTTTTTTTGGTTTTCCCCCCCCCCCCGTAAACAAGCAATTTTGGGGAAAAAAAAGAAAAAGAAAAAAAGAAAAAAATTTTGGTTTTTTTTTGGGGGTTTGGTGGGTTAAGAAATTTTATGAATTGGGGGTGTGGGGGTTTTGGGGGGGGGGGTTTTTTTTGGGCCCCCGGTTTTTTATTTGGGGTTAAAATGGCCTTTTGCCCCCCCCCCCCTGCCCCCCCCCCCCCCTAAATGGGAAAAAAAAAAAAATGGTTCCCCCCGAAAAAGATTTTAACAACGGGAAAAGCAATAAACCAAAGAAAGGGGTTTGGGCCCAGAAAAAAAATGAAAAACAATTCAAATTAAAAAAAAAATCCCAAAGCCCTTAAAAAAAAAATTTTTTTTTTAAAGGAAAAAAAATTAGAAAAATGGCGGCAAAAAAAAAAAAAAAGGGGGGGTTTGGGAATTGGAAAAAAAAAATTGGTTTTAACTTTTTTTGCCCGGTGCAACGGCCAACCTAAAGGAAAAAAAAAAAAAGGGGGAAAAAAAAACCAAAAAAATTTCCTGCCTGTTTTTTTTTTTTTGAAAGCCAATGGGGGCCCCCCCCCCCCCAAACCCGGGGTTTTTTGCCCCTCCCGTTTTTAATTTCCGGCAAAAAAAAACCTTTTTTAAAGATTTCCCCAAGAAAAAAATTAAAAGCACTATTTAGAAAAGGGTTTTTAAAATTTTTGGCCCCCAAAACAAAAAAAGGGTGTTTTTAAAAAGAAAAAAACCCTGAAAAAGAAAAGAATTTTAAAAGTACAAAAGAAAAAAACCCTTAAAAAATTTTTCTTTGGGTTACTTTAAAACATGGAAAATTTTAATTAAAAAAAAAAATCCCCCCCGAAACCGAATGGGTTTTTTTTTTTTTTTAAAAAAAAAAAAAGGGAAACCGTAAACCGCGGGGAAAAAATATAATCCCCCCAATTTTTAAATATGATTTTTTTTCCCAAAAATAAAAGGAATTTTCCCCCAATGAAAAAAAAAAAAAAAAAAAAAAAAGGCTCCCAACCCCATTAAAAAAAGTTTTTAATTAAAAAAAAAGTTTAGTAAAATAGATAAGTTGGGGGGTTTTTAAGAAAACCACCCCCAAATTTATACCAAAGGAAATTCCCCCTTTTAAAAAAAGTAAAAAAAAATCCAAAACCTTTGGGGAAATGGGGAAAAAAAAAAAAGCCCCCCCTTTAAAAAAAAAACGCCTTTTTCCCCCGTAAAAACAATGCCCCCTTTTTTTTTTTTTATTGGGGGGAAATTTGGTTACTTGGGGTTTTTTTTATTAGCCATGGCCCAAAAAATTTTTTAAAAAATGGAAAAAGGGCCCCTTTAAAAAGTGGGGGGGTTTTTTAACCCGGCTTTAAAAAAAAAAAAATTCCGAATTAAAAAAAAGTGGAGCTGGGGATTTGGTTTTAAACAAAACATAAAAATTTTCAAAAAAAAAAAAACTTTTTAAACTTTTTTTTGGTTTGGGGTTTTTTTTTGGGGCCCCAGCCCAAGGCCCCGCCCCGCGGGTAATGCCCCCCCCTTAGTTAAAAAATGGGCCCCCCCCCTTTACCGGGGTTAAAACATGAAAAAAAATAAATTTTAAAAAAAAGATTAAATGAATTTTTAAAAACCAAAGGCCCCCCCCCAAAGTTATTGAAGGTTTGGGAGAAAGGGAACTTTAAAAGCCCCGTCGGCCCCCCCTTGCCCCTTTTTAAAAAATCAAAAAATGGTTGGGCCCTAAAAAGCATTTCCGGGTTTTGTTTTTAAGCCCCCCGAAATATGGGGGGTTTTGGGGGCCCAATCGGTTTTTTAAAAACTTTTTTTTTGGGGGGCCCCCAATTGAAAAAAAAAAAAAATCCCCCCCGGGGGGTTTAGGGCCCGGGTTTTTTTTTAACTTTCCCCCTAATTTCTTAAAATCTTTAAAAACAATGGGAATTGGTTTTCCCGGGGTAATTTTTAAAAACGGATCCTATTTTTTTAAACCATCAAAAAAAAAGTTAAAATTCCCTTTTTAAAATATTTCCCCCCCCCCCCCCTTTTTTTTTAACTAAAGAGACCCATTTTAATCAAAATTACAGCAGGGCAAAAAAAATCCGGAAAGTTGGGGGGGGGTATGTTTGCCCCAAAAGGGGGGGCCCGCTTTTTTATAAACCCTCCCTTTCCCCCCCCCTTTTGGGTTTATTTTTGGGGGCCGGGGTTTTTTTTTTTTTGGCCCCGGGAAATTTTTTTTTCAGCTTTAAATTTTTAAAAAACGGGGGCAAAACAATTTTTTTTTTTTTAAATAAAAAAGGAAAAAAATTCTGGGGCCCAAGGCCCCACGGCCCCTTTTTTGGGGGAATAAAATGCCCCCCGTTTTTTTTTTATTAGGCCCCCCGCCCCCCCCCCCCTCCCCTGGTTTTTGGGCCCAAAAAAAAATCCCAAAGCAAAAAAAAATTGGGGGGGCCCCCCCCCCGCCAGGAAAAAAACCCCCCCGGCTTTTAAAATTTAATTTTTTTTTTTTTGGGTTTTTTTTTTTAAAGCCCCTGTTTAAAAAATTAAGGAAAGTTTTTTCTTAAAACCGCCCCCCCTTTTTTTTAAAACAATAGAAAAAAAAGAAAAATAAAAAACCCCCGATCAAAAAAAAAAAAAAATTTTTTGGCCCCCCATGGGAAAAAAATTGGGGGTTTTTTACGGGTAGCCGGGGCCCCCCCCCCCCCCCCCCCCCCCCCCCCCAAGTTTAAAAAAATTTTTTTTAAATTTTAAAAAATGGTTTTTTTTTAAAGTTTTCCCCTTTTGATTTTGTTTTTTTTTTTTAAAAGAAAAAGTTTTTTAATGCCAAAACCAACCAAAAAAAACCCAAAAACAAAAAGGTTTGAAAAAAAGTTGCCCCCCCCCTATTTTATTTTTTTTTTTTTAATTCTTTTTGGGACCTGGCCCCCAAAACGGTTTAAAAAAAAAAAAAATGCCAAAAACTTAAAAATTTGGCCCCCCCCTTTGGGGGAAAAAACGGGGGAAAAAAAAAAAAAAAAAAAAAAAAAAAAAGCCCGGCGGGGCCCCCCAAAAAAAATTTTTCCCCCTTCCCCCCCCCTAAAAAAAATGTACTGGCCAAACCGGGTTAAAAAAAAAAAGGCCCCTTTCAAACTTTTTTTTTTTGGGAAAAAACTAAAAAAAAGAAAATAAATTAATTTTTTAAAAAAGGTCAACTTTTTTTATTTTTCTGTTTTTTGGCCCCCCCCCCCCCCCCCCCCTTTTTACCCCTATTTTTTTGTAAGCCGAATTTTTTTTTGGGGATTGGAAAAAAAAAAAGGAATTTTTTTTTTTGGGGGGGGGGGGAAAAAAAAACTTCAAAATTCGTTTTCTGGGCCTTTTTTAAATCCCTGGGTTGCCCCCAAAAACCGGGTAAAAAAAAAAATTAGTAAAAAAAAAAAAAAAAAAATAATTACCCTACAAGGCCCCCCATAGAAAAAAATTGGGGGGGGGGGGGAGTAAAAAACCCCCCCTAAAAAAAGGTTTAAATTTTGGGGGGGGGGCTTTTTAAAAAAAGGTTTTTTTTTTTTTTGCCCTTTTTGAAATTTCCCACCCCCAAAATTTTTTTTTTTTTGGGGGGGCCCCTTAAAAAACTTTTCCCCTAATTTGGGGGGCCCCCAAAAAAATAGAAAAAAACACCTGGGGGAAAAAAAAAAAAGGAAATTTGGCCGGGAATCAACAAAAAAGAAAAAAAAAGAAAATTAAATTTTCCCCGAAACCTAAGGTCCGGGTTAAAAAAAAAATTAAAACGAAAAAGGGCCCTGGAAAAATTTGGGGGGCCCCATGGTTTAAAAACAAAAAACCGGTGGGGCCTTTTTCCTTTTTAAAATTTAAAGACCCGCCCCATTGGAAATTTTAATTAAGGTTTTTTTAATCTTTTTTTTTTAAAGCAAAAAACAAAAACCCCTAAACAAACCAAATTGGGGGGGAAAAAAACAAACCAAAAAAAAATTTTTTTTAAAAAAAAAACAATCCAAACGGTTTTTAAAAACTTTGGTTTTTTTAAAAAAAGAAAATTTTTCCCCAAATGGAAAAACTCCTTTTAATTTCCTAGCCCCTAAAATTGGGGGCTTTTTTAAATTTTAAACTTTTGGGCGGCCCCCTTAAAATTTTTTTTACCCACCCTTTAAAAAAAATCGTTTTTCCCTTAACCCCCCAAAGAACAAAAAAAAGGGGGAAAAAACCTTTATTTTAAGCGGTTCCCCTTCCCCTTCAGTTTGTTTTTTTTTTTTTTTTTAATCCCCGCCTTTGTTTTTCGGATTTTTTTTTTTTTTTTTTCTTGGGGGTTATGTTTTCCCTGGGGTTTTGTTGGGGCGGGCCCCCAAAAAGCCTTTTCCCCAACCCCTTTAAAAAAAAAGGCCCAAGGAAAACCAGATAAAAAAGCTTTATTCAAGGAGGCCAAGAAAAAGACCCAAAACCCTAAAGGGGTCAAAATTTTTATAAATGAAACCCGGGGGCCCCAAAAAATTTTACCCCCCTGGAAAAAAAAAAAAAAAGAAGGGGCCCCCCCTAAAAAAAATGCCCCAAACAAAAAAATTTTCTAAAAAGCCCTTTTGGGCCCCCCCGTTTTTTTTTTGCCCTTAGGTTGAACGAAAAGAAGTTTTTGGGGGCCCCCCCCCCCTTTTTTTTTTTAGTTTAAAGAAAAAAAAAAAAGCCCCCCCCGAAATTTTAAAAAAAAGAAAAAAGCTTATCCGAAAAAAACAAAAAGAAAAATTTAAACAAAAATGCCTTGATAAAAAAAAATGGAAAAAAAAAAAAAAAAAAGGCCCCTGGGAAAAAAAAATTTAAAAAATTTAGGGGTTTTTTTTTTTTTTTTTAAAAGAAAATTTTCCCTTTAAAACCCTTTTTTTTTTTTTAATTTTTTTTTGCGGGAAATCACCATGGGGGTTTGGTTTCCCCCCCCCCAATTAAAAATAAAAAAAATATTTTGTTATTTTTTTTTTTTTTTATCCCCCGGGTTTTGCTTCCCCCTTGTTTAAAATTCAAAAAATGGAATCATTTTTTGTTTTAATATTTTATTTTCCCCACAAACCCTCCCAAAAAAATCGAAAAAAGGCCATCCCCCCCTAGTTTTTTTCATTCCCGTTAAAAAAAATAAACATCGGGGTTAAAAAAACTTAATTTTTTTTCTTAAAATTGACCCCCAAAAAAATCCCTAGTTTTTTTTTGAAACCAATTTGCCCCCAATAAGCCCCCTTGCGCCCCCCCCTTTGGGCCCCGGCATGAAAAAAAAAAGGCCTTTTGGGTAAAAAGGTTTTGGCCCAAAAAAAAATTTTTAAAATTTAAAAAGTTTACTTTTTTCCCTCCATCCCTTAAACCTTTTCCAAAATTCCAAAACCCTTTTTTCCCCGGTTTGGGGTTTTTTTTAGACCCTTTTTAAAAAAAACTAATTCAGAACGCCCCCTTTTTTAACGAAAACCGGGGTAAAAAAAAGCCCTTCCCCGTTTAAAGATTAAAGTTTTTTTTGGGGGGGTTGGGGCCCCTTTTCTTTTTCCCATTTAAAAGTTTCCCCCCCCCCGGGCCCCTTCCCCGGGGGGCCCCCTTTTTTTTTAAAGGAAAACATTTATAACTCAATTTTTCCCCTTTTTGAAACCCAGAAAAACAAAAAGTTTTTTGGTTTTTTTAATTTTTTTTTAAAAATTTTTTTTAAAAAAGTTTTTTCCAATTTTTCAATCCCCTTTTTAAAAGTAAAAAAACGCAATTTTTTTCCGATTTTGTTTTAATTTTGCCCCCCCCAGGTTTTTTTTTTTGGGGCCCATTGGGGGTATTTTTTTTTCTTTTTTTCCCAATAATAAAAATCCCCCCCCCCTCTTTGGTTTTTTCCCCGAAATTTTAATTTTTTTTGGCCCTTTTCCCCCCCCGAAAAATGGCAAATAAAACGACATAAAACCTTCCTTTTGTATCCCAAATTTTAAAAACCCCCCCCCCCAGAAAGAAAAAATAATGAAAAAAAAAAACAAAATTTTAAAACTTTTTTTTTAAAGAAATTTTTTTAAAAAAAATTTTAAAGAAGCAAAATTTTCCAATAAACCCCTAAAAAGGGGGGCCAACTTTTATGTTGTTTTTTTTTAAAAAAAACAAAAATTTTTAAAATTTTTCAAAAAAAGCCCCTTTTTTTTGCCCCCTTTATTTTTTACCCCCCTAGGCCAAATGGGGTTTTTTTTTTTTGCCCCAAAAACTTTCGTTTTTTAATGCCCCCTTTTTTCCCCCCTTTTGGGGGTTTTTAGACTTTTGCCCTAAACTTGTTTTTTCCCCTTTTTTCCAATAGCAAAAAACTTACAAAAGAAAAAAATATTGGTTTTTAAACAAAAGGGATAAGCGCCCTTAAATGGTTGAAGGCCTTAAGGGAAAAAAAAAAAGGTTTTTTTACCCCTTTTTGGGGGGGCCTTTAAAAATTTAAACCCCTTTTTAAAAAAAAAAAGGAAACCCCCTAATGGTTGGGACATTTTTTTTTAAATAAACCTGTTTTTCCCCCCCAATAAAATACGTTCCCCCCCTTTTAAAAAGTTTTTTTTTTTTTGCTTCCGGTTTGGAAAAAAAGGCCAAAAACCTAGGGGGGTTAATACTTTTTGGGGGGTGGCCTTATTTTTTTTTAAAAAACTTTTGGGGAAAAACCCCTAAATTGGCAAAAAAAAAAACCCCTAAAAAAGGCCCCCTTTTTTTCATACCTTCCCCATTAAAAAAGGGGTTTTTGGTCGTATTTTGAAAAAGCCCAAAAAAAAAAAGGTTAGAAAAAAAAAAAATTCAACATAACTTTAATAAAAAAAAAAAGGGAAAAAATTTTGAAAAAAGGTTTTTTTCCCCAAAAAAAAATTGTTCCCCCCCCTGAACCCCCCTAAGGGACCCCCCCCCCGGGAAAAAAAAAAAAAAAAAACAAATAATCCCAAAAAATTAATTGGTTTTTTTTAAAAAGGATAAAATCCCGCCCATGGGGGAAAAAAATGATTTTTTTCCCCCATTTTTTTCCCATAAAATTTTAAGAAAACCCGGTTTTAAACCCCTGCCCCCCCTGGTTTAATTGGGCCCCAAAAAACATTTCCCCCCCCCCTAAAAAAGGAGAATTTTTAGAATCTGGGTTTTTTAAAAAATTTAATTTTCCAAAAATTACCCCGAAAAAAAACCTGCAAAAAAAAAAATTTGGTTTTTTTCAAATTTTGCCCCCCCCCCCTTTTTAGTTTTTTTTTTTCCCCTTAAATTTTTCCCAAAAATACCATTTAAAACCAGTTTGCCCCCCCCCCGTTGGGAAAGAAAAAAAAAGAAAAAAAATTTTCCCACAAACCCGGGAAGAAAAAACCCAAATAAAAAAAAGCTTTTCCCAAAAAAAAACAGTTTTTTCCCCCAGCCCCAAAAAAATTTTTAATAAATAAGCCCCCCTTTTTTTGTTTTTTAAAACCATTCCCTTTTTATTTAATTTTTTTTAAAAAAAAATGGTTTTTTAATTAATTTTTTTTAGACAAACATTGGGCCCCAAAAAAAAAAATAAAATGAAGAACCCGGAGAAAAAAAAATTTTTTTTTTTCCCCCCTTTAAAGGAAACTTTTTTAAAGGCATAAAAAGAGGGAACCCCCCTTTGCAGGCCCCCGCCCCCCCCCCCCCCCCCATTGAAACCAAAAGCCCCCCCCCAAAAAAATCCCCCAAAACAAAAGAAATTTTTTTTGGGGGGGGCCGGGGAAAATTCCAAACCCTTTTTGCCCGGGATTTTACCAGCAAAAAACCTTATAAGGGAAACCCCTTTGTTTTTTCAAAACAAGAAAAAGATTACTTTTTTTTTGCCCCCAGAATAAAAGCCCCCCTTTTTTTTTGGGAGAACTAAATCAAAAATTTTCGCCCAAATTTTTAAGTTTTTTGCCCAATAAAGGCCCTTTTTTAACGTTAAATTTTTTTTTAAAAAAATTAATGGGTTTTTTCAAAACCTTTTTTTAAAGGGGGCCCTTTCCCCTCCCAAAAAAATTTATACGCAAAAGGCCCCAAAAAAACCAAATTCAGTTTTAGAAGATACCCTCCCCTTTTTGAATTGGAATTTTTTTTTCCCTTCCAAAAAAAAAAAATTACTTTTGTGGGGGGGGGTTGGGGTTTTTTTTGGGGGGGGGGAAAAAAAAAAAAAAATGGAAGAAAAAAAAGGAAAAGAAAAAAAATTGGGTTTTCGGGTTTAAAAAAAACAAAAAAACACCAAGCCCCCCTCCCCCCCCCCTTTTTTTTTTTCTTTCTGTTTCCCCTGAAAAAAAAGAAAGAAAAATTTTTTTTTGCCCCCTTTTGGAAAAAATCCCCCCATAAGAATTACGAAACCTTGAAAAAAGGCCAAAAATGGAATCTTTTCAAATCGCCCCAAAAAAGGTCCCCCTTAAGACCCCTTTCCCCAAAGGAAAGGTGGGGGGAAAAAAAAGAAAATTTTCCAAATCCCTTTTTGGGGCCCCCGACCCCAAACGAAAAACAATTTCCAGAAACGGCCCGCCTGGGGGTTTGGGGAAAAAGCCCCCCCCCCCACAAATGGAAAAAAAGGTTTTTTGGGCCCCCAAGGAAAAGTTTTAAAAAAGGGGTTTTTTAAAAAATCACAAAAAAATTAAAAAAAGTTTTTAAAAAAAAAATAAACGAAACCTAAACCCACTTGCCCCCAAATTTTTAACCAGAAAAAAAAAAACCGGGTTTTGACCCGAAGGCCCCCCCCTTTAAAATAAAAGAAAAGGGGTTTTTAAAATTTCCCCCCCTCCAAAAAAAAAAAATCGAAAATTAAACGCCCCCCCCCCCCCCCCCAAAAAGGGAAACCAAAAAAAAAAAAGGTACCCCCCAATTTTTCCCCTTATATATGTTCCCCCCCCAAAATAATTGAAAAAAAACAAAAAACATCCCAATTTTAAACCCCAAAAATTGGTAAATGATTTAAAATGGCCCCCTTAAATTCCAAGGAAAAAATTTCTTCCAAAAATTGGCCAAAAAAAAACATGAAAAAAAAAAAAGGAAAAAAATTTTTTCTTTAAAAAGTTTTTTTGCCCCCCCTTTTTGGTTTAGAAAACGGTCCCAACAAAAATAGCCCCCCTTTGCCCCCCCCCGGAATTGTTTTTTTTTTTGTTTTCCCACTTTTTTGGGGGAGATTTTTTAAAAAGGATTAATTTAAAGAATTTTTGGGGGGGTTTTGGGGGGGGGAAAAACTTTTCCCTTATAAACCGGTTAAGTGCCCCCCCCATAAAAAAAAAAATGCCCTTATTTTTTTTTTCCCCCTCAAAGGGAGTTTGGGGGGGGGGGGTTTATTTTTTTTTTTTTTTTAACGCCCCAAAAAAAAAAAAAGCCAAAAAGTTTTCCCCAAAAACAACCTGAAAAAAAAAAAAAAAAACCCACCCTTTTAATTTTGGTTCGCCCCCTCCCCGTTGGGGGAAAAATTTAAAATTAAAAAGATTTTAACCCCTGCCAATTTCCCCGGGCCCGGCCTAAGGAAAAAAAATTTAAACAAAAAAAAAATAACATTAAAACACGAAAAAATTACCCCGAAGTTTTTTTTTTTGGGGGTTTTTTTTTTGGGGGGGGGTGGCCCTTTGGGGGCCCGCCTTTTTTAGAAACTAAATCCCCAAAAAAAAAAATGAAAATTGGGTTTAAAAAAAAGGGGGGTTGGCTTTAAAAAAAAAAATTAAGAAAAAAAACCGCGGGGGGGGTTTTAAAAAACTTACAAAAAAACCTTTAAAAAAAAAGCCCCCCAAAAATAACCCTTTTAGAAAAACGCCCCTTTTTTATAAAAAAGAGCCCATCCCCCAAATAAAGTTTTTTTAGTTTCCCTTTTTTTTTAAAAAGAAAAAACCCAGCCAGCCTTTTGGAAAAACCCCCCCCTCCCATTTTAAAATCCCCCCCTTGTGGCGGGGGGGGCAAATATTCCAGAAAACGAAATTTTTTGGTAAAAAAAGTTTTTCCCCCCCCCCCTTTGGGAAAAAAAAAGAATTTGTTTTTTCAAAAAACGGTTTAAAAAGAAAAAAAAAAAAATTAAGCCCCCCCCCTTTTTTTTCCCCCGATTTGAACTAACCCCGGGGGGGGCCCCCCCCCCCCAAAAAAATTCCCCGAAAATTTTTTTTTGTTCCGGCCCCCCAAATGAAGAAAAAAAAAGTTTTTTTTTTTCCAAAAATTTTTTTTGGGAAACCCTCAAAAATTTCTGGTTTTTTTTTCGGAAACCTTTTTCCTCCCCTTTTTTGGCCCCCAAATTTTTTTTTCCCAAAATTTTTAAACCAAAAAAAAGAAAAATTTATTTGATTTCCCGCTTGGGTTTTTTTTCAAAAATGGGGGGGCCCCTTTGGGAAAAAATTAAACCCCATTTTTTTGGGGGGCCAAATTCCATTTAAAAGTTTCCAATTTTTTAGTTTTTTACCCAAAAGATGGCAAGAAAAAAAAAAATAAAAAAAAAAAAAATGGGGGGTGGCCCCCAAACCAGAAATTTTTTGGGCCCCCGAAATTTCCCCCAAAATTTTTGGCCTAAAATATTTCACTTTTTTTGTTCCCGAAACCCTTTTAAAAAAAAAATTTTCCCGCTTGGAAAAAAAAACAAAAAAAAATTTTTTTTCCTTATCTTTGGGTTTGGGGGAATTTTTTTTTGGTTTTTGGTTTTAAACCCCCCTTTTTAGTTTGGCCCTTTAAAACCCAACCCCCCAAAGAAAAAAAACCTTTAAACCAAAATAAACAAAAACCACCGGGGTTTGGGGGGGCCCCCCCCCCCCCAAACAAAATTTTTTAATTAAACTTAATAAAATAGAAAAAAAAAGGGGGGCCCCCCCCCCAAATTTTTTTCCCCCCAATCGCTTTTCCTTTTTGGGTTCAAAAAAAGATTTTCCCAAATTTGGTAATTTTGGGGCCCTGGGGGGGTTTTTTTTTCCCTTTGTGGATTCTTTTTTTTAAATAAAAAGGGATTGTTTGTTCCCTAAAACCCTTTTTCCCCCCCCAACAAGGGGGGAGGGGGGGCCCCAGAAAAAAAAAAAAAAAAGGAAAAAAAAGTTTTTGGGGCATGTGGGGCGGAATAAATAAAAAAATAAAAGTTTTTTTGCCCCCCCCCCCACAATCCCCCGAAAATTTTTTTTTTCTTTTTTTATTTTCCATTTGAAAAGGCAAAATAAGGAAAAAAAAAGAAAAAAAACCCAAAAACCCCAGAAAAAACACCCGCCCCAAAAAACAAATTGGTTTTTTTTTTTTAACAAACTAACCCCCTTTTACCCTTACCCCTTTCAAACCCCCCCCCCCAGCCCCCCCCCCCATTTTAAAAAAATTATTTTTAATTAAAAATTTCCCCCCCAAATTT